>Ga0164241_10003342_pt1 | contig 16290 bp, 12 predicted proteins | sample OricomyardsoilBY_FD_108780 | JGI IMG/M metagenome (GOLD analysis project Ga0164241, IMG submission 108780) | Backyard soil microbial communities from Emeryville, California, USA - Original compost - Back yard soil (BY) | ecosystem: Environmental > Terrestrial > Soil > Unclassified | place: USA... | reverse complement strand
TTATAAATATATTAATACTAAACAATTGCAATATTAGCCATTAAATATTATCCAACGTGCTGATTTACAACTTACAAATTTGCTTCGTAAAAATTCGTACATCTTTTTATTTTTACCAATAGTATTTAATACAATAACAAAGCATATACAGATGGGATTTTTCGAAAAATTATCCAACGAGTTTATTGATATAATTGACTGGACAGACAGCACTAACAACACTATAGTTTGGAAGTTTCCGCGCTATCAAAACGAAATAAAAATGGGTGCACAGTTAACCGTGCGCGAATCGCAGCAGGCCGTATTTTTAAACGAAGGCCGCGTTGCCGATGTTTTCAGGCCGGGTATGTACACGCTGCGCACCGAAAACTTACCCTTACTTACCATACTTAAAAGCTGGAAGTACGGTTTCGATAGCCCATTTAAGGCCGATGTTTTTTTTGTAAGCACTAAACAGTTTATCGATCAAAAATGGGGTACCCGTAACCCTATAACTTTAAACGACGACCGCTTTGGCTTAATTGAATTACGTGCCTTTGGCACATTTGCATTCAAAATAAAAGATGCAGGGCAGTTTATACAGGAAATAGCAGGTACTGACGAAGAATACACCACTGAAGAAATATTAAACCAACTGCGCAGTTTAATAGTAACCAAATTTACCGATGCCGCAGGCGAGGGCAACTTTCCTATTGAGAAATTTGCCGCTAACTTGGAGGAACTATCGGCTTTTGCTAAGGACAAGCTGAATACTGAATTTGCCGAATTTGGTATTGAGGTTACCAAGTTTGCATTGGAAAATGTTTCGATGCCCGACGAGTTGAAGAAAGAAATTTTCGAATACTCACGCCTTAATAAAATTGACATGCAGAAATACGCACAGCTGCGTGCTGCCAAAAGCATTGAAAAAGCCGTTGAAAACGAAAACGGCATTGCAGGGTTGGGCGCCAGCTTAGGTGTAGGGCTTAACTTAGGCAATGTTATGGGCAATACGTTTGGCAATCAGGTAAGCCAACAACAAAGCAACAATACACCACCACCTATTACCCAATATTACACAGCAGTAAACGGTCAGCAACAAGGGCCGTTTAGTATTGAGCAAATAACCAAAATGATACAGGAAGGCAGCGTAAAACGCGATACACTTGCTTGGAAAACCGGCATGGGGGACTGGGCAAAGGCCTCGGTTATAGATAGCTTAACGCAAGCATTTAACAGTGTGCCGCCACCGCCTCCGCCACCACCGCCACCTGCTGCATAATAGCCATTTACTACTGCTTTTACATCCGTCAATAATTATTAATAAATAGCAACATTCAATTCTATCTGCTTACTTTGGCGTTTGCATTTATATGGAACCACAACCTACCAAGAAGAAAATAATGTTCATCATTAACCCTATTTCGGGTGTGTACAAAAAGAAAAATGTACCCGAAAAAATAGCGCGTTATATTGATTATGTACAGTATGATTACACCATCCGCTTTACCCAATACGCAGGCCATGCTACCTTAATAGCACAGCAGGCAGTTGAGCAGGGCTACCATGTATGCGTAGCTGTAGGCGGCGATGGATCGATAAACGAAGTGGTGCAAAGTTTAGTCGGTACCGATACTGCCTTAGGGGTAATACCATATGGTTCAGGCAACGGGTTTGCTACGCACTTAAAAATACCACCACGCGATGCCAAAGGCTCAATCAATGTATTGAATACCGGGAAATCGGTAAAAATAGACCTCATAAAATCGAACTTGAAATACATTGTAAGCAATGCAGGTTTCGGTATCGATTCATCCGTTGCACGCAGGTTTCACCACCATGCCATACGCGGCTTGGCAAGTTATGCGTGGGCCGTTTTTAAAGAACTACTCTTCTACTTTCAACCCTTTGATGCGAAAGTTGAAATTGATGATATTACTATCGAGCGCTCTTTCTTCCTGTTTACCACTTTTAATAGTAACCAATATGGTTACGACTACGCCGTGTTCCCGTTTACCAGTATGAAGGATGGGATAATGGACGTAATTGTGATGAAACAGTTCCCTGTATGGAAGTTGTTTTATATAGTAGCCTGCTTAATACTTAAGCGCGCCGATTTGATTGAAGAAGCAGAATCGTACAGGGCGAAAAAAATAAAGATATACGGCACCAAGAAAATGGTTTACCAATTCGATGGCGATTCAATTATATACCACGATGATGTAACTTTTGAAGCCGTGCCACAATGTATTAATGTTATAGTACCCGAAAATTTAATATCGTATTAAGAACCCCTCCTAACCTCCCCAAAGGGGAGGGATAAATACAAAAGCATATGAGCAAGCACAACGACAATAAAAACCATGTCATCTTCTCCACCAACCCCGATTTTAAGCCTGAAGAAGAAGGCAATGAACAAGAAACTGTAGCTGCTAATAAACAGACTTTGTATATAGCCCTCGAAAGGCTTAAAGGCGGCAAGGTAGCCACCATTGTTACCAACTTTATAGGCACCGATGCCGATTTGCAAGCGTTAGGCAAACAACTTAAAACAAAATGCGGCGGCGGCGGAACAGTTAAGGATGGCATTATACTAATACAAGGCGAACACCGCGATAAAATAATGGACTACCTAAGTACATTAGGCTATAAAGTAAAAAAGAAAGGTGGATAGTAACATGCAACCCATATTTAAAACATTACCTGAAAAGAAATTAATTGGCATGCATGTAAATATGAGCATTGCCAACAATAAAACGGTTGATTTATGGCGAGGCTTTATGCCAAGGCGTAAGGAGATTACTAATAACCTGAACGCTGATTTATTCTCGCTACAAGTATTTAATCCGCAATTTAACTTTCAGCAGTTTGATATAAATGCACCTTTTGAAAAATGGGCGGCAATTGAAGTATCAAATTTTGATAGCATACCCGAAAGCATGCATAACCTAACTATACCAACGGGTTTATATGCGGTGTTTTTACACAAAGGGCCTGCCAGCGAAGGGGCACGCACATTCGGTTATATATTTGGCACTTGGTTGGCCACCTCCGGTTATGTTATTGATAACCGCCCTCACTTTGAAATACTGGGCGAAAAGTATAAGCATGACCAACCCGACAGCGAAGAGGAGATTTGGATACCTGTAAAAAGCATAGTTCAAAAACACGAGTCAAGTTCATTCGTATAATTACGATGTTGCTAATCTTGCAACAAAATAATCCACCATAAAAAAGAATATTTTAAATTTACGAGTATCATACTATTGCAATATCAATTGCAAATACATTAATCTATAATCAAAATATGCTTTTCAATTCTACACAATTTCTCATATTCTTTCCAATAGTAACCATTCTTTATTTCCTATTACCACATAAACTTAGATGGCTACATCTACTTATTGCAAGCTGTATTTTTTATATGGCTTTTGTACCAATATATATACTTATTTTAGTATTCACAATCATAATAGATTACATTGCAGGTATAGCTATTGAAAACTCAATCGGCAAAAAAAGAAAGTTGTACCTTATATTAAGCTTAATAAGCAATATAGGTATTCTGGCTTTTTTTAAATACTACAATTTTTTTGCTGAAAACATTAATAGTGCGCTATCATTAATACATGTTACCGAAATTTTAGTTCCGATACTTGGCATATTATTACCTATAGGATTATCGTTCCACACCTTTCAGGCAATGAGTTATACAATTGAAGTATATAGGGGCGAACAAAAAGCTGAAAGACATTTTGGCATCTATGCTTTATATGTACTTTTTTATCCTCAACTTGTTGCAGGGCCTATAGAAAGACCACAGAATCTATTACCCCAGTTTCATTCGAAACAAACATTTGTGTATGATAACTTATTAAAAGGTCTGAGGCTTATGCTATGGGGTATGTTTAAAAAAGTAGTTATAGCTGACAGGCTTGCAATACTGGTATCATCAGTATTTAGTTCGCCCCAACATTATCCCGCAATTACCTTATTAATAGCTGCAATCTTTTTTTCATTTCAAATCTATTGCGACTTTTCAGGATATTCAGATATTGCTATTGGTGCAGCAAGGGTAATGGGGTTTAAGCTTATGACCAATTTTAATAAGCCGTACCATGCAAAAAACGTATCTGAGTTTTGGAAACGCTGGCACATCTCACTTTCTACATGGTTTAAAGACTATTTATATATTCCGCTGGGCGGAAAAAGAGTAAAAATACCTAGGTGGTATTTTAATTTGTTCATTGTATTTTTAATTAGTGGTTTTTGGCATGGTGCCAATTGGACTTTCATAGTGTGGGGAGCAATTCATGGAATATACTTAGTATTGGCAATAGTTTTTGACAATCATATGCCTAAAAAAATGACGGTTTTTAGAAACAAGCATCATTTTATAAATAATATATACAACATTATATCCACCTTCATACTTGTTATGTTGGCTTGGATTTTCTTCCGAGCAAATAATATTTCTGATGCTCTTTACATAATTCATCAACTACCTTACGCTATAAAAGAAATTGCATCTTCTATTATTAACCAATCGGTTTGGTTAGGGCGTATTGATAGTTTAGCCATTTCTCCATGGCAGATAGTTTATGGGTTTGCATTAATTATGTTATTAGAATTGATACATTATTTACAAGGCAATTTAAGTATAGAGAATTATATTGACAGAAAACCTATATATCTTAGATGGGGCATCTATTATTCTATGATTTTCGGAATTTATTTTTTAGGCGTTTTTGACAAAACCCAGTTCATTTACTTTCAATTTTAATCATTGCTAATGCCCAATTATAAAAAAATAGCCATAAAGGGTTTTCTATTTTTAACTCCATTATACTTACTAATTGCTGCGTATATTATACTTGATCCATTTAAGGTAATTTTCAATTATTCCACTTACCAAACATCGGGTAATAATCCGGTTGCACTTAACAAAGATTTTCTATCAGTTGAAAACCTTATTAATAACTCACCCACATCATATACCGCTTTCATTTTCGGAAATTCAAGATCAATGTTTTATTCTGCAGCACAATGGCAACAATTTACTTCTGCCAAAAAAACATATCATTTCGATGCTTCAAGTGAAACACTTTATGGTATTTATAAAAAAGTGCAATTTTTAAAGCGAAATAATGTGCAACTCAAACATGCCTTATTAGTTGTCGATTCTTCATTACTTGCATATACTGAAAACAGTAAAGGCGAATTATTTATTAAAGACCCTAAAATATCGGGAGAAAGTTATTTACAATTCCAATTTATCTTTTTGAAAACCTTTTTGAATAGAGATTTTTTAATTAACTATCTCGACTACAAATTTACGGGCAATATAAACCGCTATTCGTTAGTTTTAAATAACCAAAACATAACTTACATCCAAGAATTAAATGAGTTTAGATATGCTGATAAGGACACCGAAATATTAGATATAGACAAATACTATAAGGTCCACTCGCAAATATTTTATACACGAAAAAACATCCCCGACACCAGTGCTATAGTACTATTTAGCAAACAAAAAGAAATGCTTAATTACATTAAAAGTGTGTTTGACACCGATTCAACCGAATACAAAATCATTATTAATCCACTATACAATCAAGAATATATTAACCCAACTGATTTAAACTTCCTTAGGGCTACCTTTGGAGCCAATAATGTGTATAACTTATCGGGTATAAATGAAATTACAGCAAGTAAATTCCATTATTATGAGAAATCGCATTATCGTCCATATGTGGCTGAATATATTCTGAACAAAATTTACAATCCGCATGACACGGTATCTATGGCAACTTGGGATAAAATTCATTTGGGCATTTAAATCTCTGATTCTCCAAAATTTTTAACTCCTACATTCTCAATTAAGTAATGTCCCATTTGTTAACACTCCTCCGTACTCCCGTTAATTTCGTAAATTCGCGGTGCTGATTTTCAGGTCAGCTTTGTCATTCCAAAAAATTAGGACTACACATCATGCCGCAGTTTTCGCATTTACATTGCCATACCCAGTTTTCGTTGTTAGACGGTGCCGCTAACATATCAAGTATGTTTAAAAAAGCGGCTAAGGATAATATGAGCGGCTTAGCTATAACCGACCACGGCAATATGTTTGGTGTGTTTGAATTTGTGGCCGAAGCTGCCAAGCACAAAACAGCCGATGGCAAGGTTGTAAAGCCCATTGTAGGCTGCGAGTTTTATGTAGTTGAAGACCGCTTTAAACGCAAATTTACCAAAGAAGAAAAAGACAAACGATACCACCAGTTAATGATAGCCAAGAATGCGCAGGGCTACAAAAATTTAGTTAAACTTTGCTCGTTAGGCTATATAAATAACTTATATAATAAATACCCGCGTATTGATAAGGAACTGATTGAAAAATACCACGAAGGCCTAATTGCCAGTAGCTGCTGCATTGGTGCATCGATACCACAAACCATATTACGCAAAGGCGAAGAAGCTGCACGCATAGAATTGGAATGGTGGGTTAACTTATTTGGCAAAGACGACTTTTATATTGAGCTGCAACGCCACGGCATGCAGGAGCAAGAAAAAGTAAACGAAGTACTTTTAAGGTTTGCCAAGGAATACGACCTGAAAGTTATTTGCACTAACGATTCGCACTACGTTGACCAGCAGGATTCAAATGCACACGATATTTTACTTTGTATAAACACCGGCGAAAAGCAAAGCACTCCTTCCATGAAAGAGTTTGCCGATGATGATGTGCAAATGAAAGGCAAGCGCTTCGCGTTTTTTAACGACCAGTTTTATTTTAAATCGCAAGCCGAAATGGGCAAGCTATTCAACGATGTACCACACGCTTTAGATAATACGCAGGAGATAGTGGACAAGTGTGAACACTTGAAATTGAAGCAGGATATTATGCTACCTAACTTTCCGATACCAAAGGAGTTTCAGGTGCATAGCGATGATGTGTTGAACCAATGGGAATACCTGCGCCACTTAACTATGGAAGGTGCCAGGCAACGTTATAAAGATATTACACCCGAAATACAGGAGCGCTTAGATTTTGAATTAAATACCATTAAAATAATGGGCTTTGCAGGGTACTTCCTTATCGTGTCTGACTTTATTAAAGCAGGGCGTGAGTTGGGTGTACTAATAGGCCCGGGCCGTGGTTCGGCGGCAGGTAGTGCAGTGGCATATTGTACAGGCATTACCAATATAGACCCCATTGCTTATGATTTGCTATTCGAGCGTTTCCTGAATCCTGACCGTAAAAGCATGCCGGATATTGATACCGACTTTGACGATGAAGGCCGCGATAAAGTTATTAAATACGTAGTTGAAAAATACACCAAGCAGCAGGTAGCACAAATAGTTACTTACGGCACTATGGCCGCCAAAATGAGCATTAAGGACGTAGCGCGCGTGCTTGACCTACCATTGAATGATAGTAACATGTTGGCCAAGTTAGTACCCGATAAACCGGGCATTGTATTGGGCCGTGTGTTGCAAGCCCCTATTGATGGCGAAAAGAGTTTGAAGGATAAGGAAGGCCTAAGCAGCGAAGAAATTGAAGATGTAAAAAAACTGCGTGGCTTTTATGCTGCCGAAGGTACGCTTGAATCGAAAGTATTGCATGAAGCTGAAATACTGGAAGGCTCGGTACGCGGCACAGGTATACATGCAGCAGGCATTATTATTGCACCAAAGGACCTTACCGAAATTATACCCGTAGCTACTTCAAAAGATACCGACTTATACCTTACCCAATATCAAGGCAAAGTAATTGAAGATGCAGGCGTTATTAAAATGGACTTTTTGGGCTTAAAAACCCTTACCATTATACGCGATGCCCTGCGTTTAATAAAACAAAACTACGGTATTGAAATTGATATTGATTCGATACCACTTACCGATCAAAAAACTTTCGACTTATACCAACGGGGGGAAACCAATGCAACGTTTCAGTTTGAAAGTGCAGGTATGCAGAAATACCTAAAAGAGTTGAAGCCCGATAAGTTTAACGACCTAATAGCCATGAACGCCCTTTACCGCCCTGGGCCTATTGCATACATACCCAACTACATTGCACGTAAGCATGGCCGCGAGCCCATAACCTACGATTTGCCCGAAATGGAAGAATACCTAAAGGATACTTATGGTATTACCGTATATCAGGAACAGGTGATGTTGCTTTCACAAAAGCTGGGTGGCTTTGGTAAAGGCGATGCCGATGTACTGCGCAAAGCTATGGGTAAAAAAGACCGCGCCACACTAGATAAAATGAAGGGCAAGTTTATGGACGGGGCAACTGCAAAGGGTTTCGATTCCAAAATACTTGAAAAAATTTGGGTTGATTGGGAAGCCTTTGCGCAATATGCCTTCAACAAATCGCACAGTACTTGTTACGCATTTGTGGCGTTCCAAACTGCCTACTTAAAAGCCAACTATCCTGCCGAATACATGGCTGCGGTAATGAGCAACAACCAAAGCAATATTGATAAGATTACCTTTTTTATGGAAGAATGCCGCCGCATGGGCTTAGCCGTAAAAGGCCCCGATGTAAACGAAAGCGATGTGCGTTTTTCGGTAAACAAAAAAGGCGATATCCGCTTTGCATTATCAGCTATAAAAGGCGTGGGCGAAGCCGCCGTTGAATCGGTAATTGAAGAGCGCAATGCCAATGGGCCTTTTAAAACAATTTTCGATTTTGGCCGCCGTGTTAACTTACGCTCGGTAAACAAACGCGCATTCGAGGCCTTTGCATTGGCGGGTGCTTTCGATTCGTTTGGTATGAACCGTGCCATATATTTTACCGCCGATAAAAAAGACGGGTTAAACGTAATTGAAAAAGCCACCAAGTACGGCAACGTAATACAGAGCGCGCATAACATGAATCAAAACTCGCTGTTTGGCCCTGCTGGGGAAAGCGATGCCGACTTGCCCGAACCACCCATTAACGATTGCGAAGAATGGAGCTTGCTTGAAAAATTGAAAAAGGAAAAGGAAGTAATAGGCATATACCTAAGCGGCCACCCTTTAGATGATTACAAGCTGGAAATAAAAACCTTTACCAATTGCACACTGAACGAAATTGACCAGCGTAAAGACAAGGAATTAAAAATTGCAGGTATAGTTACCGCTACCGAAACTAAAATTGCCAAAAACGGTAATGCGTATTGCCGCTTCTCGCTTGATGATTTTGATGGCACTTACAACTTCTCGCTTTTTGGTAAGGACTATATGGCCTTTAAAACCTATGTTGAAACCAATGGGGCCATGCTGCACATTACGGGCAAATACCAACCCCGTTGGGATGGCAAGGAATATGAATTTAAAATTCAGAAAATTGACTTGCTAACCGATGTACGCAGCAAGTTAACCCGTTCCTTAACGATAGAAGTGCCATCACCCGATATTACCGAAAGCCTGATTAACCAGATAGATGAAACGGTTACAAAATACCCGGGTACTATTAAGCTGCGCATTAAAATAATAGACCACGCCGAAGGCTTAGTCATAGGGCTTAACTCGTCAACAAAAACCATAGAAATAAACAATGAGTTACTGCACGAGTTAGATGTAATGCAACTGAACTATAGCTTAAATTAAAAAAACATTTTCGGGCATTGGTTTGAGTAATTAATCTTCATTATCAATTACTTATTATGCCGTTACCTTGTTTACCATGTGCTTTTTATGCGCAGGAATGTTCCTTTTTGGTGTGGAAATGTTCCCTTTTCGCGGTAAAATGTTCCTTTTAGCTTTTAAAATGCTCCCTTTCGGTGACGGTATTTTTGCCCATGTCCTCTTTTACTTAATGTTTTAGGTACAACTCAACGTAACTAATTGATAAGCAATTAAACCATGTAGTAAACATTGCTAAAACAGTGTTGTTCATGCTCCCGAAATGCGGCATGTATGTCCACTTTTTGTTCCCTTAGTGTTCGCTTTGGATTCCAAGGGGCTTGTTCCGATTTAGGCTGCTGAAACCAAGAAATACATATCAAAGAACTACGAAATTTTGTGTGAGTATTTTTTATAAATCGGCACCACAAAACACACTAATATACACCAAACGAGTAGCTGAATGCAAATTAATTTTACTAATGTTCGGTAATAGCGGAATATTAGGAACTTTACTTAAAATGCTTTTAAACTAAGATCTAAGCTAATGGATGAGTGGGTTAATGCGCCAACGGAAATAAAATCGACACCTGTATCGGCATAGCTGCGTATAGTATCTAACGTAATACCGCCACTTGCTTCGGTTTCAAATTTTCCGTTTACTAATTTTACGGCTTCAACCATTAACTGTGGTGTAAAGTTATCGAACATAATGCGGGTAACGCCACCTGTGTTCATTACTTCTTGTACATCGACAATGGTGCGCGTTTCAATTTCAAACGGCAGGTTAAGTGCGTTTGCTTTCAGGTATTCATTTACTGCATTAATAGCTTGGGTTACACCTCCACAAAAATCAATGTGGTTATCCTTTACCAAAATCATATCGTATAATCCGTAACGGTGGTTATGCCCGCCGCCTATACGCACTGCCCATTTTTCGAAATAGCGCATGCCCGGTGTGGTTTTACGGGTATCCAATATCTTAGCATGGGTACCATTTACTTTCTGCACATATTTATTTGTGTTAGTAGCTATGCCACTCATGCGCTGCATAAAATTTAAGGCCACACGTTCAGCACGTAGTATCGATTTTACTTCGCCGTAAACTTTAAAAGCTACATCGCCTTTTTTAATAACAGCGCCGTCGTTCAACAGCTTTTCAAATTTTACATTACTATCTACTTTTGCAAATATCATTTCTGCCAACTCCACTCCTGCTAATATACCATCAGCTTTACAAAGCAATTGCGCTTTGCCGGCTTTAGCTTGCGGTATACATGCCAATGATGTATGGTCGCCCGAAGGTATTATACCATTTATATCTACTATATCCTCATTCAGTACTTCATCAATAAAAGCGTCGATATTATATGCCATGTACTTATGTTTGTGGTATAAAAATAACAAGGCGAAGTAGTTTTACTACTCCGCCTTGGATAAAGTTTGTTTTATTTATCCTCACCCCCAGCCCCTCTCCTAAGGAGAGGGGAGTACCTCATCAGTTAGAAGTGAGCAAATTATTTTCTACTGCTCCTCGAAGCTTATTTTTTGTATTACTAAGGTATTGCCTACCGTTTTAGCATATACATAGGTACGGTAGTTACCGCTTGAAGTTGTAAGGTTACCGATAAAGTATTTCGACCCTTCGGGCGATGTACCTTGGTGCGCAATGGTAAAGCCCTTTGGCTGGTGGCTGCTGAAAAAATTCTTCAACACCATTTCGGCCTGGTTTTTACTGTACGATGCCTCAGCATCTTTAATGGTAATTTCAACATTGCTTTCGAAACTTTGCGCCAACATTGATGCATTACCGCTACGGATAGCGTTAGCAATGTTATCGAAGCTTTGGGCATTAGCTGTATTAATAAGCATAAAGCACAAAGCAACAATTGCCACAAGGGCTTTTAGAATTCTCTTTTTCATTTTACGTGTTAATAGGTAAGCAATGTGTAACCAATACCATGCCAACAAAAAACAGTGAATTACATTGCAAGTAAAGTTAAAATAACAATTGAAAATGAGGCAACTGATAATAATCAACTATCAACATTTTACGCTTTTTGAATTTTTAAGTGCAAAATTGGCATTAAGGCGGTAACTTGGCGCCGTATGAATAAACGTGTGATTCTCATTATTATGGATGGCTGGGGCGAGGGTACTAAGCCTAATGTAAGTGCCATAGCACAAGCTAAAACCCCTTTTGTTAATAGCCTTTACAAAAACTATCCACACTCGCATTTACTTACCCATAGCGAATATGTGGGCTTGCCTAACGGGCAAATGGGCAACAGCGAAGTTGGGCATTTAAACATTGGCGCCGGAAGGATTGTGTATCAGGAACTACTGCGCGTTAACGTAGCAATTGAAAGCGGCGAATTAAAAGCCAATCAAACTTTGCAGGATGTATTTACTTACTGCAAAACCAACAACAAACCGTTACACTTAATGGGTTTGGTTTCGGATGGTGGTGTACACTCGCACATTGAACATGTAAAAGCGCTTTGCGACTATGCTAAAGACGCAGGGGTAAACACCAACCAAGTATTTATACATGCCTTTACCGATGGCCGCGATACCGACCCTAAAAGCGGTTTGGGTTTTATAAGCGATTTAGATGCACACATTAACGCCAACCAAAGTGGGCGTATTGCAAGTATATGTGGCAGGTATTATGCCATGGACCGCGATAAACGTTGGGAGCGAATACAGTTAGCATATAGCTTACTGACCAAAGGCGAAGGCAAACCAACTACTAACGCATTAAATGCAATACAAGAAAGTTATGCCGAAGGGGTAACTGATGAGTTTATTAAACCCATAGTAGTTACCGACCATAACAGCCAACCTATAGGTGTAATAAACGAAGGCGATGCTGTTATATGTTTTAACTTCCGGACCGACCGCTGCCGCGAAATTACCATTGCGCTTACCCAACAAGATATGCCCGAACATGGCATGAAAACCTTAGCGCTTAACTACACTACTATGACTAATTACGATGACACCTACAATGGTGTTAATGTAATATTTGATAATGATAAAGTGCACCACACTTTAGGTGAGGTAATAGCAGAACAAGGGCTTAAACAAATACGCATTGCCGAAACTGAAAAGTACCCGCATGTAACTTTCTTTTTTAACGGTGGCCGCGAAGAACCTTTTGAAAATGAGAAACGCATTATGGTGCCATCGCCTAAGGTAGCAACCTATGATTTGCAACCCGAAATGAGCGCTGATGAAGTGACCGATAAAATTGTTGCTGAAATAAATGCCCAATGGCCCGACTTTGTATGCCTTAACTACGCCAATGCTGATATGGTAGGGCACACGGGTGTATTTAGCGCAGCCATTAAAGCCTGCGAAACAGTTGACCAATGCGTACAACGTGTTACGGAAGCTGCATTAGCTAACGGGTACACTGTTTTAATTACTGCCGACCACGGTAATGCCGATTACTTAGTAAATGAAGATGGCAGCCCTAACACAGCGCACACTAAAAACTTAGTGCCATTATTTTTAGTTGATAAAACCGATAAACCAACATTGAAAGATGGTAAGCTGGCAGATATAGCACCAACTATTTTAAAAATAATGGGTATTGAAAAGCCTAAAGAAATGACGGGCGAATGTTTAATTTAAAAATGCAGGTTACCCAATCCGGTAATTTACTTCAGCAGTGTTTCGCGGATAATAATCCATATAGCTATTGCTACAATAAACCATCCGAAGTACTGCTTTAGGTGTTTGTTGTGCACCTTTTCGCCCACGCGCGAGCCGATAATTACACCTGCTATGGAAAATGCCGAAAAAGTAAGCAGGAACTTCCAATCCATATTGCTTGTAGCGCCTAAGTCGCCTATAAAACCTATAAACGCATTAACCGCTACCAAAACTAACGAAGTGCCAATAGCTTTTTTTACTGAAAGCCTGGCTTGGTATATAAGCACCGGTGTAATTAAAAAACCGCCGCCTGCACCCACAAAACCCGAAAATATACCAACCAATATGGCATATAAAACCAAACGTGCACGGTCGGCAGTGGTAGGTATGCCTGTATGCTCCTCTACCTCGGCTGAAAAAATCATTTTGTAGGCTGCTGCAAACATTACCATAGCAAATATTACCAGTATAAAATTATCGCGGCCTACTTCGTAATTACCTATACTAAACAAAGTATCGGGCAAGCGGTGTATTATAAACCTGCGCATCAGGTATACACTAAGTACCGACGGTATTCCGTAATAAAGCGCCGATGAATAATCAATCATTTTTTTGCGGACGTTTTGAACGGCCCCTAAAGAAGCGGCAACCCCTACCAAAAACAACGAATACCCCGTGGCCGTAATAGGCTGAATATGAAATAGGTAAACCAATACAGGAATAGATAACATAGCCCCGCCACCACCTAATAACCCCAATACAAAGCCAACTAAAAAAGCCCCTATATATCCTATTATTATACTTATTTCCATTGGGGTGTAAAGATTCATAATTTCTGTGAACATAATACGTAACAAATGTTACCATCATAATTTACATTATATTCGTAATATGCTTTTTAAGCGCATTGTTAGCATACTTATAACCTTACTGATATTATTTGCCGATAGTGGCCAAATGATATATGCGCACACCTGCCATAAATCTAACAACACCTCATTTAGCCTATACAGCCCTGCGCATTGTGGTGCAGTAAAAGTGAAGAAAGAATGTTGCACTAAGAAAAAAGTGGTGAAGCACAGTGGTTGCGCTTTAAATAAAACAAATTGCTGCGCATTAAGCAGCAAGTATGTAAAAATGTCGTTTCCTACAAACGATTTACAAATCAAAAACATTAAAGTTGGTGAAGATATACTGGTAGCCTTGCCTATGCAATTGCCCTATGTAAACTTACAAAACAGTACTTCTAATCCTGAACAAAACGGTTCGCCGCCTTTGCCAGCTCAAAGTGGTGGCAAGCATTCCTTCACGCAAGTTTTCCGCTGTTAAACAGCCGTCTGTAATAAGGCTTAGTGCCTAAGGGTATGCCACGCATACCTTGTTATCTCATTTACTCAAATAACAATTTTACAGATGAAGAATTTATGGGCTTTAACTGCCTTCCTCTTCTTTGTTACAATAGTCCGGTCGCAAACATTGCAAGGCTACGTAATTGAAGAAACCGTCGATGCCAAAAGCAGCCCTGTAATGGGTGCTTTAGTAGGCGTAGCAGGCAGTAACAACGCCACAATAACAAATGATAAAGGATATTTTACGCTTAACGATGTAAAGCTTGAAAGCGACAGCGTAATAGTGTCATCGCTTGGTTATAAAACTGATACGGTGGCCATTAATGGCAATAAATTACTTACCATAAGTATTTACCCCGCCATGCTTACCGATGTGGAAATAAACGCCCGTAAAGCAACGAGGCTTGAAGCCAGCACCATGAATGTGGAAGTACTTAATGCAAACGACTTGGTAAAAGATGCCTGCTGTAACCTAAGCGAAAGTTTTGAAAACTCAACCACTGTTGATGCCAGTTACAGCGATGCGGTATCGGGTGCTAAGGAAATACGGATGCTTGGGCTTGATGGTGTATACACCCAAATAATGGTGGAGAACATACCCAGCATACGCGGGCTTGGCAACACCTTTGGCCTAAACTATGTGCCGGGGCCGTTTATGCATTCTATACAAGTAAACAAAGGTGCCGGTAGTGTAACAAATGGTTACGAGTCGGTTACAGGGCAAATAAACTTAGAGTACAAAAAGCCCGAAGATGCCGAAAAGTTGTACATCAACTTGTTTTTAAATCAGGATGTGCGCTCGGAGTTAAATGTAATAGCTGCGCATAAAATAACCGATAAGTGGGGCGAGCTAACCGCAGTAAACGGCAGCTTTAACTGGTTAAAAATGGATAACAACCATGATGGGTATATTGATAACCCACTGGTAAAAAACCTGAATGTATTACAACGGTTTACCTACAAAAGCGGCAAAAAGTTTAACCTTATTAGTGGCATAGGCGTAACGGTTGAAGACCGATTGGGGGGCTCGGTACACTTTAAGCCTAACGAAAACCGCTATGCCCAAAACAATTGGGGCTTGCGCTTAACCACAGGCCGTGTAGAGGCGTTTGCTAAAACAGGCTTTACAATTTCCGATGATAATTTTATTGGCCTGCAATACAAGTACACCTTTCACCAACAACAAGGTTATGTTGGCCGCCGCAATTATAAGGGCGTTGAACACTTTGGCTATTTTAATGCCATCATTCAACATAACATTACCAGCAAGCATACTTTAAAAGCAGGTATAAGTGTACAAATAGACAATGTACACGAAGCCTTTGATACCTTTACCCGCAACCGTTTAGAGGTAGTACCCGGTGTGTTTACCGAAGGCAACTTTAATTTCGGTACCGATGATAAGGTATCGATTGTAATAGGGGGCCGCGTAGATTATCACAATTTATACGGGCCGTTTGTAACGCCGCGCGCCAATTTAAAATGGAAGATAATACCTGATTTAAGCCTGCGTGCTTCAGCGGGGCAAGGTTACCGCGTGCCTATTATTTTTGCCGAGAACTTTGGCTGGTTAGCCAATAGCCGCGAAATAGTTGTAGCGCCCGATTTGAAATACGAAAGTGCTTGGAACTACGGCGCTAACCTTACTTATAAATTCTTCCTCGGTTTTCGGGAGGGGTATATAAGTGTT
>Ga0164241_10003341_pt1 | contig 16301 bp, 12 predicted proteins | sample OricomyardsoilBY_FD_108780 | JGI IMG/M metagenome (GOLD analysis project Ga0164241, IMG submission 108780) | Backyard soil microbial communities from Emeryville, California, USA - Original compost - Back yard soil (BY) | ecosystem: Environmental > Terrestrial > Soil > Unclassified | place: USA... | reverse complement strand
GGCGAGAATGTCATGGAAGTGGTGCCGCCGTCCTTCCGCCCGTGGTTTCAAAACGGCCTGACCAATTGTTTCGCCGGCGAAAAAGGCCCCGCGCAGGGCAGCCGCATCGAGATGCCCGCCCTGCGCGCCGACGGCAGCCGGTTCTCCGCCGAGTTCACCATCACGCGGATCAAGCTCGCCGGCCGGCCCATGTTCACGTTGTATATCCGCGACATCACGCAGCACAAGCGGGCCGAGGCGGAGTTGCGCGCGCTGCCCCAGCGCATCATCAAGGCGCAGGAGGCGGAACGTTCGCGCATCGCCCAAGAACTGCACGACGGCATCAACCAGTTGATCGCCTCGGTGAAAATGCGGTTGAACAAGGTGGAAAGCGGCCTGCCGGGACTCAAGCCGGCGGCGCGGGAAATTCTTGCCCGCTGCGACCGGCTGCTCGTGAAGGTGCTGGAGGAAAACCGCCGCATCGCGCACAATCTGCGCCCCACCGATCTGGACAACCTGGGGCTGGCCGCAGCCTGCAGCAGTTTTTGCAGTGAAGTCCAGTCGCGCACCGGCCTTGACGTGCAATGCCGGGTCAGCGCCCCGGCCGCCCGGCTGCTGCCGGTGACGGAACTGCACCTGTTTCGCATCATTCAGGAAGCCGTCACCAACATCGAGAAACATGCCCAGGCCAAAGTCATCAAACTGCAATTGAAGCCCGAAGGCGACTGGATAGTTTTGAAAATTAAGGACGACGGACGCGGTTTTGACACCAAAAATTCCAAGGCCCGGAAAGCGAGGGGGCATGGCCTGGGACTGACCAACATGCGTGAACGCGCCCTGTCGCTCGGGGGAAATTACGAATTGAAATCCACGCCGGCCAGGGGCACGGTCATCAGCGTGCGCGTCCCCGCGACCGAGGCCCGGCGAAATTCAAAAAAGACGCGGGAAGAAACGGCGGCGGAGCCGGCGCCTGAATGAATCATTGGCGGCTGTCCTCAACCCAGCCGACGGCGTAGCGCACCAGCGCGTTGTCATTTTTAATCTTCAATTTCCGGCGGATGCTGGCCGTTTGTGCTTCAACCGAAGCCGTGGACGTGTTCAGTTCGCCGGCGATTTCCCCGGGGCTTTTTCCCTGGCCCAGCCCTTCCAGCACTTCCAGTTCGGCATCCGTGAGCAGATCAAGCGCCCCGTTTTTTTCCTCGCCGGCGGAGGGCTTGAGCGATTTCCGGGTGAAGACATCTTCGCTGACATAAATGTGGCCGGCCAGCACGTCCCGGATGGCGGAAATGATTTCCTGGGGATCTTCCTGCTTCATGATGTAGCCGTCGCCGCCGGCGCGCAGCACGCGTTGCGCGTAGAGCGCCTCGTCAAACATGGAGACCACGAGCAGTTTTACGGGCAGCTTGGCGGCGCGGATTTCCTTGATCAATTCCAGCCCGCTTTTTCCCGGCAACCCCAAATCCACCACGGCCAGGTCGGGGCGGAATTTGCGGATGTTTTTCAAACCGGTCTTGGCGTCGCCCGCCTCGCCGCAAACCGTCAAATCTGCCTCGGCATTCAACAGTTTCGCCAGTCCGTCGCGGAACACCGGATGATCCTCGACCAGAAAAATCCGATGCTGCGGGCCGGCGGCAGGTGGTTTGGAAGATTTGGCCATATTGGTTGAATTGAGCAAATTTTTATGTCCGCTGGCAAATGCTGACGACAAATTGTTAAGGCCTTTGTGCCAAAAAGCAAAGCAGATTAAATCCATGCCATCAAGTGTCAAATCTGAACATGTCACTGGCCGGCAAATTTAAGACCACCGGCTTGATCGCGGACAAAAAATGTTCCCGGATTTTCCTGATACGAATTTGATGTCCCTATAATGTCATTGTATGTCTCAAATTCGCATAGAGAGCGACGTGGCTGAATCGTAAAATCTTAATCAACACGTGAATGGAATAATGAGCGGGACTGGCGTAACCGGGTGTGGACGGCAAAACTGCGGGTGGTGAATGGGCAAGATGAAACGCGGATTTTTAATCAGTCAGAAAACAGACGACCGTTGCCAAGTGTTGTTTAGTATAATTTTGCCAATCACATCAAGGCTGCAATGACCAAACCAAGTTTTGTGGAAAAAATTTCAGAACATCAGGTGAGAACCGTCCTGCTGGTTGATGACAATGTTGACACCCGTTTGTTGACAAAGATGTTCCTTAATAATTTTGGTTATGAGGTGGATTCGGCTGATTGCCCCAGTGAGGCGCTTAATCGTTTCAATCCGTTGATTCACGATTTGGTTTTGACCGATAATTCCATGCCGGGAATGACCGGGGTGGAAATGGCGCATATCATCAAATTGCGTTCTCCCGCCACGCCGGTGGTGATGTGCACGGGGAACCCTCCGCATGACGCCTCTTCCGTTGATGTGATGATCAAAAAGCCCACCCACCTTTTTGCCATCAAAGACGCGGTTGATAAATTGCTGGTGCTGCAATAGTTTGCGCCAAAATTGATCCTGGCCGATTCGATAACTTTCCCAATTGACCATTCGTGCAGTCTCCGCAAATCCTTCGCAAAATACCTTGGGCAATTCGAGTATGGACTTTGGAATGGGTTCAGTTTTTAATAACACCACTTTTTAATGACCTTTTTGCAGGCAAAATTTCCGATAACGTGCGCGACCTGTGTCCGGGCCGCGAACGGCATTCGTTTTTTTTGCCTGGCAAGACCCGCTGAAAAAAGCGGGCTTTCAACAAAAAAACCGGCCTTTATTCAAAATCCTGCCAGCCCGGGGAAATGGCGGATTCAACCCGTCATCGTGATGAGGAGCGGGAGTTGTTTCGCGGGAGGTGTCCATTGAACCGGCGGGATCATCTGGCCCTGCAGTTGGTCCGGCTGAAGCCGGCCGAGGAATTTGCCGTCAACGAGGACGGTCTGACGTTTGTATTGACCAAGGGAGGGGCGGGCAAATGTGTCGCCCGTTCGGGGTCGCACAGACTTTTGCCCGGCGACATCATGGTTCTAAACGGAATTTCCGGCGGCAATTTTTCCGTCTCCGACAAAGGTGAATTTCTGTTTTGGAATTTTTCCCTTTGCTTTGAAAACCTGCTGCCCTTGTTTTCGGGAAACGAAATCAGCCTGCTGCACAACATTACGGAAAGCTACAAGGCCGGCAAAATTTACCCGGCTGACAGCCCGCTGGCCGTGGAGTGCCACCGGCTGCTGGGCGTGGTGCCTGCCCAGTTCAATCTGGATCATCGCGGCCAGTTGCTCCGGCTGGCCACCACAATTTTATCCGTAGAATTCAAGGAGGCGCAAACCCGGCGCAGCGGGTTTGCCCGGTCGGAAGATCACATGATCGAAACTTTTGAAAAGCTTTCATCTTCTGAGCTGATTAATCTTTCCGTGGGGGAGCTGGCCGAAAAATTCAACTGCAGCCGGCGCCATCTGAACCGTCTGTTTCATCAGCATTTCGGCGTGGCGGTGGCTTCTTTGCGCATGGAGATGCGCCTGCTCAAAGCGATTTCATTGCTGCGCGATCCTGACGCCAAAATCATCAATGTGGCGGAACAATGCGGGTTTAACCACCTGGGACTTTTCAACACCTGCTTCAAACGCCGCTTTGGCACCAGTCCCGGCCAATGGCGCAAGACAGCGCTCCAGGTGGAAAGCGGTTCGACGCTCAAAGCAGGCGGCAAGCCGGCCTGCCCGCTTCACGCCAGCGGACTTTGTCCCTGGGGCGGCAAAATTGAAGCGGCCCATCCAACCTCCCTTGACGCATCAGTGAATGTCAAAAGCGGAGCGCAAAATCAGTTGCCAACGGCTGCGATATTGGGCCAGCCGCCGCGCAACCCACGGGCGGCCAGGCTGGGAACATGAAGGCGCCACCCCGAGTTTATTCAGAGCCGGTTGCGGCGGAAAAAGTCAGGCCGCGACTGGCTCTTGTATCGGAGCATAACGCTTTTATTCGTGATAGTGGCGCAATGTTTGCTGTTTTCGCGGTTCGGCAGCGGTGATTTTAAGCACATGCTCATATTTTTACATAAAACCAGACGCCAGCCTCGTCCCGCGAGAGCGGAAGTGGCGGATGCTTGGCGTCTTCAGCAAAGTTCGGCGCATCTGTGGACATTTTTTCTTAGATTGTCTTTGCTGACTGTCTTGTTGTTGGTTGAACCGGTTTCGGCCCAAGAGGCCCTGCAAAATTCGCTGACGGGCCAAGCGGTGGCAAAAACGCGCGACCGGCAGATGCAAAACCCGGATTACACCTTCAAGTATGACGATTTTCGGATGCTGGTCAGCCCTTACCTGTCGGCCCAGTGGAATGACAATGTCCATCTTTCCAAAACGAACCGCATGGATGATTACATCATCACGCCGGGCGTGGGGATCACCGCCAGCTATCCGTTGACGCAGCGGAACGTGCTGTATTTGGATGTTTCCGTTGGTTATCAGCGCTATTTGAAAAACCCGGATCTCAGCACTTTTACCGTCAATTCCGCCACCCGCACCGGGCTTTCTTTTGACATCGGCATCAAGGATGTCACGCTCAACCTGCATGACTGGTTCAGTTATTCGCAGGATTCGGCGCAAAGTTCGGACGTGGCCAATACCGCCGATTACGGCACGTTTGAAAATTCCGCCGGCCTGTCCGCCACCTGGGATTTGAACCAGGTCACCCTGTCCGCCGGTTATGACCACCAGAACGTGCTCGCCACCAGCGGCGAGTTCAATAACATCAACCACTCAGCGGAATCGTTCTTTCTCCGGTCCGGCCTCCAGGTGCATCCCGAAGTGGACATCGGCTTGGAAACGACGGCTTCATTGACCAGATATGACAAGGACGGGTTGAACAATAATGACGCTTACACGGTCGGTCCTTATGTGACTTTTACTCCCGGTGAATACTTCCAAGTGACCGCGCGCGGCGGCTACAGCATTTATGAATTCCAGCAGACCAGCCAGTTTATCCAGACTTCGAGCCAGAACTCGTGGTATGCCAGTTTGACGGTGAGCCATCAAATTTTGGAATCTCTGGCCTACTCGCTGGATGTCGGCCATGAAACCCAGCTCGGGGTTCAGTCGGATTTGACTGAAGATGATTATGTCCGCCCTCGCATCACCTGGAAGTTCATCAAGGGCTGGGATTTTACCACCGGCGGTTTTTATGAGCATGGCAAACAGGGGTTGGGCAGTGTGACCACGGGGCCGGGCAACTTGAACCAAGGTGAAACTTACGACTGGTATGGCGGTTCGTTGACTTTGAACCATGCGCTGACCAGCCGGTTTTCACTGGGCTTGAATTACCGGATCACGTTGCGCTCCTCCGACCGGCCCAACCAATCTTACACGCAGAACCTCGTGGGCCTGCAATTAACGTATCATCCGTGATGAAATTCAGTTCAAAAATTTTCCGTTCATGGCTCCAGCCGGCCGTCTCCGCCGGCTGGCTGACAGCGGTGTTTGCTTTGGGAATGCTTGCCCCGGCCGGTTTGGCGTTGGCGGATGAACCTTCGTCCACCAACCATGCGGCGGCCGTTTCGCCGGATTTAACCAACCCGGCGCCCGCCGCCGTCACCTTGGACAATGTGGATGTGCTGGATGACAAATACCATTTGGTGATAGGCGATCAGATCAGCTACAAGGTGGTGGAGGATGAGGAAGAACCCGTGGTGCTGCCGGTCACGGATTCGGGGGAAATTCAAGTGCCGTATCTGGGCCGTTATCCGGCGGCCGGCAAGACTTGCAAGGAGCTGGCCCTGGGCATCAAGAAGGAGCTGGAGAAAAAATATTATTACCGGGCCACCGTCGTGGTGGCCGTCAACTCGAAACCGTTGAGCCGGGGCAAAATTTATCTCTTTGGAGCCATCGCCGCGCCGGGGCCGCAGGACATTGCCAGCAATGAAAAATTGACCTTGAGCAAGGCGATCCTGCGCGCGGGCGGTTTCACCAGCTTCGCCAACGAAAAGAAAGTCAAGGTCACGCGCGCCGCCGGATCAGGCGACAACGACAAGCAAACTTTCATCGTGGATGTATATGGGATTTTGGAAAATGGCCAGACACAGGATGACTTGCCGCTGCTGCCGGGCGACCTCATTTTCGTTCCCGAAAGGATGATTCGGTTTTAAGCCAGCATGAAAGATCTCATACCAGCTTCCCCGTCCGACCAGGGGCTTCAGTTGATGGAGCCGATGGGAGGCAATCATGCCGCCCCGCCTTCCAAGTTCAAGCTGCAAAAATTTCTGTTTTTCCTCCGCAAATTTTGGTGGATTCCTGTCCTCACGCTGATCCTGAGCTTGGGTGTTGGCGCCACCATTTTCTATTTCACCCCGCCCACGTTTGTCGCTGAAGGCAGTTTGTGGGAGACGGAAAAAATGCAGTTGCCGGGCGGAGCCGCCTACACCGAGGATCATGACAGTTACCTGGGCACGCAAGAGCAGTTGATCAAGAGTCACATGCTGCGGGAATTGACTTTGAGCCGCATGCGGGCCACGCAGACCAACAGCATCGTAAATGGCGACGACGGGCAACCGCTGCCGGTTGACATCCAAGTTTTTGACTCGCCCAAAAGTTCGGTTTATACCATTGACGCCCGCAGTCGAAACCCGGCTTTCACCACGGCCTATCTCAACGCCTTGTTGAGCCAGTATTTGGAATACCGCAAGAACAGCCGCAAAGAAGTTTCCGGCGACACCCTGAGTTCCATCGCCGAGCAGGTCGGCAAGGTGGAGCGGGATCTTAAAGCTGATCAGGCCGTTTTGGCGGACTACGAACGGACGAATAATTTTGCCGTGCTCCAGCAGGAAAGCACCATTGCGGGCGCTCATCTGGCCAAGTTGAAAACGGAATTATCCGATTATCAACTACAGTTGAAATTGCTGGATGCCGCCGCCTTGACGCAGGATCAGGCGGCCCCGCGCCCGGAGGCGACCAATACCACGGATGCGCTGTTCGATTCGCTGCGCGATTCCGTATCCACGGATTCCGGTCGGCTGGAGGCTGTCCGGCAGATTGAACTGCTCAAGCAGCAGCGCGCCCGGCTGAGCAAGTATTTGCGCCCCCAGCATCCCAAGATCGTCAAGTTGGATGATGAAATTGCCCGCAGCCAGAAACTGATTGATGTCTATCAACAGCAAAGTCACGATCAAATCGCCACGACTCGCCAGTCCCTGCAGATCAAGATCGCCAGCGTTCAACCCTTCATCAAGCAATGGGAAGCCACGGTGGAAAATGCCAGCGCCCGGCTCGCATCCGCCGACGGCCTCCGCCAAAACATCGCCCGCAACCAGAGCATGTATGACCGGCTGACCGCGCTGTTGCAGAACGTGGATATCAGCCGGAACATTGACCAGGACACCTTGGCTCTTTTGGAATCGGCCGGCCCGGCGAAACGCTCTTATCAGGAAGGCAGAAACACAATCATCCGTGCGGCCTTCATTGGCTTGGCGATCGGGCTGGGAATTATTTTTCTGCTCGCCCTGCGTGACGACCGGTTCGCTTCCATCATCGAAGTGACTGAAAGATTTGGCGACAGCGTGGTCGGCCAGGTGCCGGAGATGCCCGAACGTTCCGGCGGTCCGCCGCTGGCGCTGCTGGGCCACAATGACGACCGGCACATGTTCGCGGAATCCTACCGCAACCTGCGCTCCGCGCTCCTGTATGTTGCAGTGGATGGCCGGCGGCCCAAGACCATCCTCGTCACCAGCGCGGTGCCGAACGAGGGCAAATCCACCGTGGCCACCAACCTGGCCCGGACGATGGCGCTGGGCGGTTCCAAGGTGCTGCTCGTGGATGCCGACTTGCGCAAAGGGCACATCCATGAACGCCTGAAACTGCCGGGCAAACCCGGCTTGAGTGAACTGCTGCAGCGGCCGCAGGACGCCGCCCCGTTCATCCAGTCCACGGATATTGAAAACCTCATGTTCCTGCCCCGGGGCAGCATTTCGCGCAACCCCGGCGACCTGTTTTTGAATTCCGGGTTTGACGAACTGCTCGGCAAATTGCGCGAACAATACGATTACGTCATCGTGGACAGCAGCCCGGTGTTTGCGGCGGATGACGCCTCCACGCTCGCCCCCAAGATGGATGGCTGCCTGTTCATCGTGCGCAGCCGTTTCTCCAACGCCCGGATGGTGCGCGAGGCGTTGGAAGTGCTGTTCCAGCGCCAGGCCCGGGTGCTGGGCCTGGTCTTGAACCGTTCGGACGCCACCGCCCGTTCGTATTACGCCTACAAGTATGCCGAATACTACACCACGGCCGAAGTCGTGGAAGCGGATGAAAAAACTTGAGCTTGAACGCCGGCCTGGAAGCATCCAAAACATGGCGGCGGCGGATTTTAGTTAAAAGCGGCAGTGGCCTTGCCACCGCCGGAGAATGAGCCGGATGGCCTTCTTTCCGAACAAGATGAAAAAGTTGATCCACCGACCTGTAGATCGCGGATGCAAAACAGCATCTGCGAATTGACCGGGACGAAGTCTGCACCGGGAAAATCGCCGGCGTTTCATTCTTCTTTTCAATTTTCAGCATTTTGGTTTTTCAGTTTTTAACTTTATGAAAAAACTCCTCGTAACCGGTTCCTCCGGCCTCATCGGCTCCGAAGTCGTCGCGCATTTCGCCCAGCTTGGCTGGGAGATTCACGGCGTGGACAACAACATGCGCGCCGACTTTTTCGGCGCGGGCGGCGACACCCGCTGGAATCAAAAACGCCTGCTCGCCACGCACAAAAATTTTCATTACCACGAACTCGACATCCGCGATCGTAAAGCCGTTTCCACGCTGCTTGAAACCTTGAAGCCCGCGCTGCTCGTTCACACCGCCGCGCAACCGAGCCACGACCTCGCCGCCTCGCGCCCGTTCGATGATTTCGATGTCAACGCCGTCGGCACCTTGAACCTGCTCGAAGCCACCCGGCTCCACGCGCCGGCCTGCGTGTTCGCGCACATGAGCACGAACAAGGTTTATGGCGACCGCCCTAACACCATTCGCCTGAAAGAACTCGCCACCCGCTGGGATTACGATGACGCCGCCTACGCCAACGGCATCACCGAGGAATTTTCCATTGACCAGAGCAAGCACAGTTTGTTCGGCGCCTCCAAGGTGGCGGGCGACGTGATCGTGCAGGAATACGGACGTTACTTCGGCATGAAAACCTGCTGCCTGCGCGGCGGCTGCCTGACCGGCCCAAATCACAGCGGCGTGGAATTGCACGGCTTCCTGAGTTACCTCGTCAAATGCAACATCGAAGGCCGGCTCTACAAGGTTTTTGGCTACAAAGGCAAACAGGTGCGCGACAACATTCATTCGCTTGATGTCGCCCGTTTTATTCATGCCTTCTACGAAAACCCGCGCTGCGGCGAAGTCTATAACATCGGCGGCGGACGCGCGAACAGCGTGTCCATCCTCGAAGCCTTTGAACACACGGCGGCCTTGAGCGGCAAGAAAATGAACTACGAATACGTGGATCAAAATCGTGCCGGCGACCACATCTGCTACATCAGTGATTTGTCGAAAATGAAAGCGCACTATCCCGGTTGGGACATCACCAAATCGTTGGCGGATGTGTTCCGCGAAATCTATGAAGCGACCAAAGCCAAAAGCTAAAACTCAAAAAAGCTGACAAGCTGAAATCAGCATTCACGCCGCAGCTTTTATTTCAGTATTGTAGCTTTTTAGCGTTTGAGCATTTCAGAAAATGAGCCGTTTGTCCGAAGAACTGCGTCAGCGCACCAAGCAATACGCCTCGGCTGTCATCCGGCTGTATGTCAAACTGCCGAAAATCCGGGAAGAAGTGAAAGTGCTCGGGCGACAACTGCTGCGTTCGGGAACCTCGGTGGCGGCGCACGCACGCGAAGCTTCCCGGGCGCGTTCGGATTCTGAATTCTGCTCAAAACTGGATGGCTTGCTTCAGGAAGCGGATGAATCCCAATTGTGGCTGGAATTGCTGCGCGACGACTGCGGCATTCAAAGCGAAATAATTGACCCGCTGTTGCAAGAAACTGGCGAGATCATGGCCATCTTCGTCACCATGGTTTCCAAACTCCGAAAACGCGGCAATTGATAATTTCAGTTTTCAGTGTTTCAATTTTAGCATTTTAGTTTTTCAGTGTTTCAGCTTTTATGAAGTTTCTCATCACCGGTGGTGCGGGATTTGTTGGTTCAAATTTGTCCCTCGCACTGCGCGCGGCATTTCCTGCGGCGGAGATTATCGCGATGGACAATCTCTACCGGCGCGGTTCGGAATTGAACGTGCCGCGTCTCGAAAAGGCCGGTGTGAAATTTCATAAAGGCGATGTGCGCGAACCGGACAGTTTTCCCGCCGGCGCGTTTGATTTTCTCATTGAATGTTCCGCCGAACCGTCCGTGCTGGCCGGGCAGGATGGTTCGCCGGATTATCTATTTCAGACGAATCTGGTTGGCGCTTACAACTGCCTGGAAAAAGCGCGCGTGTGGAAAAGCAATTTTATTTTTCTGTCCACCAGCCGCGTTTATCCCATCGCCCCGCTCGAAGCGCATCCGTGGCGCGAGGAAGCCACGCGGTTTGCCTGGGAAGATTCCAGCCGGCCCGGTCTCTCATCGCATGGCGTGGCGGAGGAATTGGATTTGACCGGCGCGCGTTCGCTTTACGGTTACACCAAGCTTTCCGCCGAACAACTGATCGAAGAATACCGCGCCGCGTTCGGTCTGCAATCCGTCGTGAATCGCTGCGGCGTCATCGCCGGCCCGTGGCAGTTTGGCAAGGTGGATCAGGGCGTCATTTCACTTTGGGTGCTCGCGCATCACTTTGGCCGTCCCCTGAGCTACATCGGCTACGGCGGCACGGGCAAACAGGTGCGTGATTGTCTGCACGTCGCCGACCTTTGCGATTTGATTGTGGAGCAAGTTTGCAATTTTGATTCATGGAACGGCTGGCTCGGCAACGTCGCGGGCGGCCTGGCCCGCAGTGTTTCATTATGTGAACTCACCGAAATCTGCCGCGAAGTCACGGGCCAGTCCGTCCCGGTCAGCAGCAACCCCGTGAACCGGCCCAATGATCTGCGGATCTTCCTCGGCGACTGCGCCAAATTATTTGCGCGCACTAAATGGCGTCCGCAACGCGATATGCGCCGCTTGATTCAGGATGTGCATGACTGGGTGCGGCAGAATGAAGCAGCGTTAAGAAAACTCTGAAAATCCAAACGCTGAAAACTTAAAAAGCTGCCACGCTAAAATCAACCACGTCATTTCAGCTATCGTCGTTCGCAAGATTTTTTATTTTCAACTTTTCTCCATTTCAGCGTTTTAGCGTTTGTTTTAAATTTCAGTTTTTATCTTTCAATGCTCCGTTCTTTTCTCCGTCTCCTGATCCGTTGTTACCGCATGGCCCTGCCTTACGGCCGGCTCAAACTGTTTGTTGTGCTGGGATTGATCCTGTCCAACGGTCTGCTCCAGTTGGTGGGCGTCACTTCCGTATTCCCGTTTTTTGCGCTGGCCGCCGATCCGGACCGGCTGCGGAAATCCCATGTCGGTGCCTGGGTGCTGCATTTTCTGCCGCCCCTCACCACGAACCAACTGCTCGTCGGGGCCGGGTGCTTTGCCATCGCCATGCTGGTGTTCGCCAGCGTCGGCAGCATGGTGAGCGAGATTCTGCGGATTCGTTATGCTTTCGGCTTTTGTCACTGGCTTCGAGGCCGGTTGTTTGAATCTTACGCCCGCCAGCCTTACGCTTTTTTTCTCCGCCGCAATTCCGCCGAATTGTATCAGAAACTCTGGGATGTTCAGGCTTTCATCCAGAACGTATTGCTGCCGATGGGGGAAATATTAACCCGGCTGGTGCTGGTGGTGCTGTTGGTGGGCGCGGTTTTCTTTGTCCAGCCGTGGGCGGCCTTGGGGGCATTGATCCTCTTTGGCGGCTTTTATCTGATGATTTTCCTTTGGTTGCGTCCCCGGGCGCGGAAGATCGGGGATGGCATGAAAGTGCATAACGTGGGTTTTGGGAAAAACACTTATCAGTTTATCCACGGCATCAAGACGGTGCTGGTTCATGGCAAAAGCCGTTATTTTACGAGCCGGGCTTTGGAACATTCGGCTCAAATTGTGAATTTTCAAAGCAAAATTCCGATTTACAGCAATGGCCCGCGCTACCTGATCGAGCCGGTGGCGTTTGGCGGGCTGATGGCCATCGTGGTGGTGATGGCGCTCCGGGGCCAGTCTTTTGCCGACATTCTGCCAAATTTAACCGTCATGGCGTTTGCCGGCTATCGCTTGCTGCCGGCGCTGCAACTGCTCTATGGCCAGTTGGTCACTGTTGCTGCCAACAGTTACACCCTGCGCCAGTTGGAAGCGGAGATTCTCCAGATCGAGCCGCCGAGAGCCGCCGCTGCGACAATCCCGGTCGCCGCACCGTTGAAATTTCACCAGGAACTGCGGCTGGAACGGCTCAATTTTCAATATCCCGGCACGACAGCTCCCACGCTGAAAGATTTTTCGCTCCACATCACCAAGAACGAGTCGGTGGGCATCGCCGGCCCGTCCGGCTCGGGCAAATCCACGTTGGTGGATTTGATTTTGGGCCTGCACACGCCGCAGTCCGGCCAGATTCGGGTGGATGACGTCTCGTTGACGGAAAACAACCTGGCTGCCTGGCGGCAGATCATTGGCTATGTGCCGCAGGACATCTATCTGCTGGATGGCACCATCGCGGCCAACATCGCTTTTGGTGTGGAACCGGCGGCGGTGGATGCAACGGCCTTGCGCGAAGCGGCCCAAGGCGCGCAGATTCTTGAATTCATTGAAAAAGAACTCCCGTCAGGATCTCAAACCATTGTGGGCGAACGGGGCGTGCGGCTTTCCGGCGGCCAACGCCAGCGCATCGGTCTGGCCCGCGCGCTCTATCATCGTCCGCAGGTGCTTATTTTAGACGAAGCCACCAGCGCGTTGGATCATCAGACGGAACTCGCCGTCATGGAAACCATCCATCGTCTGCAAGGGACGCTGACCATCATCACCATCGCCCATCGGTTGAGCACCTTGGAACGCTGCGACCGGATCATCCGGCTGGAAAAGGGGCGGCAGGTTTCAAATCCTGATCTTGCAGTGAATCAAGCACCATGAACGGATTTTTGAAAAGCGGTGAAATGATTAACGATTCTAACGGGAATAAGCCTTGAAAAAAAGACTGATCAGCTATGGAACCCATCGGAAATGGAATTGACGCCCGCACGAAATTAATGGCTTCAGCAACCGAGGTTTGGCGCGCCATCATGCCGCCTTGGCAGAAGTTTTATGAAGAACTCTCGTCGAAAGAGGTGCTTTCCTTTTTGTGTGAAAAGAGTCTGATTGCCCGCACCGAGATGGTGCGTGAGGCACAGGGGGAGACGGGTGTTTTTTTTCGCCAGGAGCGTTTGCCGTTTCTAACCTATCCGTTTGAATGGTCCTATTCCATGTTCCACGATGCGGCGGTCAAATGCCTCGATTTGCATGAGTCCTTGTTTCGTCAGGGCTATTGCCTGCTGGATTCGCATCCGTGGAATTTTGTTTTTTCCGGCCCGGTTCCGCTCTGGGTGGATGTTACCTCCATCTCCGCTTACGATCCCCAGACCGCCCGGGCCAGCTTGCGGCAGTTTGGTTCGTTTTTTTTGAATCCGCTCTGGCTGCTGGCCCACCATCAGCCGGTGATTGCCCGCAGCCTGCTCACCCATACCTTTCAAGACCTGCCCACCCGGAAGGCCTTGGAGATTCTGCCCGGCGGATCAGGTTCGCCGCAACGCTGGCCTTTTCGGCTGGCCGCAAAATTCGCGGACGCGCAAAAATCAGTTTCCCGCACCTTGCGTGAAATGGTTTTTGACCGGCAACTGGCCCGGCTCGACCTGAATCGCAGCGATGACGCCTTGCGCGCTATTGCGATGTTTCGCCGGCAACTGGCCGGCCTGCCCCGCACGGTCGAAAAAATGCAATGGACGGACTACGTCCAGGCCGGACAGGAAGCGTTGACCCCGGCGGAAATCAAGCATCAAAAATTGGACGGCGCGCGGCTGGCCAACCAGAAAATGGGGCCGCTGGTGGCGTGGTTGGAAAAAATCCGGCCTGAGTGCGCCACCTTGGTGGATCTGGCCTGCAACAAAGGTCTCTATGCCCAGACGGCGTCCATGTTGGGCTATCAGGTCGCGGGCATTGATATTGATGAGGGAGCGGTTGAATCCATGTATGTGTTCAACCGGGATCACAAATTGAAGGTTGTTTCCGCGATCAACGACTGCGTGGCCCCGCTGGAAGCCTGCGGCATGGTGACAAATCCCATGCCGGCCTTTGCCCGGCGGGTGCAGGCGGATTGCGGCTTGTTTCTGGCGCTCATCCACCATCTTTATTTTGGCCGCTACCAGATGAGTTTTGAAAACATTTCCCGGCTGGCGGCCATGCTGGTAAAAAAATATGCCGTCATTGAGTTTGTCCCGCCAACGGATTCCTATCTGGCGGAAAATTACCAGTCGTCTCCCCGCTTCCAGGCTTATGACCAGGCCGCTTTCATGGCGGCGATTCAGCGCCAGTTTGAGATTGAAGCCACGGCGGCATCTTTTCCGGAAGGCCGCACCTTATGGTTGTTGAAGGAAAAAACCGCCGCTCTTTAGCCCTATGATGAAGAGCCAAAGCCGGCTGAATGAATCGGCGAAACGCGCACAAGTCCGTCGCCCTCGTGTTCTGCTAATTAGCCTCGTGCCGCCGCATAATGACTGCGGGGTGCGGATTGTAATGCACCGGCATCTGGTGGAACGGAATCCGTTTGAACTGCATGTCGCCAGCAACGCTGATTTTGCCGACGGGCTGCTGGTGCATACGCCGTTGCAGTTACCGTATCTCATCCAGCGCTTGCGAAAATCCCGGTTCGGGCCGCAATTTCGGTCGTGGCTCAAGGATTATGAAAATTTCGTGTGGACGCTGGCGATTCCGTCGGCGCTGGACCGCGCCATCCAGGATTTCCAGCCGGATGTCATTTTGACTTTGGCCGAAACCAGCGTGTGCCACCTGGCGGCGAAGGCGGCCAAAAAACACCGTCTGCCGCTGGTGGGTTTGTTTCTGGATTGGTTTCCCATCATGCAAGACCATTATGGCCGCACTTGGACGCAGAGCATTTTGAGCCGTCGCTATCGGGAATTGTATGCCGCGTGCGACCTGGCCTTTTGCACCAGCGACGGGATGCAGGAAGTTTTGGGACCGCATCCCAACTGTCATGTAATCTATCCCATGCCGGGCCGGCACCAAATCCCCGAAATCATTTTTCCGCCCAAGACCGGCAAATTTCGGTTGGCCTATGTGGGATCGGTGCAGAATTTTTATGGCCGGATGATCTGCTCGCTCATTGAACAGATCGAGCCGGCCAACGACTTGGAAATCGTCGTGGTGGGGCCGAATGCCGACTGGCCGGCGGACTTGCTGGCCCACGCCCGAAGCAAAGGAATTTATCTGGGCTTCAAGCCGCCGGCGGAAGCGGCGGCGGTGCTCGCCGGAGCGGACGCCCTGCTGGTGGTGATGAGCTTTGAAAAAGAATTTGAACTGTTCATGCGCACGAGTTTCACCACCAAATTTCTGGACTACGTCGCCTTCGGCAAGCCGGTAATTTTGTGGGGGCCGGACTATTGCACGCCGTTCCGCGTGGCGCAAAAACACGGCGGTGCGCTGGCCGTGAACTCACTCGCGGCAGACGGGGTTGTGGCGGCCTGCCGGCAGATCGCCGGTGATCCGCTTTTGCGTGATCGGCTGACTCAAGAAGCAAAGCACCTTCATCAAACCGTTTTCAGCCCCGACCATTTGCAGGGCATTTTTGTGAAAGAAATCGGAGCTTTGGCCAATGGCTGATCTCCGAGTCATCGTCATTTCCTCCGTCCGTCCGGAACCGGGCAGCGCCGGGCAGATTGTTCTGCATCGGCATTTGGTTGGGCGGGCCGGCCTAACGATTGAGGTTTATGGCCACGAACCTGGTCGCCTGACGCCGTTGACATTGCTGCGCCGGTTATTCGGCCGCCTGCAACGGACGCCGCTGCACCGGGTCGCCGAAGATTTTTGGGTTATGTGGGGCGGTCGCTGGCTGGATGGAGCTTTGCCCCATTCGATAAAACGGGACGGTCGCACCGTGGTGCTGACCGTGGCGCATGGTGACGTTTGCCTGGCGGCTTTGCGGTTTGCCCGGAAACATCAACTGCCGCTGGTCACGTTTTTTCACGACTGGTGGCCGGATATTCCCCCGGTTCATGCTCCGTTTCAACGCCGGCTGAACCGGGATTTTGTCCGGCTGTATCAGTCTTCCACCGTGGCATTGTGCGTGAGCGCCGGCATGAAAACCGCCCTTGGCCGGCATCCCTGCGCGCCGG
>Ga0164241_10003340_pt1 | contig 16302 bp, 23 predicted proteins | sample OricomyardsoilBY_FD_108780 | JGI IMG/M metagenome (GOLD analysis project Ga0164241, IMG submission 108780) | Backyard soil microbial communities from Emeryville, California, USA - Original compost - Back yard soil (BY) | ecosystem: Environmental > Terrestrial > Soil > Unclassified | place: USA... | reverse complement strand
GAAGGGCGATACGGCCAAGGCCGTCGTCGTTCGCACCGCCCGCGAGTGCCGCCGCGCCGACGGCAGCTACATCAAGTTCGACGACAACAGCGCCGTCTTGATCAACGCCCAGTCGGAGCCGGTCGGGACGCGCATCTTTGGACCGGTCGCTCGTGAGCTCCGCTCCAAGAAATTCATGAAGATCATCTCGCTCGCGCCGGAGGTGCTGTGATGAACCGCCTCGTCGTCGGCCAGGAAGTGATCGTCGTTCGCGGCAACGACAAGGGCAAGCGCGGCAAGGTCGCCAAGCTGCTCCGCGATAAAGATCGCGTCGTCGTCGAAGGTGTCAACACCGTCAAGCGCCACCTCAAGGCCACGCCGCAGCGCAACGGCGGCATCCTCCAGGTCGAGGCGCCGCTCCCGTCATCGCACGTCATGCCGGTCGATCCCGAATCCGGCAAGCCGACCCGCGTTCGCGCCAAGGTCGAAGGCGACAAGAAGCAGCGCATCGCCAAGAGCGGTTCGGTGCTGACCGTCGCGAAGGAGAGCTGAGCCATGTCCGAATCCGTCAATCCGCGGCTTTTGGGTAAGTACAAGCAAGACGTGGTTCCGTCGCTGATGAAGCGCTTCGGCTACACGAACGTGATGCAGGTGCCGCGCCTCAAGAGCATCGTGCTCAACATGGGGCTCGGCGAGGCCGTCGGTAACCCGAAGCTGATCGACGCTGCCGTCGGCGAGCTGACGCAGATCACCGGTCAGAAGCCGGTGGTCACCAAGGCCAAGAAATCGATCGCGACCTTCAAGCTGCGTGAAGGCATGCCGATCGGCGCCAAGGTCACGCTGCGCCGCGAGCGCATGTGGGAGTTCTTGGATCGCCTGGTCACGCTCAGCTTGCCTCGCGTCCGCGACTTCCGTGGCACCAGCCCCAAAGCCTTCGACGGCGCGGGTAACTACACGCTCGGCCTCAAAGAGCAAATCGTCTTTCCGGAGATCGACTTCGACAAGGTCGAGAAGATCAAGGGCATGAACATCACTTTCGTCACAACCGCCGAAACCGACGAGGAAGCCAAAGAGCTCCTCGCCAACCTCGGCATGCCGTTCAGGAGCTAACGATGGCACGCGCTTCTCAGTGGGCCAAAGTCAACCGTCCCGCCAAGTTCTCGACCCGCATCGTGAACCGCTGCAAAGTCTGCGGCCGTTCCCGCGCGGTGTACCGCGACTTTGGGCTGTGCCGCATGTGCTTCCGCCTCCTCTCCCTGAAGGGGGAGATTCCGGGCGTTACCAAGTCGAGCTGGTGATCTCATGATGACCGATCCGATTGCCGATCTGTTGGGGCGTATCCGTAACGCCGCCATGGCGCGCCACGAGCTGACGCGGCTCCCCGCCAGCAAGCTCAAGAAGAGCGTGGCCGAGCTGCTCAAGGCCGAGGGCTATGTCGCCGACGTGCGCCAAGAAGAGTGGGGGCCGAAGAAGCACCCCACGCTGACCATCGTGCTCAAGTACTCGACCACGGGTAGCAACGAGCGAACGAGCGCCTTTCAGGGCATTCGTCGCGTGTCGCGCCCCGGCCGTCGCGTGTACGTCGGGCACCACGAAATTCCCCGCGTGCTGTCGGGCCTCGGGATCTCGATCCTGAGCACCTCGCACGGCCTGATGACCGACAAAGAAGCGCGTCGCCAGAAGCTCGGCGGCGAGCTCCTGTGTGAGGTGTGGTGATGGCAAACGCCGTAGCAACCACCGCCGTCCCCGAAGTCCGCCTGTCCCGCGTCGGCAAGCGCGCGATCAACATCCCCAAGGGTGTGACCGTGAGCCTGTCGCCCGAGAAGTGCGAAGTCCAGGGGCCGAAGGGCAAGCTCTCCATCCCGCTCCCGGGCCAGGTGATCGCGAAGAAAGATGGCGACGCCATCAGCTTCACGAGCTCCGCTCCCGGTCGTGACGGTGCTCGCCTCCAAGGCTTGTCGCGTGCGCTGGTCGCCAGCGCCGTGAAGGGCGCCGCCGAGGGTTACGAGAAGGTGCTGGAGCTCGTCGGCACCGGCTATCGCGCCGAGGTCAAGGGCAAGGTCATCACGCTCGCGCTCGGCTTCTCGCACCCCACCAACGTCGAGGTCCCGGCCTCGATCACCGCCGTCGTGCCTGCCGACTCCAAGGGCACGCAGCTGGTCCTCACCTCCGCCGACAAGGCGTTGCTCGGCCAGCTCGCGGCCAGCATCCGTGATCTTCGTCCACCAGAGCCGTACGGTGGCAAAGGCATTCGTTACCGCGGCGAGAACATCCGTCGTAAGGCCGGTAAGGCCGCCAAGGGCAAGGGTAAGTAACCATGGCCAAGCTCACGGGTCGGGAGCGCCGCAAGCTCCGCATTCGCAGCAAGATCAGTGGCACGCCGGAGCGTCCGCGCCTGAGCGTGTTCCGTACCGGCCGGCACATCTACGCGCAGGTCGTGGTAGACGACGACGGCAAGACGCTGGCCGCCGCCTCCACGCTCTCCGGCGACTTGAAGAACACGCTCGGCGAAGACAACAAGACCGACTCGGCCAAGAAGGTCGGCGCGTTGATCGCCAAGATTTGCCTCGAAAAGAAGATCGAACAGGTCGTTTTCGATCGCAACGGCTACCTGTACCACGGCCGGATCAAGGCTCTGGCCGAAGCGGCGCGCGAAGCCGGGCTCAAGTTCTGAGGAAACGCACATGGCGATCGAAAATATCGACGAAGAGAAGCTCAAAGAGCGCGTCATCCACATCAACCGCGTCGCGAAGGTCGTGAAGGGCGGCCGCCGCTTCAGCTTCAGTGCTCTGGTGGTGGTAGGCGACGAGTCCGGTCATGTCGGCGTCGGTCTCGGCAAGGCCAATGAGGTCCCCGAGGCCATTCGCAAAGGCAACGACCAGGCTCGCAAGAACATGTTCAAGGTGCCGATGATCGGCACGACGGTGCCCCACGACGTGATCGGTCACTTCGGTGCCGGCCGCGTGTTGCTTCGCCCGGCATCGCCGGGAACCGGCGTCATCGCCGGCGGCGCCGTGCGCGCCGTCGTCGAGTCGGCCGGCATCCACGACATCTTGAGCAAGTGCCTCGGCACCACCAACAAGCACAACGTCGTCAATGCCACGATCGCCGCGCTGCAGATGCTGCGCGGGCCCGAGAAGGTCGCCAACGCCCGCGAGAAATCGACGGACGAGATCGCCGCCGACTATCCCGTCGCGGCGATGGCCAGCCACGCGGGTGAGGCCTCGTCCATCGTTTCCGGCAAAGTAGCCGGCGGGAATGCGCCATGAGCAAGCTGCTCGTTACCCAGACTGTTAGCGTGATCGCGCGTCCGCACACGACTCGCGCCGTCATCAAGGGCCTCGGCCTACGCGGCCCGGGCTCGAGCGTGACCGTGGAGAACACCCCGTCCTTCCGCGGCATGATCAAGAAAGTGCTCCACCTCGTGAAGGTGGAGGAGAAGAAGTCATGAGCACGATCCTCGCGCACCTCACTCCCCCCGCCGGCTCCGTCAAGATCGCCAAGCGACTCGGTCGCGGCGTCGGCTCGGGCTTGGGCAAGACCTGCGGCAAGGGCATGAAGGGCCAGAAGGCTCGCCACGGCGGCAACTTCGGAAAGTTGCACTTCCAGGGCGGCCAGACGCCGATTCAGCGTCGCCTGCCGAAGCGCGGCTTCAACGTGCCGTTTCCGCAGCAGGTCATCGCCATCAACCTCGGCGACCTCGAGCGCTTCGACGCCGGCGCGACCGTGAACGAGGCCACGCTTCGGGCGGCCCGCCTGGTTCAGGGCCGCGACGTCCGCATCAAGGTGCTGGGCGACGGCGAGCTCACCAAGAAGCTCACCATCGAGGCTCACGCGTTCAGCGCGTCCGCCAGCGAGAAGATCGAGAAGGCCGGCGGGAAGGCCGTCGTCATCAACGACACAGTGCCCGCCAAGACCGCGTCCGCGAGCTAAGCTGAGCCCTCCATGGCGGCGCTCGCGGGATTTTCGAACATTGGCAAGGTGCCGGAGCTGCGCCGGCGCATCATCTTCACGTTGGTCGTCATCGCCATCTACCGCGTGGGCGTGTTCGTCACGACCCCCGGCGTCGATCGCGTAGTGATGCATCAGGCGGTGAAGGGCCAGGGCGGCTTGCTCGGGCTCGTCAACCTGTTCTCCGGTGGCGCCCTCGCCAACCTTTCGATCTTCGCGCTCGGCATCATGCCCTACATCTCAGCCAGCATCATCATGCAGCTGATGGGCCTGGTGAGTAAGCAGGTCGAGGAGCTGAAGAAGGAGGGCGAGGCAGGCCGTCGCAAGCTCGAGCAGTGGACGCGCTACGGCGCGGTCGGGCTCGCGATCTTCCAGTCGTTCGGCCTCGCGCTCACGCTCGAAGGAATGAACAACGGCGATGTCGGCGGCGGCGGTCACACCGGCGACGTCGTGACGAACGCTGGCTGGGGCTTCCGGCTCTTGACGATGTTGACGCTGACGACCGGCTCCTCGCTGTTGATGTGGCTGGGCGAGCAGGCGACCGAGCGTGGCATCGGCAACGGCACGTCGATGATCATCTTCGCCAGCATCGTCAGCGGCATTCCCGGTGGCGTGATGAGCTACTGGCAGGGCACGGGCGGCGATATTCAGCCCCTGACCGTCGCGGTCTTGCTCGGTGTTCTGCTGATCAGCATCGCCGTGATCGTCTTCTTCGAGCGCGCCCAGCGGCAGATACCGATTCAGTATTCGCGCCGGCAGGTCGGGCGGCGTGTCTACGGCGGACAGACCGCGCATTTGCCGCTCAAGGTGAACATGGCGAGCATGATCCCGCCGATCTTCGCCTCCAGCTTGCTGATGTTCCCGGCGACCCTCGCCAACATGAACATCCCCGGCATGCAGTCGTTCAGCTCGCTGCTCAACCGCGGTGACTGGCTGTTTCATGTGCTGTTCGCGTCGCTGATCATCTTCTTCACGTTCTTCTACACGGCCGTGACGTTCCAGCCGGTCGACGTGGCCGACAACCTGAAGAAGCAGCAGGCCAACATCCCCGGGATCAGGCCTGGCAAGCAGACGGCCGAGTACATCGACCGCGTGCTGACGCGCTTGACCACCGGGGGCGCGGTCTACATCGCCGTCATCTGCACGATCCCGTCGATCGTAGCGCAGTCGTTCCGCATCCCGTTCCAGTTCGGCGGCACCAGCCTGATCATCGTCGTCGGCGTCGCGCTCGAGACGGTCAACCAGATCGAAGCGCACCTGATCACGCGCAGCTACGAGGGCCTCACCGGTCCGCGCATGACTCGACTCAGCGGGAGGCGCCCAGCATGAGGCTGATCCTGCTCGGAGCTCCCGCGAGCGGCAAGGGTACCCAAGCCGCCGTCTTGACGGAAAAGTTCGGCGTCCCGAAGATCTCGACCGGCGACATGCTGCGCGCCGCCCTCAAAGAGGGCACGCCGCTCGGCAAAGAGGCGGCCAAGTTCATGGACGCTGGCAAGCTCGTACCCGACTCGGTCGTGATCGGCCTGGTCGAAGAGCGACTCCAGCAAGCGGATGCCAAGGCCGGTTTCATCCTCGACGGATTCCCGCGCACGGTGGCCCAGGCCGAGGCGCTCGACGCGCTGCTCAAACGTTTAGGTAGCGGGCTGGATTTCATCGTCCAGATCGACGTACCGCGCGACTTGCTGATGGAGCGAGCAACGCTGCGCCGTACGGACAAACGGACTGGACAAATCTATCACCTCAAGTACAGTCCGCCGCCCCCGGACGCCGAGCTCGAACATCGGGCCGACGACCAGGAAGAGACCGTGAAGAAGCGCCTCGATGCTTACGACGCGCAGACGGCGGCTCTGCTCCCCCACTACGAAAAGCTCGGCGTCTTGCGTCGGGTCGACGGAGTCGGATCTCCCAAAGAGGTCACGGCTCGAATGCTTTCCCAGATTACCGGCTGAGCCGGATTACTCAACGGAGGATCGAAACGAAGGAAAAGACTGAAGCCGGCATCATCGAAGAGGTTCTACCGAGCGCAATGTTTCGGGTCCGCCTCGACGATGGTCGAAGGGTTCGCGCGGGAGTCGCTCCCGCACTCCGCCACGCAGTCGTCAGGCTGATCAGCGGTACCCGAGTCAGCGTCAAACTTTCCGAGCTCGATCCCAACCGCGGTCAAATCACCGAATCGATTTGAGGCACGTCATGAAGGTCCGACCCAGCGTCAAGAAAATCTGTGAGAAGTGCAAGATCGTGAAGCGCCGCGGTGTGCTGCGCATCATCTGCGACAACCCGCGCCACAAGCAGCGTCAAGGTTAAGGAGCGAGGACTAGAACGATGGCCCGTATCGCCGGTATTGATCTTCCCCGCCGAAAGGCGATTGCTTACGCGCTTCCGTACATCTACGGCATCGGGCCTTCCACGGCCCGCACGATCTGCAAAAACGCGAACATCCCCGAGTCGCGCAAGGTCGACGAGCTGACCGAAGCCGACGTCAAGGCGATCCGCGAAGCCATCGAGTCTTCGATCAAGGTCGAAGGCGACGCTCGCCGTGAGGTGCAGCAGGCCATCAAGCGCTTGATGGATCTCGGCTGCTACCGCGGCCTCCGTCACCGCAAGTCTCTCCCGGTGCGCGGTCAGCGTACCCGTACCAACGCTCGTACTCGCAAGGGTCCGCGCAAGAACCTCGGTCGCCGCGCCTGAGGGAATGAAGTAGCACATGGCAACTCCCGCAACCGGTACCAAGGGCCGTCCGGCCAAGAAGCCCGTCAAGAAGAACATCTACACGGGCATCGTCCACATTCAGTCGACCTTCAACAACACCATCGTGACCATCACCGACGTGAACGGTGCGGTCATTTCGTGGGCCAGCGCCGGCTCGCGCGGCTTCAAGGGCTCGCGCAAGAGCACGCCGTTCGCGGCCCAGCTCGCGGCGGAAGAGGCCTCGCGCCGGGCTCAGGAGCACGGGCTCCGCTCGGTCGCGGTGTTCGTCAAGGGTCCGGGCGCGGGTCGCGAGAGTGCTCTGCGCGCGCTTCAACAAGCCGGCTTCAAGGTCACGCTGATCCGTGACGTGACGCCCATCCCCCACAACGGTTGCCGGCCTCCCAAGCGCCGCCGCGTGTAATTAGAGAAGGCGAAAGAAGACAGATGGCTCGGTATATCGGTGCAGTTTGCAAGCTCTGCCGTCGTGAAGGCGGCAAGCTCTACCTCAAGGGCGAGCGTTGCTACACGGAGAAGTGCGCGGTCAGCCGCCGTCCGTACCCGCCCGGCCAGCACGGCCAGGCGCGCATCAAGCTCAGCGAGTACGGCCTCCGCCTCCGCGAGAAGCAGAAGATGCGTCGCATCTACGGCCTGCTCGAGAAGCAGTTCGCCGGTTACTACGTGCAAGCCACCCACCTCAAGGGCCGCACCGGTGAAGAGATGCTGGGGCTCATCGAGCGCCGCCTCGACAACGTCGTCCTGCGCATGGGCCTGGCTTCGAGCCGCGCTCAGGCACGCCAGCTCGTGCGTCACATGCACGTGAAGGTCAACGGCAAGTACGTCAACATCCCGAGCTTCACCGTGAGCCCGAACGACAAGATCGAGATCGAGGAAGCGGCGCGGAAGATTCCGTTCATCGCCGCCGCCCTCGCCGCTGCCGGGAATCGGCAGCAGGCGAGCTGGCTCGAGGTCGACAAGGAAAACTTCGCCGGCACGTTCAAGGGCATGCCGGTTCGCGAAGAGATGAACGAGCCGAACGTTCGCGAGCAGTACGTCGTCGAGTATTACTCACGCTGATAGTTTCTAGTCCGTGCTGCGGGCAGGCCGCGGAGGCGATGAGTGGAGCTGGATCCCTCACGCCTCGGGACGGTCGCGCAAACCCTGAACCGAAGAAAGAGAGCATCGCATGGTAACGCAAATGATGAGCCGTAACTGGCGCGACCTGATCCGCCCGAAGGCGATCACGCTCGACCCCGAGTCGAACAACGAGATCTACGGCAAGTTCACGTGCGAGCCGCTCGAGCGCGGCTTCGGCATCACGATCGGCAACTCGCTCCGCCGCGTGCTCCTGGCCTCGCTTCAGGGTGCGGCGATCACCGCCGTCAAGCTCGAGGGTGCCCTCCACGAGTTCACCACGATTCCGGACGTCGTCGAAGACGTCACCGACATCATCCTCAACCTCAAAGAGGTGGTGTTCAAGGCGGAGTCCCCCAAGACCTACACCGTTCGCCTCGAGAAGGAGGGCCCTGGCCCCGTTCTCGCCGGCGACATCAAGGTCGTCGACGGCTTGACGGTGCTGAACCCGAACCACCAGATCGCGACCCTCGACAAGAAGGGGCCGCTTTCGATGGAGCTTACGGTCAACGTCGGCCGCGGCTACGTCTCGGCCGAGCGCAACAAGAGCCCGACGATGTCGATCGGCACGATCCCGATCGATGCGTTGTTCTCGCCGATCCGCAAGGTGAACTACACCGTGCAGAACGCGCGCGTCGGTCAGGTCACCGACTACGACAAGCTCGTGCTCGAGGTGTGGACCAACGGCGCGGTGCGCCCGGTCGACGCGGTCGCCTTCGCGGCCAAGATCCTGAAAGAGCAGCTCTCGATCTGGATCAACTTCGAAGAGAGCGAAGAGACGTCGTACCACGTCGGCGGCGGCGACGAAGAGCCGCTGAACGAGAACCTGTTCCGCTCCGTCGACGAGCTGGAGCTCTCGGTACGCTCCGCCAACTGCTTGCAGAACGCCAACATCACCCTGATCGGTGAGCTGGTGCAGAAGACCGAGCAAGATATGCTCAAGACCAAGAACTTTGGTCGCAAATCGCTCAAAGAAATCAAAGAGATCTTGTCCACGATGGGACTCGGTCTAGGCATGAAGTTCGACAACTGGCCCGGCATGCTCGAGCGCTGGAAGGCGCAGCAGGCTCAGGGCTGAGACTGAAGGAATCGTACGATGAGGCACCGTAACGCCGGGCGGCAGTTCAGCCGCAACACCAGCCACCGCAAGGCGATGTTTCGCGCGCTCACTGCGAATCTGGTGGCCCACGAGCGCATCGAGACCACTGACGCCAAGGCCAAAGAGCTGAAGCGCGTGGCAGAGCGACTCATCACTCACGCCGTCCGTCTGGGCGACGTGGCCTTCACCCCGCAAGATCAGCTCAGCGACGCCGACAAGGCCAAGCGCCACGCTGCTCAAGCTCACATGGGTCGCTTCCTCCGCCGCTTCGCGGTAGTGAAGCAATCCGGCGAAGACGTGAAGATCGATCTGGTCGAGAAGGTATTCCTCGACCTGGCTCGCCGCTTCAAGGGTCGCCCCGGCGGCTACACCCGCATCATCAAGCTCGGTCACCGTCGCGGCGACAACGCCCCGATGGCCCTGGTAGAGTTCGTGGTGGAGGCTCCGGCCGAAGCCCACAAGCCCGGCAAGAAGGCCAAGGCTGACGGCGCCAAGAAAGCGGAAGCGAAGCCGGCCAAGAAGGCCGCCAAGGCTGCCGCCGGCTGAAGAGCCGTCACGGTAGCGCGGAAGCGTAGTCGGACGAGAGCCCGGCTACGCTTTCTTGCTTTGTAGAAAGTCGTCGCACCGAAGCTGGAGCGAGACGCTCGGAGCCGGCGAGGCGGCCCCGAGCGCGGGCTCGGTCATTCGGGCGTTGGCTGGCAGGCGAAGAAGTCGAAGCTCTCGCAGATGCAGCCCGGCTCTCCGCCCTTGCACTCGCAGTCTTGCCCGCAGCTGCAGTTGATTCCGCCGTAGATCGGCACGCAGTCACGGCGGTTGGCGCAGGCGGCTTCGCCCTCGAGCTCGGCGCACGTCTCGGCGTCGCTGGCCACGCACTCGTGAGCTTCCAGATCGCAGTTCAGGCCGGGGCCGCAGTCGCGTTCCTCGTCGCATGGGCTCGGAACGACGGTGTTGCCACCGCTACCTGAGACCGCACCGCCCCCAGCGCCGCCACTGGTGCTGCTGCCGACGGTGCCGGACGCGCTACCGGCGTGACTCGAGCGCGCCCCGCTGCCGGTGACAGGATCGGGGTGGTCGAAGTCGGCGTCGCAGTCGCCGTCATAGCGCTCGATGCTACAGCCGCCGAGCCCCAAAAAACCCACGAGGACACAGCCTATCCACTTGGTCATTACCGCTCTCCCGCGCCGTCGGCGCCCTTTTAAGCCAATGGACGCGCCTTGCCCGAGCCGCTCGCGGTTGGGTGACACGCCCACGATTCGTGTTCGAGCGGGAGTGCCCGCGGCGCGCCGGAACGTTCAGTCGAGCTCGGCGTTTGTTTGCTGCGCGTAACCCCCGGACATCACGCGCAAATTGCCGTTGGTTGGGCCCAGCGGGGAGGGAAATCGTTTCTAATCTCGTCCGCGAGGCGGCCGTACTGACGGCATGGCAGACCCCGAGCCAGCCGCCGCGAGGCCCCCGGCGCTTCCCGCCTCGCATCGGCAGTTGGCCGACTCCGTGCGCGAGCAGCTGTGGTTCGGCGACGACGAGCCAGCGCGCACCGCCCTCGAAGCGTCGCGTTCCATGGCGGCGGCGCTGGCCCGCGCGACCGGCCTCAAACCGTTTCCCGCCGTCGCGCAGCACGCGATCGGGCTTCTCGGCGATCCCGATACACCGCTGCGCAAGATCCGAGAAGCCTTGGAGAAGGATCCGGCCATCACCGCCGGGTTGCTGCGGGTGGCAAACTCGGCGGCATATCGCTCGCGACAGGCGATCGGCTCCGTCGAAGAAGCGGTGCAGCGGCTCGGCTCGCGTCACGTGCTCGAGATCGTCAGCAGCGTGGCCGCGATGGGCATGTTCCAAGACGCCAAGGGCGTCGGCCTCCAGGTGCGCGATCACTCGGCGCGCGTCGGCGCCATGACCCGCGTGCTCGCCAACGAATGGCACCAAAGCACGGCCGAGAGCCCGTTCTTGTGCGGCCTTTTGCACGATCTGGGCAAGCTGCTGCTCTTGCAAGTAAGCGGTATCGACTACCAGCAGCTCGATCCTCGCGTGCTCACGCAGGCGGACGAAGCCTTCGTGCACGAACGCGCCCTGCTCGGCTACGACCATGCGGTGCTGGCGGCTCACGTGCTCGAAGCTTGGAAGCTGCCGAGCAGCGTGGCGCAGGTGGTGGCGTGGCATCATCAGCCCGGCCGCGCCTACGAGCACGGCGGGGAGCTCGGCCTGGGGGTCGCGCTCGTGCGTCTCGCCAACCGCATCGACTACCAGATGCGACGAGCCCCGGAGTTGAACGAGGCGTTCGTGGCGGACCTGGCTCGAGACGGCGCCGCCCAGTACGCCAGCTATTCGGAGCTCGTTCTGAAGGCGATGTGGAAGAAGCTCCGCGAAGCGGGCGACCAGATGCTCAGCGCCATCGAGGGCTAGGGGGGCCGGGCTCGGCCTCGGGCTCGGCCTCGGGCTCGGCCTCGGCTTCGGAGAGCTCGGCGGTGGATGGCGGAGCCGGCTCGGGCGCGCGTTTCGGGCGGCGCAGCAGCAGGATCGCGATGGCAAGGCCCGCCCCTCCCAAGATCGCGATCGCCGCGATCACGCGGGCGTTTTCCGACCGCTTCGGCTCACCGCGCTCGAAGCGCGCCAGCGCGGCCTTGGCGCGCGCGTTCTGGGTGTCGGCCTCGAGGGCGCGCTCGAGCAACGTCGAGTCGGCGATGCCGCGCTCTTCGAGGGCTTCGGCCTCGAGGGTCAGGCGCAGGCTCGCGGTGCCTTTCAGACTCGGATCCAGCCGCTCCGCGCGTCGTAACGCGGAGATCGCGTCGGCTCGCGATTTGTCTTGCGTCGCCTCCGCGAACGCGACGTAGCCCTGCGCCAGCTCCGCCCGCTGCTCGAAGTTGGGATCGTAGGCCAGCAGCTGATCGAAATTCTCACGCATCGCCTTCAAGTCGCCCTTGGCGCGGGCGGCTTGGCCGGCCTCGAACAGCTTGCCGACGCGCGCCACCCGCAAGCGATCGAACTCGGCGAACAGCTCGCGCGCGGTGCGCTCCCACGCCCAGTCGCGCGGTGGCTTCTTACCGACCACGTTTTCGTAAGTGTCGCGCAGCTGCCAGCTGGCGACCTCGCCCATCAGCGCCACCGCTTGCCGCGAAGCGTCGCGCACCTGAGCGCGCTCGCTGTTGGCGAACGAGACCACGAGCCGCACCGCGTCCGGATTGCGGGTGCGCCCGTAGGCGCGTAGCACGTCGGCGAGCACGGCTTGATCCTGGGTTTGCACGGCCTCACTGGGGATGCCCTTGCCCAGCATGTCCAGCTGCCGAATCGCCCATTTGCTAATTTTTTCCGCAGGATGGCGGCCGGCTTCGATCAAGGCCGGGACTGCCTTGTCACCGAGGCGGGCGAGCGCGTTCTGGGTGTTGATGCGCAGAAATTCGCCGAAGCGCGCGTAGACGTCGACCAATCCGCGCACCGCCTCGACGTTGCCGATGCTCTCGAGCATCCGCGAAAGCGCGAGCACGCTCACCAGGCTGCGCCACGTGTCCGACTTCGGCTCCGCCTTCTCGATGAGGCCCGCCAAGTAGTCGAGGCCGACCCCCGGTTTGTCGCTGTCGTCGTCGTCCTTCCGTCCCGACAGCTCGCGGCGGATCTTGAGCAGCAGCCGCTTCATCGCCTCCTTGTCGGCGGAGTCGGCGATACTCGTGATGCGGAACCGAATCGCGCTCACCTGCTTCGGCTCGGCTTCGAGCAGCTCGCGCACGCCCGTCTCGCGATCGGCCGCTTCGGCGCCGACGATACGTCCCAGCAAGGCATCGACGTCGGCTAGATCGGCGGCCTCGGGGCGCCCGAGCTCGATTGAGGGCGGGGCCGGCAGCTCGGGCAGCTTGCGATCGCTCTTGCTCGGGCTCGGATTGGCGTCCGCGGGAGCGGCCGGACAGACCCCGGCTCGCAGCGCGACGAACAGGATGCCGAGGCCGAGCGCGCGCCAGCTCCGCATCAGTCGATGATGCGAAAATCCGGGAAGTCACCGGTGAAGCTGCGCCAGCGGCTGTCGACCCGCTCCACGCGGGCCGCGCTCGGGCCCTTCTGGGCCCAGCCGTACAACTCGCGGATCGACACCTCTTCGCCTTCGGCGACGATCTCGACGGTGCCGTCGGCGCGGTTCTTCACCCAGCCCGTGATGCCCAGCCGACGTGCCTCGCGCTGCGTCGATGCGCGGAAGTACACACCTTGTACGCGCCCGCGCACCAGCAATTGTAGCTGCTTCAAAGCCATACCGTTACGAAGCTTTCGCAAATCTTGTGACCATACGCAAGCGTCCTGGAAAACCGGCCGGGTTTCGTGGTTCGATCAGCGCCGTGAGCGGTTCCCGGGCAAGCGACGCGTTGGCGCCGACGGAGCGAGAGCAGTCGGTGCCCGAGCTCGTCCAGGCGCTGCGCCACGCCGAGCGGGTGTCGCAGGCGCTGCGCGAAGTGGGCATCGCCCTCGGCACCACCTTCGATCTCGACGACCTGCTGGAGCTGATCTTGGGCAAGCTCACCGAGCTCGTCGCGGCCGACCGCGCCACTCTCTACTTGCTCGACGAGGCTCACGACGAGCTCGTCAGTCGCATGGTGGTGGGCGAGCAGGTCCGGTCGATCCGCATGAAGGTCGGCCACGGCATCGCGGGGCTTGTGGCGCAGACGGGCCGCGCGCTGCGGGTGCGCGACGCCTACTCCGACGCGCGCTTCGAGCGCGACTGGGACGTGCTCACCGGCTACCGCACCTCCAGCATCCTCGCCGCGCCGCTGAAGAACCACGTCGGGCGCACGATCGGCGTGATTCAAATCCTGAACAAGCGGGGCGCGGAAGAGTTTACGAGCGAGGACGAAGCGATCTTGTCGGCGCTGTCGACGCAAGCCGCGGTCGCGATCGACAACTCGCGGCTGTTCCTGTCGCTGATTCAAAAGAACAAGCAGCTGCTCGACACCAAGGGCGAGCTCGAGCGGCGCTTGCGCGATCTGTCGTTGCTGTTCGAGCTCGAGCGGGCCACCGGTCGCGCGACGACGCTCGAAGAGCTGGCGCAGCCCCTGCTCAGCTTGTCCGCCAAGTCGACGGAGGCGCGTGGGGCGGCCCTGCTCGTCGCGGAGGAAGAGTCCGGCGATCTGATCGAGTACGTCTACGACGCGGAGGCGCCGGAAAAGCTGCTGCGCATCGGCGTCAAAGCCGGCGAAGGCCTGCTCGCGGCTGCCATGTCTCGCGGAGAAATGCTGCAGGTCCGACCCGGCGCGCGCAGCCCGTTCTGGCACGAGCGGGTCGAGGGCAGCCTGCCGTTCTCGGTCGACGCGGCGCTGGTGCTGCCGCTGGAGGGCGACGGCGCTGCCCTGGGGGCCGTCGGCTTGTTCGGTACCTCGAGCACCCGCTCGTTCACGGGCGAAGACGAGAGCCTGATGCAGCTGGTGGGCGCGAACGTGTCCACGGCCGTGCGCCTGTTTTTTGCGAGCCAATCGCGGGAACGCAGCGAGCGCCTGACCTCGATCGGCCGCCTCTTGTCGCAGGTCATCCACGACTTCAAGACGCCGATGACGGTGATCAGCGGTTACGTGCAGCTGATGGCCGACGCCGCCGAGACCAAGACCCGCCACGAATACGCCGAGGAGGTGCTCAAGCAGTTCGACGTGCTCACCGGCATGCAGCGCGAGGTGCTGGAGTTCGCGCGCGGCGAGCGGACTTTGTTCGTGCGCCGCGTCTACCTGCATAAATTCTTCGCCGATCTGCGGCGTCAGCTGGAGCTCGAGCTGCAGCTGAGCGCCAAGCCGATCGAGCTGAAGCTCAACGTGGACACCAAGGTCGTCGCGCGCTTCGACGAGGCGCGGGTGGCGCGCGCCGTGCACAACCTGGCGCGCAACGCCATCGAAGCCATGGCCGACGGCGGCGTGCTCACGCTACGCGGCAAGCTCGAGGGCAAAGAGCTGCTGATCGCCGTGAGCGACACTGGCCCCGGAGTACCGCCCGCGATCGAGCACCGCCTCTTTCAGTCGTTCGTGACGATGGGCAAGGAAGGCGGAACCGGGCTCGGCCTGGCCATCGTCAAGAAAATCGTCGAGGAGCACGGCGGCCGGGTCAAGGTCAAAACCAGCCCGCGCGGGGCTACCTTCGAGCTGCGCCTGCCCCAGCCCGAGCTGCCAGAGACCAAGCCGACGTCGCGCAAGACCACCAAGGGTCAGCGCTCGACGCCGTAGCGCGCGGCTGCGATTGTTACTTACGGCATCGAGCGCTACAACGTAGACGAGGATGTCGAGTAAGCACAGCTTGCCCCTGCTTTCACGGCGTCAGAACGAGCTCTCGAAGTGCGCGTTCTGCCCCAAGCTTTGCCGGGCCACCTGCGTCGTATCCGACGCCGAGCCGCGCGAAGCGCTCACCCCCTGGGGCAAGATGACCAACGCCTTCGACGGCGCGCGCAGCGGCGACGTGAGCGCCGACCGCGCGGCTCTGGCGTGGGGCTGCAGCAATTGCTTTCGCTGTCGCGAAGCGTGTGACCACAGAAATCCGGTGACGGAGAGCCTGAACGACGCTCGCGCCGACTACGTGGCGCAAGGTCTGGCCCCCGCCGCCGTGCAAGGTTTGCTGGCGCGCCGCGCCGACATCGAGGCCGAGCACCACGCCGCCGTGCTCGCGCTCGCCGATGAGCCGGGCGTGGAGCAGAGCGCGGGGCGCGCGCTACTGCTCGGCTGCCGCTACGCCAAGGTGTTTCCAGCGGAGGCGCGGGCGGCGATTCGCCTCGCGAGCAGGCTCACCTCGCCGGTGCGGCTGCTCAGCGGCTGCTGCGGCGCCTGGCAGCGCGCCGCCGGCGACTCCGCGGCGGCCGACGCGGCGCGACAACGCCTGGTCTCGGAGCTGGACGGACGGCAGCTGCTGGTACTCGATCCGCGCTGCGCGCTCGAGCTTGCGGCGTGCTCCCCGACGACGCTGGTCGAGCTCGCCGCGCGCAAGCTGAGCCGCTTCGAGCGCCCGCTCCGCGCACGAAGCGTACGCTACCACGACAGCTGCGCGCTCGGCCGTGGTCTCGGACTGTACGACGAGCCGCGCCGGCTAGTGTCGCGCGTCACCGGCTCGTCGCCGGCGGAGCTCGAGATGTCACGTCAGCTTGCGCGCTGCTCGGGCGGCGGCGGCATTTTGCCGGTCAGCATGCCCGAGATCGCGAAGGCGGCTCGCGAGCGGCTGGCCGCGGACCACGCCGCCGGTGGCGGGGGCACGCTCGTCACGAGCTGCGCCTCGAGCCTGTCTCAGATGCGGCGGAGCGGAGTGGACGCCGTCGATCTGATAAGCTTGCTCGAGGCGGCGCTGCCGGCCCGCGCCTCGACACTCTCCACCCCGCGCAGCGATGGCCGAACGGGTTCGTAGACGGCGGCCGGTCGCGGCGCGCGTGTTCGCTTCGTTCGCGGTCGTGGTCGTCGCGTTCGCGGCCGCGTCCGGCTTCTGCGTGTTCGCTCAGCGCCAGGCGGTGGCGGAGGCAG
>Ga0164241_10003339_pt1 | contig 16303 bp, 16 predicted proteins | sample OricomyardsoilBY_FD_108780 | JGI IMG/M metagenome (GOLD analysis project Ga0164241, IMG submission 108780) | Backyard soil microbial communities from Emeryville, California, USA - Original compost - Back yard soil (BY) | ecosystem: Environmental > Terrestrial > Soil > Unclassified | place: USA... | reverse complement strand
TCCCAGGCGTACGCCGCGGGAGACGCCAGGCCGAGCGCCGCGACGATCGGAAGCGAACGCGTCACGTATCGCCGGATCAGATCGTTACTCATTAATTTCCCCTGAGACCGCGGCAGTGCTGCGAATCGCGAGGTAGGGAGCAGCAGAACCGCTTGGCCTTATCGTCTTTAGTGTTCCGCCGCGCTGCTGCCTCCCCTCGCGGACGCGTTGGCGCGGACGTGTTGCGGCCGAGTATAGCAGCGGGTTCCTTGGGGAAAGCTAGCAGGGTCCCGGCGGCCGGATCCCCGGGGATTCTCTGGCGCCGTCAGACCTGAGTGACCTGCAGGATGCTGTGGCGGATCTGTTCCGACAGGACCAACTGCGCGTCGGCGGCGACGCGGATGAGGACCGCATCGAATTCGAGATTGCCGCCCTCGCCGGCCTTCAGGACGCCGCGTTCGCGCAGGAGGTCGATGAAGTTCTCGAACAGGGCGCGATCGAAGAACTCGGGTGAGTTGAATCCGTAAAGCATGTTGATTCGCTGGGCCGCCAGCTGGCATCGCTGCTCGAGAGCCTTCTGGTTCATGACGCCGCTGCCGGCCTTTAGCAGCAGCGCAATGGCGAGGTAGTAGCGTTCGATGGTCTGGATGGTGGCCTGCGAGAGCATGGACAGCTGCAACGCGCCCGGCGAGTCCGGCGCCGGCCTCATCCACACACTGCGATCCTCGTTGGTCTGCAGCACGCCGAGCTCCGCCAGCGCAGCAAGAATGCCATCGACCACCTTCGAGAGCTCGTCTTCACGCCAACGCAGGAAAAGCTCGGATGCGACGTAGGGATAGATTCGCCACGCGAGACGCTGGATGTCCTCGGTGCGCAACATGGCATTGCCGATGAATGCACAGGCGAGCAGTGAGGGCAGCGCGAACAGATGCAGGACGTTGTTGCGGTAGTAGGCGATGAGCTGGGCGCTCTCGTCACTCATCTTCACGATGTCGCCGAGCTTGTGAGGCACGCGTGAGATGAGCTTGAGCGACTCGCCGTAGTTCACGATCTCGGCGGGGCTGGCGTCGGTGACGGTGACACGCGGCCCATAGGGCGACAGGTGCAGCAGCTTGAGGTACAGCTCGATCTGGCGAAGCAGTGCGCTCTCGGGCAAGGCGCCGCGCGGTGATGCCAGCAGGCAGGTGGCCAGGAGGTTGATCGGCGTGACGGCGGCCGCGGAGTTGATGCCTCTCATGATGCTCGACGCCAGGTCGCCGATGAGCGCATTGATGGCCGGCGAACGGGTGTCGTCGTCGAACTTCTGTTCGCGCCAGGCGGGCAACCGCGCGTCGAGCATGTCGTTGAGCCGGATGGGCTCACCCACGTTGACGTGCACGGTGCCGAACCGCTCGCGCAGTACACGCAGGGAGAACAGCAGGTCCAGCCAGCTCTCCTTCTTCTTGGGCGCTCCCGAGAGCTCCGAAAGGTAGGTGTTCGCCTCGACGATGCGCTCATAGCCGAAGTAGACGGGAACGAACACCACCGGGCGGACCGGGTCACGCAGGAAGCTGCGTACGGTCATCGACAACATGCCGGTCTTCGGCTGCAGCAGCCGTCCGGTGCGCGAACGCCCACCCTCGATGAAGTATTCTATGGAATGCCCGCGCGCCATGATGGCCGCGAGGTACTTCATGAAGACCACCGTGTAGAGCGCGTTGCCCCCGAAGCTGCGGCGGATGAAGAACGCGCCGCCCTTGCGCAGGTAACGGCCCACCACCGGGATGTTCAGGTTGATGCCGGCGGCAATGTGCGGCAGCGCGTAGCCCTGGTGGTAGATGATGTACGACATCAGCAGGTAGTCCATGTGGCTGCGGTGGCAGGGCACGTAAACCACTTCGTTGCCTTCGGACACCTCTTTCAGCGTGCTGGCATGATTGATCTTCACGCCGTCGTACACGCGGTTCCACACGCGCCCCAGCATCTTCTCCGCGATCTGCACGAACGCGTGCGAGTAGTTAGCGGCGATCTCGAAGGCGTACTTGCGCGCCTGGAGCAGGCCCGGACGGAAGTCGCCATGGGTCTCGCGCGCGTCGGCGGCCACCACGGCGCGCACCGCCCGCGCACGCAACACCTGGGCCACGATCGTGCGACGGTGCGAGAGGTCGGGACCGATGCGCACGGCGCGCTGCCGCCGCAGGTTGCCGCGCAGGATGCGCGTGATGCGCCGCGCCTGGTCGTTGACGGGCGTGGCGTCGAGCAGCGAGCGCAGGCTGACCGGCTCGCCCATCTCCACCATCACGTTGCGGCCGTTCACCAGCACCGAGAAGAACTTGCGAACGCGGCTCGTCAGCATCCAGTTCTCGGCGAACAGCAGTCGCAGCCACGATCCTTCCTTCTGCGGGGCGCGGCCCCAATACACCGCGGCCGGCACGAGCAGGACGTCGCGGACGGAATCGGCGCTCAGCGCCTCGACCAGCGCCAACAGGTAGGGCGGCGGCCTGCGAGTCGGTGCGGCCCACAAGCGATTTTTTCGGCCCACGTCGAAAAACGAACGCCGCTGCTCCACGGGCAGGCTGCTCGAACGCTTCTCCGGATAGGGCAGCTTGCGTTTCTCCGTGACGTTGCAGAGCACCGCGAGGTCGGCCATCGAGTCCGTCTCGAGCACGTAACACACGGGCGCGCGCGGATCGGTCAGCGCGGGGGACGCCTCCGCGGGCTGCACGGCGGCCCGGACCCAGAGCTTCAGAAATCGTCGCAGGAACCAACCCATGCGTTTGCGCGCGCCACCCGCCGTATGATGTTAGGCGCTGGAGTGTAGCCGAGAGCCCGACGCATGACCGAAATCGCAAATCCCAAGGGCGACATGAAGAGGATCGACAGGAAGAGGATCATTCTGACGGGCGCGTCCGAGGGAATCGGCCGCGCCCTGGCGCTGGCGCTGGCCGCGCGGGGTGCAAGGCTGGCGCTCGCCGCTCGCGACCGCCAGCGTCTCGAGACGCTGGCCCAGGAGTGCCGCGCGCTCGGTGGCGAAGCCCGCGCCCTGCCCACCGACGTCACCAACGCGCAGGATTGCGAGTGGCTCGTGGCGGAGACCGCGAAGGTGTTCGGTGGCATAGACGTGGTGATCCACAACGCCGGCGTCACGATGTGGAGCCGCTTCGACGCGCTGCAGGACCTCTCGGTGTTCGAGCAGATCATGGAAGTGAATTACCTGGCGCCCGTGCGCCTCACCGCGCTGTCGTTGCCGCATCTGAAGCAGTCGAAAGGATTGTTGGTGGCGGTGGCGAGCCTCGCAGGACTTACGGGCGTGCCCGAACGGTCGGGTTATGCCGCCAGCAAGCACGCGATGATCGGCTTCTTCGATTCGCTGCGTATCGAGTTGCGCGGCAGCGGCGTGGACGTGAGCGTGATCGCGCCGGATTTCGTGGTGAGCGAGATCCACAAGCGCGCCATCGGACCGGATGGCGAGCCTCTCGGCGAATCGCCGATGTTGCAAGCGAAGATCATGACGGCCGCGGACTGCGCGGCACGCATCGTGCGGGCCATCGAGAAGCGGGAGCGGCTCGTGCTGATGTCCGTGCGCGGCCGGCTCGGCCGCTGGCTCAAACTACTCGCGCCCGCGTGGATCGACCGTATCGCGGAGAAGGCGATCCGCCAGCGGCACTAGATCGAGTGGTACCCGCTTACGAGACGTCCTGGGGGAGGTCGAGTGAGATCAGGAAGTACTCGAACAGGTATTTGAGGAAACGCACTTCGTCCTGCAGACGGTGATCGCTGTTGAGGATGTGCAACGCGCAGCCATGCCGCCGTGCGAACTCGATGCTCTGCTCCAGCGGGACCACGTCGTCCTTCCAGCCGTGAACGATGGTGGTGGGGCAATCGAGCAGCTTCTCGCGCAGCGGCGGCAGGCCCGGCATGGTGAGCGCGGGGGCCATCAGGAAGACGCCGCGCGCATGCAGCAGCGACGCGGCGGCCACGGACACGTACCCGCCCAGGCTCGAGCCGCAGAGCACGAGATCACCCTTGAGCTCCTTGCAGTACTCCACGAGTTTGTTGACCCGTTCCCGAGGGTCGTCGATGCCGCGATAGTCGACCGACTCCACCTCGTAACCTTCGCTGCGCGCGTTGCCGGCGAGGGCCGTGATCTTCGCGCCCCACGGTCCCGCATCCTTGCCATGAGAAAAAACGACGTAGCGATCGGTCATGCGTGGTCCTCAGATTTTCCAGAGCAATGCATCGAGAGAGTTCGTCAGCGGCTTTGCCAGCGCCCGATTGCCGCGCGTCTTCACACCTTCGCGTTCTAGCAGGCGCAGCTGCTTGCGCGCGTTGCCCGAGCCCGGCGGAAACGCGATGCGGCCGCCCGCGCCGGTGATGCGATGCCACGGCAGCCGCTCGTCTTTGCCGGCCTCGCGCAACACCTGCCCCACCAGTCGGGCGCGGCCGGGAAGCCCGGCACGCCGCGCGATTTCACCATAGCTCGCGAAGCTGCCGCGCTTCACGGCGCGCACGGCACGACGAATGGCGGCGGCGCGCGCTTGCGGCGTCTTTGCTGGCGTGTCATTCGTCATGAATTCATCTAGAGTCCGAGCCCCGCGGCGACAAGATTCGATCACGCGATGGCCCGAGTAGCAACCGACGCACAGCCCGCCCGTCCGCAGATGGATTGGTTGACCATGACCAACACCACCACTGCCGGCCCCACGCTTCGAGCCTGGGCGCGCGCGCGGGGTTCCGCATTCGGTCGCTGGTGGTTTGCACGTGCCGTGTCGAAGCGCGCGCCCTACTTCGGCACCATCCGCCCGAAGTTCCTCGATCTCGAACCCAGGCTCTGCCGCGTAACCATGAAGAAGCGTCGCGCCGTGGAGAACCACATCGGGACCGTGCACGCGCTCGCCATGGGAAACCTCTGCGAATTGGCCGCGGGCATGTGCACGGAGGTCACCATCCCCGTGGGCATGCGCTGGATCCCGCGTGGCATGACCATCGAATACCTCGCGAAGGCCGAGACGGACGTGGTCGCCACGGCGCGCCTCGACAAGACGGAATGGGCGGGCGCCGAGAACGTGGGCGTGCCGGTCACGGTCACCGACCTCGGCGGAAAGGAAGTCGTACGTGCGGTCGTCAGCATGTACGTGTCTCCCAAACGCGAGGCCCAGGCCTGACGAGGCTGGCGAAGCGCCGATACATGCTCATCGGCGCCGACGGCGCGCCGTTCGCCAGCGACGCCCCGGGCACACTCGGCGGTCATCGAAAGTCGAAAATCTATGGCCGTCTCGACTGCCGCACCGCGCTTCGCGCGATTGCGCGAGGCGGCTACGTGAAACAACGCGTGTTCTTCGCCGATGAAGCCAGCGCCATCTCGGCGGGCTACAGGCCATGCGCGGTTTGCATGCCCGAGCGTCATGCGCGCTGGAAAGCCGCGACGACGCGCGGCGCTACGCTCAAGCCGCGTCGTGGAAGATGAGGCCCAGCGTGTGTCGCGACCCAGAGCGCAACTGGCTGACACCGTGGCGCATGTTCACGCGATAGGTGCCGCGTGCGCCCTGCACGGGCCGCTGATGAACGGCAAACACCACCGCATCGCCCCGCCGGACCTGACACACCTCGACGCGTGACTGGCGCCGCGGCCGCTGTTCGGTCAACACGAATTCGCCGCCGGAAAAATCCTCACCCGGCTGCGACAACAGGATCGCCACCTGTAGCGGAAACACGTGTTCGCCGTAGAGGTCCTGGTGCAGGCAGTTGTAGTCACCGGGACCATAACGCAACAACAGCGGCGTGGGCTTCGATTGCGACGCGGCGTGGCATCTCGCCAGGAAGTCGCGATGCGCGGCGGGAAATGGCGCGCCAGCACCGAGCATTTCACTCCAGCGGTTCGCGATCGGCACGAGCCGCGTGTAGAACGCCTCGCGCAGCGCCGCGACCCGCGGGGGCAGCGGATACGCGAAATAGCCATACTCACCGCGGCCGAAGCCGTGCCGCTCCATGGTGACGCGGCTGCGAAACACGTCGGAGTCGAAAAGCGCGGCGAGCGATCGACACTCCGATGCGCCAAGGCAACGATTGACGACGGCGCAACCGTTCGCGTCGAGTTCCGCCTCCATCCGCGCCTGGCCGGACCCGCTCACACTTTCGTCGAATTCGAACGCATCCATCGTATTACTCGTGATTCCCATCACGAAAATTAATGAGCGGCCGCGCACATTGCATTCCGATATTTGCTGAAAGTAGCGCGCGGCAGGGCGCAAAATGCGCCATGACCACCACTTCTCCCGGCGCGCCTTCCCTTGCGCGCTTCGCCAAACCCTCCACGCCTCGCGCGCTGTGGCAACTCACGAACACACTGCTGCCTTTCATCGCCCTGTGGGGATGCATGGCGTGGATGCGCATCGAAGGCATGAGCTACTTCTGGACGCTGCTGCTCGCGTTGCCCACCGCGGGCCTGTACGTGCGCCTGTTCATCCTCCAGCACGACTGCAGCCACGGGTCGTTCTTCGCAAGTTCGCGCGCCAATCGCTGGCTCGGTGCCGGCCTCGGCCTGCTCACGCTGTTTCCCTTCGCGTACTGGAAGAAGACTCACGGCGTGCATCACGCCACGTCCGGCAACCTGGACAAGCGCGAGCTCGGCGACATCGTGACGATGACCGTCGACGAATATCGCGCCAGTTCACGCTGGACGCGTTTCTGCTATCGCCTCTACCGCAGCATGCCGGTCATGCTCGGCATCGGGCCGCTGTACCAGTTCGTCGCCAAGCACCGCTTTCCGTTCGACATGCCTTGGACCTGGAAGAAGGAATGGCGCAGCGTGGCGCTGAACAATCTTTCACTGCTCGGGCTCGGCATCGCGTTGTGCGTCTGGCTGGGCTGGAGCGTGGTGGTGCTGACGCACCTGCCGGTCGTCGCGATGGCGGGCGCGATGGGCGTGTGGCTCTTCTACGTGCAGCACAGCTTCGAGGACGGCTACTGGGTGCGTCGCGCGGACTGGGATCCGCAGGCGGCGGCCGTGGAAGGCAGCTCGTTCTACGACCTGCCCGCGGTGCTGCACTGGATCACGGGCAACATCGGTTATCACCACATCCATCACCTGGCGCCGCGCATCCCTAACTACCATCTGCGCGCGGCGCACGAGGCCATGCCTTCGCTGAAACCCGCCGTGCGCATGAGCCTGCGGGAAAGTCTCGCCTGCGCGCGCATGAAGCTCTGGGACGAGAACCTGGGCCGCATGGTCGGATTCCCGCGCGCGGCTTCCCGCGGCGCCTGAGCGGCGCGGGAAGGCTCTTCGAAGAACTAGGCCTCGAGGTAAGGCGCGAGCGGCGCCGTCGGCTCGGAGGTCTTCGCGACGGGCTCGAGCGGCGGCACCACGGGCGCCAGCGGCACCAGCCCGCGCAGGATGCTCGATTCGATCTCTAGATCGACACTCGGCGAATAGTTGGCGAAGCGGTTCACGCTGATCACCTTCGCGCGCGAGCCGCTCGGGTGATGCGTGACGATGAACGCGTGGTACTCGCCCGGCTTCGTGGCCGCAAAGCCGAACGCCAGGTTGATCTTGCCGGCGCGCATGCTTTCTTCGTTGTTGATGCGTTCGTCACACACCACGAAATAACTCTGTTCGCCGGCGCGGCCCGCGAACGCGCCTTCCGCATACAGCGAATCGAGGAAAGCCTCGACCTGGGCACGGGCCATGGTCCAGGTGGCCTGGGCATTCCGTTCGAACAGCATCCAGCGCGTGCCGCGCTCGATGGATGACAGCACGAACAGCGCCAGGCGACGCGCGGACAGGAAGCGCCAGTCACTGACCGCCGCCGAGCCGCTGGCCAGCGTGCGCGGCGGCGTGGCGAACTTGGGTGGCACCCGCACGGCCTGCAGCAGGTTGATGCCGGCGGTCGAGAGGCGCACGCGGTCCGCATTGTTCACGTTCCACGCGGGGCGCATGCCGTGGCGCAGGATGGGTGCATCGCCTTCGGCGGCTGACCACACCGGGGTGCTTTCGTCGCAGCGGGCAATGATGCCCGCGGCCACGCCGCAAGGCGCGAAGAGTTCGAATCGGCCGCGCAGCCGGTCGAAAGCGACCACGCGCGGAAAGAACATCGTCGCGTCCTCACTGCGGAACGGCCAGTGGCGCATGCCATCGAGCGCGGCAGCACTCGAGGCCCACGACGACGGCGGATCCACGAGCAGCATCGAGCGGCGCTCGCGGCAGAACCGCCCGGCCACCAGCAGCGTGGAGAGGCCGACATCGGTATCGCGCGTCAGCGGGGGAATGCACAGCAGGTTGATGTCTGGCGCCGCCTGCAACGCGAAGATGCCCGTGCCGGACTGCGCGGAGCCGATGATGTCGTAGTCGGTGATCGGGCCACCGTCATCGCCGTCGGGATTGGAAGGCGTATAGCCGATGGACGCGCCCGAGGCCGCCGCCGGCGTTCGGGACGGCCGCGTGCCGGGAACGCCGCCTTGCACGCGCACCAGCCGCGATTCGAGCAGGGTGTCGGCCACGAACTTGTCGGCGCCCGGTGTCACCGTCAGGCGGCGGAAGATCTCCTGGTCCTCGATCTGCTCGGAACCCGCCGTGCGTACGCGCTGAACGACGAGGTTGAAGCGGTCGGCTTCGCGGGACTCGATGCCGTCGTAGTCGACGGACGCTCGCAGGAATTCCCGCGAACCGGCGCCGACGCCGCGGAGAACGAGTTTGCCGGAGAGGCAGGGCAGCGTGAGCGTGGGCGGTCGCGCGCCATTGACCACGCGCACGACGATTGCGCAGCGGCCGCCGTTCTCGAAGAACTGATCGACGGCGTAGCTGAGCGTGGAAGGCTGCCAGAGACCACCAAAGACGCGCGTGTAGTCGGAGAAGCTGCGGATCGGGACGGGTTCGTTGACCGGGCCCTTCAGGGTGCGGCCGACAAAGGCGGCGATGCTGGTCGCGGCGCGCGCGATGACACGTATAGAGCCGGGCTCTTCGGCGGCTTGGACCTGCGAGTCAAACGGCTCGGCCAATCAACTCCCCAACACATGGACCCGCCACTGCGGGCCTCGCAACGTGCGCGGAATGTATCAGCGTCTCAGTAGCGCCGCCACAGCGGAACGTGGCGTCGTTTGAAAAATGCGACGAGCAGAAGTCCGGCGATGAAGCCGCCGATGTGCGTGCCGATCGCGATTCCGCCCTGGGATTCGTTGGTCGACTGAACAGCGGAGAGGCCTCCCATGACGAGTTGCATGAGGAACCACGCCGCCAGCACCCAGATCGCCGGGAATCGCGCGATGCCGATGACCACGAAGCCGAGCGGCAACCCTAACAACACTCTGGCGCGCGGAAACAGCACCAGGTAACCGCCGAGCACGCCGGAAATGGCGCCGCTGGCGCCGACCATGGGCACCACTGACGCGGGATTCGGCAGGACGAACGCGCAGACGGCGGCGATGCCGCACAAGACATAAAAAAGGAAGAAGCGGATGTGGCCCATGGCGTCTTCGAGGTTGTTCCCGAAGATCCAGAGGTACAGCATGTTCCCGACGAGGTGCCAGAAGCCGCCGTGCATGAACATCGACGTGAGGACCGAGGCCCAGGGCGGGATCACGGCCAAGTCGGGCGGCAGATATATCTTGCCCGTGAGTACGGCGGGCACCACGCCGAAGGCGTATGTCACATCCCGGGTGCCGACGTCCGACAGCAGCAGATGATGGAACACGTAGACCAGCAGGCAACTGAACATGATCCCGACGGTGACGTAGGGGGTCGTCGTGGTCGGGTTATCGTCGTGGAGAGGAACGACCATCGGTAGTTAGGAAAAAAGGGGGACAGCTCTATTTATTCACCTGCCCAGGGCGGTGCAAGTGACCATCCCGGGTGAATAAATAGATCTGTCCCCTTTTTTCCTAGTTATTGACCGGCTTCGTGTTCGGCGCCGCGGGGGCGGCGGCAGCCGCTGCGGACTCCACCGACGACTCGCGATCGGACACGAGTTCCTGGAACGTCGCCTCGTCGACCGGCAGGTCGGAGATGCCATCCCACGTGGCGCCGGGCGCCACCTTGTTCTGCACGATGGTCGCGGAAGCGACGATGGCGTCGAGCTGGTCCGGCCCGCCGGACACGGACACGGGGATGCCGCGCGGATCGTGCGAGAGCTTCGACACCGCCTCCCAGTCGATCTTTTCCTTGCGCGCCTTGAGCTCCTGCTGGATGCGATCCGCCAGCGCCTTGTTGAGCAGCTTGGCCTGCGCCTTCTTCCAGTCACGCGGATCGTCTTCGAGCACGTCGAACGCCTGGATGTGCAGCGCGCCTTCATGCCAGCCGAACACGAACGGCTGGTTCACCACGCGCACCTTCGTGCCAATGGGCGCCAGTTCGAACAACGTCGCGATGTCTTCCGGATAGAGGCGGATGCAGCCGTGGCTGGATCGCAGGCCCACGCCCGCAGGCTTGTTGGTGCCGTGAATCATGTACGTGGGCCAGCCGAGATAAAACGCGAAGCGGCCCAGCGGATTGTCCGGCCCGGCCTTCACCACCCGCTCGAGTTCTTCGCCGCGCTCTTCACGGTGCTCCTTGATGATGGACGCCGTTGGGCGCCACACCGGATCTTTCGTACGCCGCACGACCGTGGTCGTGCCCTCGGGCGTCTTCCAGCCCACCTTGCCGATGCCGATGGGATAGGTGTGCACCACCTGCATCTCGCCCTTCTTCACCTTCGGGTAATAGAAGAGTCGCATCGCGGCGGCGTTGATGACGATCCCTTCCCGCGGCGCGTTGGGCAGGATGAACTGCGAGGGGATGACGATCTCCCTGCCCTCGCCCGGCAGCCAGGGGTCGACTCCCGGGTTGGCGCGCACGATTTCTTCATAGCCGACGTTGAACCGCCGCGCGATGTCAGTGAGCGTGTCTTCCTTGGTGGCTTTCGTCTTTTGCACGACCCCGACGATGTCGGTGGTGGCATCGATCTCGAAGCTGTGCGTGGGCACGGGTTCGGGCAGCGCGGGAACCACGGGTGCCTTGTCGGCATTACGCTTCGCGCCCCATTTCGGGCCATCGCCCAGGAGTGAGCAACCGGAAACCAACGCGAGACCGAGCGCCATGACGAGGAGAGGCCGCAGCGCGGATTGAGTTTTCATGGCCAAAGTATGACACCGCATGGTTGATTCAGGCTGTCGGCATTCTGCTACAGCAAGGTGGGTTGGTTCGGGAGCTCGTCACGATCTCCTGACCGCGCGGAAAACTCCCGCTCTAACAATCGGCCGACTTCGCCGACGCCGGCCACCGCGCCATCGTGGAAGCGGCCGGCCTGGAAATGGCCTTCGATGAGCCGGCACACGGACTCCCACTCGGTCAGGGAAATCCTGGCGGCCGCGCCGCGGTCGGCGACGATCTCGACGTCCCGGTCCGCCATCAATACATAGATGAGTACGCCGTTGCGAAGTTCGGTGTCCCAGACGCGTAAAAGCGAGAAAACCTGCTCGGCCCGGGCCCGGGCCGTCAAGCCGGCCCAGAGCTCCGGAATGTCGAGCGCGGTTTCGATCACGAAGCGGATTTCGCCTGAGCTTCTCTTCTCGGCATCCCGTATCGCCGTTTCGATCGCAGCGTCGACCGCGTCGGAGAAATGCCGGCGCGTGCCGGCGCGCGTGGCACACAGATGTCGCAGGATCCGCGCAGCGGCCATGGACTAACTACCAGCGGCCGGATGCACCGCCGCCTCCGCCGCGCCCACCGAGGCCTCCGCCAAAGCCGCCACCTCCGCCGCCGAAACCTCCGCCCATGCCTCCGAACCCGCCGCGGCCGACGTCGCGGAATACGCGCCCGCCCGTTCCGCCGCCAAAGCCGCCACGGCCGCCCATCATCAACATGAGGAAGAAGAGCCCGACGCCTATGCCGGCAGACAAGGGGATGCGCGACGTGAGCCACCACGAGATGACGCCGCCCCCCAGTCCGGCGATGAGCGCCAGGGGCGCACGTCCCACGAAATTGCGCAGGAAGTTCAGCGCGACGAAGCCGGCCACCAGCAGGAACGAAAGAGGCGCCCCTTCGCGGTCAGTGGATTTCCACGCCTGGTCCGGGGCCGGCAGCGGCTCACCATCGATGACCTTCAGCATCTGGTCGACGCCGGCAGTGACTCCGCCGTAGAAATCACCTTGCTTGAACAACGGCACGATCGTGTCGTTGATGATCCGGCTCGACAACGCATCCGTGAGCACGCCTTCGAGGCCGTATTGCACTTCGATGCGAAGCGCACGGTCGTCCTTCGCCACGATGAGGATGGCGCCGTCGTCGATCTTGCGGCGGCCGACCTTCCAGGCTTCCGCGAGCCGGACACCGAACTGCGCGATGTCCTCGGGTTCGGTGGTCGGCAGTATGAGCACCGCGACCTGTGATCCCTTGCGCGCCTGGAACGCCGTGAGTTTTTCATCGAGCGCCGATTGCTGCGCGGCCGTGAGGGTACCGGTCAGATCCACCACCAGCCCGTCGAAGGCCGGCACCGGGATCTGCGCACGCGCCGCCGTAACGTGGCCGGCGAGCAGCAGCGCCAGCGTGAGCAACGCGGCTTTCACCTTGCTAGTTCTGGGGCGGCGGAGGCGTGGCCGGCGCGGGGGCGGCTTCGACAGGCGTCGCCGACTGCGAAGGCGTCGACGTATCGAAGCTCACGGTGGGCGCCGTAGCGACGGCGGCCTCGTTCTGTACGGAGAAGTTCGGCTTCACGTCGAAGTCGAACATGTTCGCGGTGAGGTTGGTCGGGAACTCGCGAACCGTCACGTTGAATTCCTGGACTGCCTGGATGTAGCGGTTGCGCGCCACGGTGATGCGGTTCTCGGTGCCTTCGAGTTGCGCCTGCAGATCGCGGAAGTTCGCGTCGGACTTGAGCTCGGGATAACGCTCCACCGTCACGAGCAGGCTCTTCAGTGCCTGCGTGAGTTCACCCTGCGCAGCCTGGAATTTGGCGAACGCTTCCGGGTTGTTGATGAGTTCGGGTGTCAGTTGAATGGACGTCGCCCTCGCGCGCGCTTCCGTCACACCCACCAGCACGCGCTCTTCCTGCGCGGCGAAACCTTTCACCGCGGCCACGAGATTCGGGATGAGATCCGCGCGTCTCTGGTATTGGTTCACCACCTCGGACCACGCGGCCTTGACCGCTTCGTCCTGGTTCTGGAGCTTGTTGTAGCCACAGCCCGAGAGATTTGCGCTCGCGAGCACTACGAAGAAACCCATGACCCACTTGCGCATACGAATCTCCATCGAGTCCCGGAAAACTTCACCAGATCTTCACACGCTCGGCCGGCGGCCGATACATGCGGTCGGTGGGCTTCACGTCGAACGCATCATAAAACGCGTCGATGTTGCTGCACGGCCCGTTCGCGCGGAATTCGCTCGGGCTGTGCGGATCGGTGACCAGGCGCTTGAGCAGCTCGGCATCGCGATAATTGCGCCGCCACACCTGTGCCCAGCCAAGGAAGAAGCGCTGGTCGCCGGTGAAACCGTCGATCTCGGGCGCCGGCTGGCCGCCGAGTGACAGTTTGTAGGCCTTGTAGGCCACCGCCATGCCAGACAAGTCCCCGATGTTCTCGCCGAGCGTGAGATCTCCGTTCAGATGGCGGCCGTCGAGCACCGAATAGCCCGAGAACTGCTTCGACAGCGCGCCCGCGCGCTCCTTGAACCGGGCACCGTCGTCGGCCGTCCACCAGTCGCGCAGATTCCCGTCGCCGTCGTACTGGCGGCCGGAGTCGTCGAATCCGTGGCTGATCTCGTGGCCGATGACCGAGCCGATGCCGCCGTAGTTCACCGCGGGGTCGGCGTCCTTGTCGTAGAACGGCCAGCGCAGGATTGCCGCGGGGAACGTGATCTCGTTCGTGGTCGAGTTGTAATACGCATTCACCGTCTGCGGCGTCATGAGCCACTCGCCCTTGTCCACCGGACCACCGGTGCGCACCACGTAGCGGTTGTGCTGGAACTCGGCCGCGCGCAGCAGGTTGCCCATGAGGTCATCCGCGCGCACCGACAGCGCGCTGTAGTCGCGCCACTTTTCCGGGTAGCCGATCTTCACGGTGATCTTCGACAACTTCTTTTTTGCTTCGACGCGCGTGGCCGGGCTCATCCACTCGAGGGAGTCGATGGACGTCTGGAACGTCTGGAGCAGGTTGCCGACGAGCTCGAGCATCTTCGCCTTGGCCTCGGCGCCGAAGTGCGATTCGACGAACATGCGGCCGATGAGCTCACCCATGTTGCTGTCCATGGAGTCGACGGCGCGGCGCCAGCGCGGGCGCTGTTCTTCGACGCCTTTGAGCGTTTTCTCGTGAAACGCGAACTCGAGGTCGGCGAACTGCGCCGACAATCCCGGCGCGTAGTCATCGAGCAGCTGGAACTTGAAATACACGCGCCAATCGGACACCGGCACTGTTTTCACGAGTTGCGCGATGCCCTTGATGAACGAGGGTTGATTGACGTCGAGACGCTGCACCGGGGCGCCCATGCCGTCGAAGAACGCCATCCAGTCGAAACCCGGCGCCAGCTTCTGGTACTCGGGCAATGACATGGGGTTGTAGGTCTTCACCGGGTCGCGGTTCTGAACCTTGGTCCACTGGTAGTTCGCGAGGCGTGTTTCGAGCGCCGCGATGCGCGCGGCGGCTGATCTCGCGTTGCGCTCACCGGCGCGTGCCAGCATCTGCTCGACGTACTCGGCGAACTTCGCACGGAACGCCGCGTATTTTTCGTCGGGTGAGAGGTAGTAATCGCGGTCGGGCATCGTGAGCCCGTTCTGGTACAGCGCGCCCAGGTAGACCGTGGAGTTCTTGTTGTCCGGCGACGAGAACCACGCGAACGGCTGCGCGACACCGATGCGCTGCGAATGGCCTATGTAGCGCGCAACGTCGCGCGGAGTGGCGATGGCGTCGATGCGCGCCAGTTCGTCCCTGAGTGGGGCGAGCCCGAGTGATTCCACCCGGTTGGTATCCATGTACGCGAGGTAGTAGTCACCGACCTTCTGCGCATCGGAACCGGCGGGGCGATTCGCCTGCGTGGAGGCGGCCAGGATCAGCTGCTTCACCTCGTCGCGGGCCTGGTCGTCGAGGATGGTGAAAAAACTGTAGTTCGAACGGTCCGCCGGAATCGGCGTGCGGGCGAGCCAGGTACCGCCGACGAATCGGTAGAGGTCGTCCTGCGGGCGGACATTGCGGTCGAAACCGGCGAGGTCGAGGCCGGACTTGAGCGGCGGGGGAGCCACGACGGGTGCAGGTGCCGGGGCGGGCGTCACGCGCCCGGGCGCAGAGCCGACGCACGCCGTAAGAACGGCTGCCGCAAGACCGGCAGCGGCAAGGACGGCTGCCGAAGCTCCGCCGACGAAGCGAATGAACATGGAAAGTCCCCACGAAAAGTCCGAAGGGGCCGAGTATAAAAAAAGCCCCAAGCTTTAGGGGCTCGGGGCTTGAGAAGGCGGACTTTCGATGAAGGGAAAGAAGTCCGCTAGGGGATCCGGTTCACTCAGTGCAGGCGTGCGACCTGCAAGATCTTGATGTCCTCGGCCTCGATCTCGAAGTTCGCGGCCAGCAGTCGGCGCAGTTCCTTCGAATCGCGTCGCTCACCCAGCGGGTGAGTCAGCTCGATGACGCCGCTCCACTCGCTCGAGTGCGCAGGCTCAGCGCTCGTGACAAAGTGCGTGTAATAACGGGCTGCCATGGGTAGAAAGCGTAAATTGGCTAACGCCAAACGGCTGTGAGCCGCTGCACAGAACCCCCTGGCAGACCGCCGCCGTGACTGAGACCCCCATCACACATGAATCAAATTAGGGCGACGATTAGTGACTCGTTACCGACCCGCAGAGAAACCCGGATCGCAGTTCATCACCAGCGCAGGCGCAGCACGTCTCAAACAAGAGCTGGATGAGCTGTGGAAGGTGGAGAGGCCGAGGGTGACGCAGGCGGTGTCGGAAGCCGCCGCGCAAGGTGATCGCTCCGAGAATGCCGAATACACCTACGGAAAGCGGCGCCTGCGCGAAATCGACCGGCGCGTGCGCTTCCTGCGCAAGCGTCTCGACGGCATGACCGTGGTCGACAAGCCGCCTTCGGATCCCGGGCGCGTGTATTTCGGCGCCTGGGTGACGCTCGAGGATGACGACGGCAAACAAACAAGGTACCGGATCGTCGGGCCCGACGAATTCGACATGGCCGAGGGCTACATCAGCATGGATGCGCCGCTGGCGCGCGCACTGATGCGCAAGGCACTGGACGACGAGGTGAAAGTGGCCCTGCCGGGAGGTGAACGAACCTACGTGGTGGTGGAAATTTCCTACGAATAAGTAGAGTCCGGGGCTTGCCCGTTGCCTGTTGTAGATGTAATTTCTGTAACAACAGAAATTACAGGCGGCACGATATG
>Ga0164241_10003338_pt1 | contig 16310 bp, 12 predicted proteins | sample OricomyardsoilBY_FD_108780 | JGI IMG/M metagenome (GOLD analysis project Ga0164241, IMG submission 108780) | Backyard soil microbial communities from Emeryville, California, USA - Original compost - Back yard soil (BY) | ecosystem: Environmental > Terrestrial > Soil > Unclassified | place: USA... | reverse complement strand
GTGGAGCTGAATTCGAGCTTGTTGGAGACGATGCGCGCTTCCATCTCGAGCGCCCGCAGCGCGAGATTGAGCTGGTACAGGTCGAGCTCGGCGCCCGATAGTTTGACGACGCCGCTGGCGCGCGGCGCGCCGAGCGTGCCTTCGAATGAAACGTTGGCGTCGAAATGGCCGGCAGCACGATCGATGGCGGGAAAGTACAGCGTCAGGAAGCTGAGTTCGCCCGTCGCCATCTGCAGCTGCCCGCGCATCGGCGAGTGCATGAGGTCGCTGGCCACGCGGTCGGCGCGCACGCGCGCGGATATCAGGCCGCGCTGCGCGGCATCGAGCCGCAGCTCGCCGTTGAGCTGCGCGGCCTCGGCCTTGAGCGTCACGTAGCCCGATCCGAACTTGATGATGTCGGTGCGGCCGCTCGCGAGCTTGTGCTTGATCGCGGCATCTGTGAGATCGACGCGCGCTTCACCGACCGGCGGCGAACCTGCGCTCGAGCTCACGCTGGCGATGGCGGTCACGGTGCCCTGGTATTCGACGTTGGGAGTGAGTCCGGCAGTCAGCGTGCTGATCGGCAGGTTGTGCGCGTCGCCACGGGCGGTCCATCCCCCGGCGTTCCAGGCAGCTTCGGCGCAAAGCCGCGCTATCTTTCCGTGCATGCACAAAGGATCCAGCTTGAAGTCCTTCGCGCTGGCACGCACCTTCACCGGCGTGTCGAGTTGCAGGTTGATGTTGGCCGTGTCGTCGATGAACAAATCGCCGATGGTTCCGCGCCAGACTCCGTCGGTGAAAACGCCCTTGACCGACAGGTGCAGGCTGGTGACTCCCGCCAGGGCATCCGCCCTTACGGTGTGATCCGCGGTGGTGCCGTCGAGCGTGGCGTTGAACTGCGTGAGCGAACGCTCGCCGACCTGGAGCGCGGTGATGGCGATGTCGGCGTGTGACGTGCGCTGGCCACGCCAGTCGACATCGATGTTGGCGGCGAGCTTGTCGACGCTCAGCGTACCGTGCTCGATGCCGCTACCGCGCGCATTGAGCTTGACGATGGGGGCATCCGACGTGCCCGCGATGCGGCCGTTGGCGTGCAGTTCGCCACGCGCGCCCTCGGCGAGCAACGCCAGGTTGTCGGCGTCGAGACTGAAATCGAGGTTGATCTCGCGCGCCGCGCCGAGCTCTCCGTCGATGGCCAGCCGCGTATTTCCGGCGCGGAATCGCAGCTTGTCGAACTTGTAGTTTTCGCCCTGGAGCTGGATGCGGCCGCTGCCGGTGGCCGTGTTGCCGCGGAGCTTTCCGGAAAGATCGCTGAACGCGAAATCGATGGCGCCGTCGCCTCCAAAGGGTGCTCCGCTCGCCTTCATGTTGAAGTCGAGCGATCCGTCGAATCCCGGTCGCAGACTGCCGGGATTAAACCCCTTCACATTACCGGCCAGGGACCAGCTCTCTTCAGGACTCCAGCGCGCCTCGCCGGCGAGCGCGCCCTTGCCTCCGAACGCGCCAAGCAGCAGTTCGTCCATCTGCAAATGGTCCTTGTGGAGCGCGCCGCGCACGGCCACCGTCATGGGCTCGATCTGTGGAACGAAGAGCTCGCCCTTGGCGGTGATGGCGTAGGGCCAAAGCCCTTCGAGCGTGTACCGGCCTTCGGGACTCGAGAAAATCTGCGGTGTCTCGGCCGTGAAACGAGCGACGAGCGGCCAGCGCAATCCACGCCAATTGCCCCGCAGCTGCAGCTGGGGGCCGTTATCCGCCGGCTCGATGGTTCCCTCGCCGTCCACGTGGCTGCCGGTCGCCTTGTGCGTGAATGCGTAGTGGGTCGCGTTCACGACGTGATTCGCGTAGTTGCCTTCGAACACGATGTCGAAAGGGCCACTGCCGAGCCCAGGCACCAGCAGGGGCCCGCGGGCGTGAAACGCATTCATTTCGCCGCCGATGTCCAGCGGGCCGCTGACGATGCCGAGTGCGCTGCCGCCACCAAAAGCCTGCAGGTCGAAGTTGTGGACGTTGGCCTTGCCCGTCCAGTGGAAGTCGTGGGACAGCGTCAGCAGCTCGGCACGCACGTCGGCGCGGAACGGCTCGAAGAGCTTCATCGTGAGCGGTAGTTTGTCGAGCGAGCCATCGAATGTGGAATCCGCGCGCCACGTCGGCTGGTTTTCGATGATCATGCGCGTGGTGGTCTCGCCCTTGAGCTTCATCGACTCGGCGGCGGTGAGCTCGCCGATGGAGCGCGCCTGGAGCACGCCGTAGGTGAGGTTGCTATCGAAGATGCGGATGGTCTTGTGGCCCACGATGCCGGAACCGGTCACGTCGTTGAACTCCACCCGCGTGCCATTGGGCGCGACGATGACGAGCATGCGCGTGCGCGCGGTGCCGGCGCTGATGCTAAGGAACCGCGGCATGAATTTCGGCGATAGTTTGGGCGGAGGCTTCACCCGGCGCTTGACGTCGACCTCGACGAGATCCGCGGTGGCGGAGCGCACCGCGATTCGCCCCACGAGCAGCGGCCAGAAATTGACGCGTGCCGAGCCCTTCACGACCACCACGTGCGTCCTTTCGCTGTCGACCTCGACGTGGTCCGCGCCGAAGCCGCCCGCGATCGTGCCGTAAACGCGCTCGATGCGAAGCGTGACTTTGCCCAGGCGTTCCGGCAGCCGGGCCACCGCGAAACGCAGGCCCGCCTCGGTGTAGATCACCCACGCCAGCAGCGAGAGGATCGTCAGCAGCAGCAACGCGACGACGAGGGCCGCGATCTTGAGCCGACGCTTGATCACAGTTTCGGCGAGAAATTGAGGTGGACGCGCGGGCCGGGCGGCTCGCTGCTTCCCGCGGGCGTGGTGAGCGCCTGTGCGACGTCGAGACCGACCGAGACGACCGGCAGTCGCAGCCGCACTCCGATGCCGGCGGAGTACATCAACGGATCGTCGAAGCTGTCGAACGCATTGCCGGCGTCGCCGAACACGGCGACCGCGAACCGGGATCCGACATCGCGAATGAGTTCGACTGACCCTGCAAACAGGTGTTTGCCGCCGACTTTTTCGTAGACAGGGTCGCCGTCTTCATCGAAGAGGGGGTTCCCGTTTTCGTCGGTGGCCTGTTCCACGGGCGAAAGATCGTTGAAGCCGAAGCCACGCACGCTGCGGTCACCGCCCGCGAAGAAGCGTTGCGAAGGGGCGAGCGTGCTGGTGCGGGAGACGGCCGTGGCGCCGAGGTCTGCTCGCACCAACACGTGCCACTTCGGCGCAATGTCGAAGACATGCTCCGCCTGCATGCGGACCTGCAGGAAATCGGAATCCGAACCGAGCGCGCTGTGCGACCCGCGAAGCTCGGCATACAGCGAGCGGCTGAACAATGCTTCGCCGAGATATTTGCGCGGCACCAGCGAGAAGCTGATGCCCGGAATCAGCAGCGACTGGACATCGGTGCGATTCGACGCGATGAATTCCGACTCCGCGTGCAGGAATTCGACGTACATCACGCGTTGCCAGTAATGGCCGAACCACGGCCCGCGCACGTGCGTGATGCTGGGGATGAAATTGACGGAGCGATCGTCGATATCACCGAGACGCTCATGTTCCCCGGTGAGCTGCAAGGTGAACTTTTCCGTGGCCGGGTCGCCGATCGGCACCACGTAACGCGTGTCGAGCGACTGCGCGGTGTCGGCCGCCTTCGCTTCCGTCCGGAACCGGTGGCCCCGGCGGTTCACCCGCCGGTCTTCCCACGCCACGGTCCCGCGAACCTGCGTATCGGTGCCATAACCCACGCCGTACGAATACCGGTGACGACGGTTCGGCTCCGCGACGATGCTCACCGGCACGATGTGGCTGTCCCGGTCGCGCTCTTCGGGAAGCACTTCGACCGTCGAAAAATATTGGCTGTCGTCGAGCGCGAACTGCGTGCGCAGCAGCTCGGTGGCGTCGAAGTAGTCGTTCTCGTGGTAACGCACGTAGCGTCGCACCAGCGCGTCGTCGATGCTGTCCTGCTGGATGGTGGTGGTGCCGAACCGGTATCGCTCGCCGGTTTCGATCTCGATCTCGATCTGCGCCGTATGCGCCTGGGGGTCGACACGCATCTCGTTGCGCAGCATGCGCGCGTCCAGGTAGCCGTTGGTCGCCGCCGTGCGCAGCAACGCGCCCTTGAGGGCTTCATAGTTGGCGTGATCGAGCGTGTCTCCCGCCTGGATCTGCATGTCCCCCGTGATGTCGGTGAACACTTTCTCGCGCGCGCCGGGACCCGTGACATTGACGTCCACCTTGTCCACCACCACCGGCGTGCCCGGCTTGATGTTGATGACGACGCTGTAGTCCTGGTCACTGCCGCTGCCTTCGCGTGTCACCTCCGAGGTGATGACGGGGTCGTAGTAGCCGAAGGGGCGCAGTGCTCCGCGGACTTCGCGTTCGCTGCGCTCCTGGAGCCGCTCCACGAACTCGGGCGAGAGATCGTCTGAGCTCTTGTAGCGCTCGAACGATAGATAGGCCAGGACGTTGGCGCGGATGTTTTCGCCGACGCCGCGGATCTCGATTTCAACATCGGCGTTCGCCGGGGCCGCGAACTGCGCGAGCACGAACGCGAGCAGCGTGACGACGGGCTGGCGCGGGCAATGTTTGATCTGCAAGGTCGGCATGACACCGCTTTGGGGCGGGAAGACTGGAGATTCTAAATGAGAGTCCCGCCGGAGCGCGCGGGTTCCGCGCGCATTCGAGACGCCGTCATCGGTCGCCTGCGCTGTTCAGCACGTGTTCAGACTGTCCCGTTTGCGCGCCCTCGGAGTCGAAACGGCGCTCGATGATCCGTTGGTCACCCTCATTGGAAATTGTGAGGAGCGTGGAGCAGCGAGTGCCATAAACCGGATCCAACACGAACGGCGCAGACAGTTTTCGTGCCCATTCGGGCGTGAGATCCCCGGGAGGCAGCGAATCGGGCGGTGCCACCTCCCGGTCTGCCAACATTGCGAAGAGGTTGGACACCAGCGACTGCGGATCGGCCGATTCCGTTTCAAGCAGGCTTTCGAATCGCGCCCGGACACGCACGAGTTTCGGCCAGGGAGTGTCGAGGAACTCGTTCGAAAGGCCATAGATCCCCGGCGCCAATTCGCGAGCAAATTGGTCTGCACGATTCGATGCATACCAGAGCGAATGGCGATCGGCCAACAGCAGGTTGAAGCCCGAGTAACCGGGCGCGTCGGATTCCAGGGTCTGCAGATAGTCTCCGGGAGCACGCGAACCCGACAGATACGCGGGGATCAGCCCACCACGGGAAGGAGCGCTGCGTCGGTGGCGGCCGAACTCCCGGAAGTTGGTGACTATGCCCACGCGCTGGTCGGTTCCGATGGCGAACCAGGCGCCGCCCGCCTGCAGGTCCCTGCCTCCGACGATGCTGGGGTTGTCAGGCCAGGGTGCGAGAGGCGAGGCGAGGCGCGCATGGAACTCATCGCGGTTGGCGGCGACCACCAGGCGGTAGCGCGGGTGAGCCCGCCAGGCGAGGACTAACAAACACACGGCCTTCTACCAGCGGCGCGTCGGCGCGTCCGCGCCGCCGTACCAGGCATCGATGAGCCGCGCGGAAATGGCGCCCGCGGGCGGCAGCGCGGGATGACCCGCTGCGAGATCCGCGCGCGTGAACCAGCGGGCATCTTCGAGTTCGCCATCCCGCAGGGTGATGTCGTGCGTGCGGGCCACCGCGCGGAACCCCAACATCAAGGACGACGGGAACGGCCAGGGTTGTGAGGCGACATATTCGACGTCGCCGACGACGACGCCGGTTTCCTCTTCGACTTCGCGAACGACTGCGTCCTCGAGGCTTTCGCCCGGTTCGACGAACCCGGCAATGGTCGAATAGCGGCCTTCCGCCCACGACGCTTGGCGGCCTAACAATGCCCGCTCGCCCGTGGAGTCGGTGACCAGCACGATGATGGCCGGATCGAGCCGGGGGAATGCTTCGGTTCCGCAGCCCGCCCTGCTGCAGCGCATGACATGACCGGCGCGCGCCGGAAAATTGGGTGCGCCACACACGCCACAGTGACGGTGCCGCGCCTTCCACAAGGCCAGCGCACGCGCATACGCCAGCAGCGAAGCGGAGTCGGGGGGCAACATGGGCGCCAGGGGCCGCAACTCACGAAGGGCCGTGTCCTCGGGCAACGACGCGTCAGGGTCCTGCAATTCGACGAGGACACAGCGCGTGCCGCGAAACCAGCCCAGCAACGTCAATCCCTCATCGCGCGCGGCCGCCACCAGCGGATGGCTGCCTTCGAGGAAGGCAATCTCCGCGGTGACGCCCCCGGTCATCAGTTGAGTGGCGCCGGCGGTCAGCACGTATCGCGTGGCCGGATCAGCGCGCGCCGCGGCTATCCACGCCGGGTCATCGCGCAATTCGGCTCGTCGATCCAGGAACGGGCCGGCAAACAGCGTGGAGCGAATGGTCACGCGGCAAATCTACCGCACCCTCCTGCCGCGCGTCTCCGGCCGGCCCGGCTCAGCAGCCGTTGGTTTCCGGTCCGTTTTGCGGATCGCTCGCCGCGCACTCGTTGCAGACCGGGATTCTCAGGGCCAGGCGGTCCGTGACGAGCACGCCGGTGCATTCCCGGCAGTGGGCCATGCGCAATTCGTCGCCAGCCAGGAGTGCGCTGAGCAGGAACACCGCGTGCTCGAAGGAGATCTGCGACTCTCCTATCAGGGCGCTGTACGCCTCGAACGCCTCGCACAGCAGGGCGCCGCGCGCCACCGTAGGCGCCGTCGCATTCCCCCGCGGCGCGGTGGCAGGAGAACCGGCTGCAGGGGAGACCGTGATGGTCTGCGGAGTGATCAGCCCGAAAAGGCTGCTGACGCTCGCAAACACCGCCGACTCGCGCCGCATGCGCTGTGAGCGCGTGAAGAACGCAGCCTGGCGCGGAGACTTGCCGCGATGTCGGGCGACCCTGGCACCGCCCGCTTCATGAAGATAGGTGCGGTAGAGCTTCCGGATGCGGTCGTCGGTGAGACCCGTCCATGCACGAATTGTGTGCGTTCTTGCTTCGTGGTGGATGAAACGCAGCGCGAGATCGAGTCTCAAGCGGTCACGGCTGTAGCGGTCGTCGGAGATACGCATGTTCTTCCCTGATGTTGCGTGGAATAGGTAGATCGACAATTTGGGAAAAATTTCCCAAATTTGCAAATGACTTTCAAGGGGTGGCGGCGCAAGATATCTCGCGCGTTAAGGGAGGAATGCCATGACAAGTCGGGGAGGCCCGCGCACCAGGGATGACGTGCGCCATTGGTTACCGTCGCAAGGCGTGGATCCGGCTCCGTTGGCGGAGCTCAATGCGGAATGTCTCGGGCTGTTAGTCACCAGGGCCATCGAAAGTCCTGCGAACCCTGACAACTCGTCCATGCCCGCCTTGTTGTCCACACTGCATGCTCAATGGGGGTCGCTGCCGGCGCATGCAGTCAAGCGCTTGTCGGCGGCGCCATTCAGTCTGTTCGATGCCGGCTTCTCTTCGGCGCCGCGCTGGCTCGAGTTGCGCACCCGGGGTGTCCACGAATTGCCGCAACGCGTCGAACCCGCCTTCTTCGAGCCCGTGATGGCCCGAGCCATCACGCGCCGGATGCTCGTCTACGGCTGGCATCTTGCGCGCAGCCGTCCGCGCGCCGCATGCATGGTGTTCGGCTCGACCATGGCTGGCGTCGAGTCGCTCGCGGCGTGTTCGCTCGTGTCGCTCGAGGCCGCCGCGGACCGCAACGCCGAGGCGCTGCGCCCGCGCTGGTCGAACCAGGTCAGCTTCTGGCGGGAGTTGCTGCTCGCAGCGTCAGCGGGCGCCGACCAGCGTCTGCACGAACTCCTGCTCGGTGGTGTCCAGCGCCTTGCCGCCGAAACACTCGCAGCGCATTCTCTTTGACACGCGTTGCGCGCCAGTTCGACGACGACACTCGCGCGCAAACAGAAGCCACCGACATCTGCGGGCGGAGCCCGCTCAACAACCCAACTCGGGGAGCAACATGACCATCACCAGATCCGCCATCGCGGCAGTCGCCGCCGTGGCATTGTTCATTTCACTTGGCGCCCAGGCAGCGACGCGCGACGAGGCCGTCGCCGCGCTCAAGACGGCGAAAGCCGGCGACGGCGCCCGGCTGGGCGCCAGTCTTGCGGTCCTCCAGAAGGCGGCCGCGCGGCGCGTGCCGCAGTCCGACGTCACGCATCGCTTGACGCGCAAACTACCCGCGCTCCGTGCCAGCAATGGATACGTCTCCATCAGCGCCTATGGGGATGACCTGGCCAGCCTTCGCGCCCAGCTCACGGCCAAAGGCCTGCTCAACGGCAAGGTCCACTCCACGGCCGTATCGGGCAAGGCACCGGTTGCGGCGCTTGGCGACATGTCGAAAACCAGCGGGCTCAAATTCCTTCGACCCACGCTGGCCATGGCCCGCGGGCGGGGCGCCGTGGTCTCGCAGGGCGATCGGTCCCTGAGGGCCGATCGCGCTCGCCGCGAAAGCGGCGTCAACGGCCGGGGAATACGTGTCGGCGTGTTGTCCGACAGTTACGACTGCGCACCCGGCGCATTCGAGGATGGCGCGCCTTTCACACGCGCCGCGGAAGACGTTGCCAACGGCGATCTGCCTCGCGACGTGCTCGTCCTCAAGGATCTCGCCCCGGCCCCCAGCGATGACTGCTCCGACGAAGGCCGGGCCATGATGCAGCTCATCCACGATGTGGCGCCCGGCTCCCCGCTGGCGTTCTACACCGCATTCGAAAGCCAGGAAGACTTCGCGGCCGGCATCCGTGCACTCGCCGAGGCGGGTTCGCAGGTCATCGTCGACGACATCATCTACTTTGCGGAGCCGATGTTCGAAGACGGGGTCATCGCGCAGGCCGTCGATGACGTTCACCACGACGGCGTCGCATACTTTTCCTCGGCCGGCAACGACGCGCGCCAGTCGTACGAATCGCGCTTCCGTCTGTCGACCGAAGCGGGCATCTCGGGACCCCGTCATGACTTCGCGGCTGGCCGCGCCGTCGACGGACTGCAGACCACGACCGCGTCGGCGGGCAGCGCCACGCTGCTATCCGTCCAGTGGGACCAGCCATCGCTGTCGGCGAACGGTCGCCGCGGCGCGCAAAGCGATATCGACGTCTGGTTATACGACGCGAATGGCGAGCCCTTCGAGATCTGCACCGACGACCCGAACCAGGTTGTCTGCCAGATCCCGGGCTTCGACGCGAACATCGATGGCGATGCCGTCGAGACGCCCATCATGGTCAATTTCAGTGACGAAGACCTCGAAGTGCAGGTGGGCATCGAATTGTTCGAAGGCCCGGCGCCTAACTACGTGAAATACGTATGGTTCGACCTCGACGCCGGTGTGTTCTCGGTCGACGAGTACGACACGGCCAGTGGCACGGTTTACGGCCATGCCAATGCCGCCGGGGCGGAAGCGGTGGGTGCCGCGGCCTGGTACCAGACTGAAGAGTGGGGCAGCCCGCTTCGTCCGCAGTGCATTCCCGCCTGCCTCAATTCCTTTTCCTCGGCAGGCGGTTCGCCGGTCTTCATCGGCAAGAACGGCCGCCGGCTGCCATTTCCAGCGGTGCGGCTCAAGCCTGGTGTGACAGGACCTGACGGAGGTAACACTTCTTTCTTTTTCTTCGACCTCGACTTCGAGGTGCCGGGAACTTCCGAGCCCGACGGCATCCCCAACTTCTTCGGTACTTCCGCTTCTGCCCCGCACGTAGCGGCGGTGGCGGCGCTCATCCTCGACCAGAGGGAGCGTGACGTGGCGGCTCGCAAGCATTTCATCGGTCCCCGGCGACTGACCCCCGATTTGATTTATTGGGCCATCCGACTGACGGCTGATGACATGAAACTACGCAACTTCGGGGGCGACATCGGCCCGCAACGCGTCGATAATGCCAACGGTTATGATTTCGACACGGGATTCGGGTTCGTGGATGCGCAGCGGGCGCTGCGCGCTACGCGAGGCTTCTAACAAGCCACGCGGTTATTGACAGCCAAGTGGTGCCGGCATCAGCCCTCCGGGGCGGGTGCCGGCACTATTTGCAGGAATGGAGTCAGCTCACACATGTTTTCGACTGCGCGCGCAGTGCTCACGATCAGTCTTCTTTCCCTTCCCGGTGCGGCCCTGGCGCAAGCCGGTCCCAGCGAAGCCCAGATCATCGCTGGCGCTCCCACTGCCAAGATCAACGTCGGCGCGAAGAAACTGGCCGGCCAGATGGTCGCGACCCTGCGTGTGGGCGAGGACGGACGGGTGCGCGACGTCGCGGTCACGGAAAACACGGCGGAGAGTGGCTTCGAAGCATCGCTGGTCAAGGTGATGCAGAGCACGCGCTTCCGCCCGGCCATCGATGCGAACGGCCAGCCGGTCGAGAGCAGCGTCGACGTGAAGGTCGAATTGCGCCCGTCCACCGGTGCGCTGCCGAAGCCGGTAGCGGCAAAGTCCGATCCCCAGCTCACCGAGAAGGAGAAGGCGCGCATCCGCATGATGAAATGCTCGGATTTCGTCTGGGAATGGAAAATCATCGAAGACGAAGCCGACGGCAAGGCCGCCACTGAATTCATGCCGCGCATCGCCATCGCCATGTACGCCGCCATGCGCACCGAGGCGGGTGAATACGTGGACGCGAAAGTATGGAAGGCTTCGTCGAAGGCGCTCGAGGAATCCGCGGAGCGCTGCGGTGAAACGCCGAACGCGCCGTTCTGGGATGGCGTCTTCAAGACGGTGTTCGACGAAGCCGTGCCGAAGTGAGCCCGGATCTCCCTCGAACGGTGCATTGATTTCGTCCGGCGTTAGTTCAAGCTTCCGGACATCATGTACGCACTGTCGATCCGCGGACTCACCAAGACCTACAAAAATGGCGTGCAGGCACTCAAGGGCGTCGACCTCGACGTGGAGCAGGGCGATTTCTTCGCGCTGCTAGGGCCTAACGGGGCGGGCAAGACCACGCTCATCGGCATCCTCACGTCACTCGTGAACAAATCCGCCGGCACGGTGGCCGTGTTCGGTCACGATGTCGATCGTGAGCTCGAAGCGGCGAAGGCCTGCATCGGCATCGTTCCACAGGAAATCAATTTCAACCAGTTCGAAACCCCGCAGACCATCATGGTCAACCAGGCGGGCTTCTATGGCATCGAGCGGCCGCTCGCGCGCGAGCGCACCGAGAAATACCTGTCGCTGCTGCAACTCTCCGACAAGCGCAACAAGATCGCGCGGGGTCTGTCCGGTGGCATGAAGCGCCGGCTGATGATCGCGCGGGCTCTGGTCCACGAACCGCGCCTGCTGATACTCGATGAGCCGACGGCGGGCGTCGACATCGAAGTGCGTCGTTCGATGTGGGATTTCCTGCGAGAGATCAACATGCGCGGCACCACCATCATCCTCACCACGCACTATCTCGAGGAAGCGGAAAGCCTCTGCCGCAACATCGCCATCATCAATGGTGGGCTGATCGCCGAGCGTGATCGCATGTCGACGCTGCTGCGCAAGCTGCAGGCGGAAACTTTCGTGCTGAACCTGCGCGAAGCCGTCAGCAGCGTGCCCATCGTGCCGGGATACACGTTCGAGCTCATCGACGAACACACGCTCGAGGTCGAGGTTTCCAAGGAGCAGAGTCTCAATGAAGTGTTTGCGAAGCTCACCGAGCAGGGCATCGGCGTGCTTTCCATGCGCAACAAGGTCAACCGGCTCGAAGAACTTTTCATGAAGCTGGTGGAACGCAAACCGGCGGCCGTGCCCTCGCCATGAATGATGTCGCCGCCAAGGCCGCTCCGGCCGCGGATTCCGTTCGCTCGCTGCGGCAAGCGCGCTGGACGGGTCTCAAGACCATCATCATCCGGGAGTACGGCCGCATCATCCGCATCTGGGCGCAGACCATCGTGCCGTCCGCGATCACGTCGGCACTCTACTTCGTCATCTTCGGTAGTTTGATCGGCCAGCGCGTGGGGCTCATGGGTGGCGTGCCCTACATGCAGTACATCGCGCCCGGCCTCATCATGATGGCCGTCATCACCAACTCCTACGGCAACGTGGTGTCGTCGTTCTTCGGCGCGAAGTTCGGCAAACACGTGGAGGAAATGCTGGTTGCGCCGCTGCCCAACTGGATCATCATCCTGGGTTACGTCGGTGGCGGGCTCGTGCGCGGAATCCTGGTCGGCGGCGCGGTCACCGTCGTATCGCTGATCTTCACGCAACTCTCCGTGCATCACGCGTTCGTGATTTTCGCGGCGGTCATCCTGACGTCGGTGGTGTTTTCGCTGGGCGGCTTCATCAACGCGCAGTTCGCCAAGAACTTCGACCAGGTGAACTGGATCCCCACGTTCGTGCTCACGCCGCTCACCTATTTCGGCGGGGTGTTTTATTCCATCTCGCTGTTGCCCGAGTGGGCGCGACACCTCTCGTATGCGAATCCCATCCTGCACATGGTGAACGCATTCCGCTACGGCTTCCTCGGCACCAGCGACGTCAACGTCTACCTGGCTTTCAGCATCATGCTGCTGTCGGCAGTCGTCCTCTTCGCCGTGGCGCTCATCTTCATGAATCGCGGCACCGGGATGCGCGAATAGGAAAAAATGGGGTCAGACCCCATTTCTATTGACTGGCTTCTTCCTCGGCCTTCGCGCGGGCATCGGCCGCGGCCTGGTCGGCGGCGGCGACGTCGTGCTCGATCTTCTCCTGTGTCTTCTTGGCTTCCTTGGCTTGCTCGGCCGCCGTTCCACCCTGCGCCGCTGCGACAGCGCCCGTTTCCGCGACGCCACATCCAACTAACGAGAGACTGACGACGGCAGCCGCAATCGTCAGTGTCAGATCGGGCCTGGCTCGTGCTTTCATGGTGTTACTCCAGTTGGCGACTCATTCAATACGCCGTTCTTCGCGAGGAAACTGATTACGCTGGGAAAAAAGAAGGGCCCGCTCCGCGCGGCGGAACGGGCCCTGTCTCGATCATCTATCCAGACTACTTCTGTTTCCAGGAACCGTCGTCGCCCTGGTAATACCAGCCGGGCTTGGCGCCCGTGGCCACCCAGCGCTTCGCGAAACTCTTCTTGATGTCGGCCTCCCACTCGGGATGGTTGCTGGCCTTCGCAATCTCCGAGTAGAGCTGCGCACGGTCGGCGTTGTCTTCGGACACCAGGCGCTTCACGGTCGCGCGATCAGGCAGCGCCACTGCGTTGAGGTCGCGGACGTCGACCATGCCGTCCTTGGTGAGGCCGATGGCGCCACTCGCGAAGAATTTCTCGAGCGAACCAAAGCGTGCACCCATGGACTGCTTGATGCGCGTGACTGCCGGCGAGCTCACGTTCAGCGCGGCATCGGCGTTCTGCGCATTCGCCGTGGGCACCAGCGCGTACAGCGCATTGCCTATGGCGACCACGAGGAAGTTAGGTTCATCTCCTGAAGTGGCGGGCACGAGGTTGCCCTGCGGCGGAGTGGTGGGAGCGCCATTCGAACCACCGCCGGTGATGTCATTGATCACCTGGTCGGCAGCCTTGTCGGCGGCAGCGGCCGGAAAGTACACGTTGATGGTGACGCACGCGGCGGCCAGGAAACTCGCCAGTACGATCTTCAGCGGCAATACACGTCGCATTGATAACTCCTTATTCCAAGCGCAGGCCTGGACGCGGGCATGATCGGGCGCTGCCGATGAATGCGCCCTGAACGTGCCTTACGTCAAATGTGCGCGCAATTATTGGCCTGAAAGCACGCAGAGTCCACACGGCAACCGTGACTCAATTGGTGGTTGCGCCGCTGAATTCCGCGGTCGAGATCGAGGAGAGCAGCTGATTCCAGTTCACGCGTCCCTGGCTGCCGATGATGTCGATGCGCGGCAAGCCCGCCCCCTTGACGATGTAGTAGCCAACTCCCGCGGGTTCGATGCCGGACATCTCGCAGACGTCGCCCATGAGCTTGCAGGTGATGCCCAGCTTGTCGTAGCTGTATTCGTCGAAGAATTGCAGCACACCCGATTGCAGTGCCTGCACCACGCCGCCACCGCCTCCACCGACGTTCGACAGGCTGCTCACCGCCTTGGCGCTGATGCGATGCCGCGATTTGTCGCCCTTCGGCGTGGCAAGACGTGCGGTGAACGCCGTCGGGGACCACGCGAACAGCTCGAGCCCCAGCACGTCCACTTCGAGCTTGCCGGTGATGCTGCCGACTTCGAATGTCTGCGTGAGCAGGCCGAGGTCGAGATCGCGTGCGCGCACGTCGGCGAAAAATTGCGGGAATCTTCCCAGGGGATCCTGCATGCGTATGTTGCTGCCAACGATGTGGCCGCCGAACACCTCGGATTCCACGTTGCCCTGGAATGTGAGCACGTTGTCCTTGAGCGTGACACCCGGAACGCTCGCGGAGAGCGTGCCCGAGAATTCCGGCCACCCGAATGCCTTTGCCAGCAGCGGCATGCTGATGGGCTCCACTTTTCCCTTGAATGCCACTTCCAGGTTCTCGCCGTCGAGCTTGTCGAGCGCGAGCGTGTCGATGGCCAGTGCACCGTCGAACACCGGTAGTTTGGTCGGGCGCGTCAGGTAAAAGCCCGATCCCTTCGCCACGAATTCGAGCGTGGCGGCGCCGCCGGACAGGCCGTAGGCGCCCCCGCTAGCCCACGACAACGTCGACTTCGGCGCGCCGGGCGCGCCCTCGGGCGCCCAATGGATATCCCCGTTCACCTGCGAAAGGTGCAGCCGGTCCCGGTTGTCATGCAGCTCGAGTCCCTTCGGCGCCACTTGCAGCGCGGTAATTCCGTTGTCACGCACCGCGAGCCTGCCCGTCAAACTACCGCTCGTCCGCAGGTCGCTGAGCACGCTCGTGGTGGCCAGCGTGATCTGCATGAAGCTGGTGTAGGCGGCGGGGAACTGGAATTTCGCCAGCTGGAAGTCGCCGCTGACGGTGGGAATCTCTCCCGACAGGTTCACGCTGCCCGTGCCCGTGACATCGATGAGATCCACCTGCATGAGCCTCAACGATTCGATCGCGAGGATGTCGCCCTTCATCGTCGCGCGCGACGTCAGTTCCAGCGGGTTTTTGCCGAAATCGAGGAGAACCGGGTTGACCAGCACCTGTCCCTTTTTCCCGGACAGGTCGAGTTCGAGCGCGGTGCTGGCGTCGGAGAGGCGCGCCCGCAGACGCGCGACCGCCGCGAGTCCGTCGGTCACGACGGTGCTCGCCTCATTCGTCAGCGACACTTCGTCGAGATTTATCGTGGCATCCACCACGGTGCCCGCACCGGCATCGGCGGCGCTGCCCTCGAGCGTGACCTTGCCGTCGCCGGTAATGTCCTTGGGTAGTTCAAACCACGGCGCCACGAACTGGCGCAGCGCTTCTACCGTCGTCGATCCGGTGCGTCCCTTCACCTTCCAACCCTTGTCGTCGACGCTTCCGTCGAACGTCGCCGTGGTTCCTGCCAACTTCAAGCCGCTTCCGCCGAAGGTCGTCACACCCGTCTTCGTGTTCATCGATGCGGTCATGGCCGCGTCGATCACACCCGTCGGACCACCGCGACCCGTCAGGCGTCCTGCGTCGCAACCGAAACGCGGATCGGCGATGACGGGTGTGGCGCACACGTACGCCAGATCGCTGAGCTTGTTCACCGGGTCGGGCAGCGTCGCCGAACGAGCGGTGATCGTCACGCGCATGTCTTTGTCGGAAAGCAGATCGAGGCGCGCCGAGGCGCCTTCCACCGGTATGCCGGCCACGCGCAACTCGCCGACCTCGAGCACGAGGGCGTCGACGGCGTGCGCGGCTGGCGCCAGTAATAAGAGTAGAGCGGCGCCCGGTATGCCCGAACGCGGCGATCGGCTCCGGTTCATGGGCGGCAAGTGTACCTTTCCTCCGAAAGCGCACCTGTCGGACGAATGGACGCGACCAGGGTGCTGGGCGAGTCCATTCGGGCCCTTGGGTACAAATCCTTTCACCAATCCCGTCTGAAAAATTCTCGTTAGGGCGCACAAGAACGCGCGCACCGCCTATCCGTTGACGCTAGACTTTCCTCAAACCTGGGAGTGAAGGGGAGAGCTGATGTCTTCGAAGCGAGCTCTGGTCGTGGACGATTCGAAGTCCGCGCGCGCGTTCCTGTCGCGCATTCTCGAACGCCACGAGATCACCGTGGACGCGGCCGAGTCCGCGGAAGCCGCCATCGACTACCTCACGCGCAATCGCCCCGACGTCATCTTCATGGACCACTTGATGCCGGGCATGGACGGTTTCCAGGCCGTGCAGTCCATCAAGAACAATCCGCGCACCGCCGCCATCCCCATCCTCATGTACACCTCGCAGGAAGGCGACCTGTACCTGGGGCAGGCGCGCGCGCTCGGCGCCGAAGGCGTGTTGCCCAAGCAGATCAAGCAGGCGGACGTC
>Ga0164241_10003337_pt1 | contig 16310 bp, 16 predicted proteins | sample OricomyardsoilBY_FD_108780 | JGI IMG/M metagenome (GOLD analysis project Ga0164241, IMG submission 108780) | Backyard soil microbial communities from Emeryville, California, USA - Original compost - Back yard soil (BY) | ecosystem: Environmental > Terrestrial > Soil > Unclassified | place: USA... | reverse complement strand
TGACTTATTTCTTGATATGTTATAAAACCACTCCAAGGACTGAAAAATGTAGATTCACTTTTATCTTTTATATTTATTAACATACTATGTACTATATAGTCAAAATCTGGTGATTGGATTGTGAATTTTATTAATAATAGGAATTTAGTTTTGTTATTTAAGAAAAGTTAACCTGTGTCACTTGAGACACATTCATTTAATTAATTTCCCTTAATATATCTATAGGCAATCTCATTTATAAAAAAATTAAACAGTAAGAAAATCCAACCTCCTCCCTTTTTAAGACAAACATCGTTTAATTTTTCTAGTATTGTCCTTTAAAATAATTTAGAGAAATTGCGATATTCATAACCATCTTTTCAAAAGTGCTGCTTGGACTAACTAAGCAAGAGATCTAGTTAACATCCTTGGACCAAATAGCAAAAAATCTCATAACTCTTATATTCCGTCCATCACATTACATTGAACTGATAATCTAACTCAATGATTACTTGATGAAGATAATTGTTCATTTTTTGACAATTTTTTCTTCTAATTCCTTTTTTATTTTATCATTTTATCTGTCTTCGATTGCTCAGGCATATCTTCTATAGTATTCAAAGAGAACACAAAATTATTGTTCTAAAGTAGCATTTATGGAATCGCGTTCATATGTTTATGACCACATAGATATTGAAATCAAATGAAATCTTATTAGTGTCCATAACGCATATTTACCATGCCTATAGTTAATGTACAACTATTTACTGGAAGAACTCAAAAAGAAAAAGACAGATTGGCAGAAGCAATTACAGAGGATGTAGTTAAAATATTGAGAGTTGGTAAAGAAGAAGTTGTAATAGTATTTACTGAAGCACCTCATGGAAATTGGTATGCATCTGGTGTCCGTCTGTAAGGTACAACTAAGAAAATATTATCCATTAACTTTTAGTTCCATGTCGCAGCAGTAGTGATAGTAGTACGGTTCAAAGATCTCCTAATTGGTTTCCTCAATTTGACTTATTAGTCTGCAATTACGATGAAGTTGCAAATATGACATGAAAACAGATCGAGTAAAATATATCGGTTTTAGAAAAAAAGTTCGACAAAAATTAATTCATGTAGATTTAGTCCAAATAATTCGAAATTTATAGTTTCTGTCCTGGTCCACCAAAGGGAATGTTTACATGTGAACTTTTTCCTGCAGTGTATTTTCTACCCTTTGTTATTACTTCAATCTCCATCTATTATGTAGAATGCCTCTTGGAACTTGCTATGAGAATGAGGTAGTGGGTCCACATTTGGAGGAATTAGCATATCCACGATGGAATAAGCACCACTGGTCTGTTCGCTGCCTATTGTAATTCGATAAGTATCACCTACTATTGATAGGCTGTTTCCTTCCAAATTAGCTAATATTTCAATGGAATCATTAGTACTTTCCATGTCTTTACCTCATCATCTATATATTTAATATTCTTAGTAGGGCTTTGGATCACCAAAGATTTTTTGGAATGGTCTTCATTTTTCCAAGAAAAAGATTTCATCATAAATATTTATCTTTTTTCTCATAAATGTTATGTAAAATAAGGTCTTATATTTAGGTATCAGTAATCGTAACACATGTAAAATTGAATGAATACTTTACATATTCTTAAGAATGTAGATTACAAGATTGATCTAATTGAAATAGATGATAAAACAAAAACTACAAATCGAACACCCAATCACATCATTCTGAAACAATATCTTTATATTCCATCTCAGTTCTCATGCGGGGTGGAATATGTTCCTCGTGACAATAGGGTTCTAATGCAAGCGAACAGTTTGAATACAATCTACAATTATTCAAATTTAGTTAACGTTCAGTCGATCCCTCCATCATATTCTCCAATAAAACTCAATGGAGTTCTACCTTAGGTAAGTTTCTTGCCATGTTGCAAATAACATTATGATGAGAAGTATAAAACCAGCAGCAGTAAGAATTTTAGCAATCTTTACACGCCCAGCCAATGCGAATACTGCTGAAATTGCAAATGGTAAAATCATCTCCCAGGTTATAGCAAATGCTTCAGAAATTCTTAGTTGTTCAGGTATGTTCGGATTAACAGTGGTAACACCTGCTAAAATCAAGATACCTGCAATTACTGTTGCATCAATTCCAGCAATATCTCTATCTTCAAACACCTTGAAGTAGATACGAGACTAAAAATAAAGATTTTGATTGATAGTTATTTAAAAATCTGATATTTCATCGTCTAGAAAGAATATTGAATCTTTGAAAATCCTACTATTATCTTACTCAAATAGATATTATAATAGAGTAGTGGGCCCGGATACGCGGGGGGATTAAGTTCCTTGCGGTAAGGAGTTTTTCATACATAGATGGTAACAAATTTTCAAGAGAAGTGTTTTTCATAAACTGGCTCAGTAGACTTTATAACAGTAACGCCCAACTGATGACAACTGAATCAATTTTGATAATCAAGAACAGTGCTCTCAATCCAACCTCATATTCTAATGCCATCGTAAAATTTTAATTGATCCCGAACTTCAGGTCAAGTATGTCAGTAATCGAAAGTTTCCGCTCATCTGCTTACTAATTTTAGATAGGAACTTTTATTGGCAGTATTGCATCCCGCTAGGCTCTGAAGTAGAATTGAAATTTCTTTTCCTTTTGTATTTGTCTAACATGTTAATATCGTCGAATTACTGACCAAGCATAAAACGGTATATGGACATGTACTTTATTTTAAGGAAATAATCATATTAAAGATAAAACAATGAGACGGTGTAAAAGATCTTGATGCTATCGTGGGAAAATAATTTTGAATATCAGTTTCTTTGTTGTGATGGACTTTTGGAATTAATTACCAATAATTTAGTCCAGGATAGAATGTTCATATTTTATTTATTCTATGCATCATGCTACTTTGTATTTTATACTGTGTCGACTCATTAGATAAATTAGCCCACAACAAATGGATTATATAGCGGAGTGCTGACAATTCACAGCATTAATCATAGATAGGTAGTTTGGATCAGAAATGGCAAATATTAATAGAACACTCCTTTATCTGGGTGCTGCAGCATGTACCGGTATAGCTGGAATTTTACACCTCATGCTAGTTCCAAGCTCAATTACTGCTGGTATCCAATACACAACGTTTTTTGTGATTTCTGGTTTGGCACAGCTCTTTTGGGTTTTGCCGATGGTAAAAAAATGGGGTAGGATTTGGAATGTTATTGGATTTGCGGGTACCGCTGTATTAGTGGGTCTAACTGGCTACGTAGTCATTGAATCGGTTAGGAATCCGCAGTTGACACCACCTGGGGTACTTGAACTGGCAGTTGCAATAGAAATATTTCAGATATCATACGTTATAATTACTGCAATAATCATTTTTGCCAAAAGATGATAATACAACACTTTTAGTTCCTCGATTGTCCCTCTACCTACTTGTAAGTAGAGTTTCTCAATCATATGAAAGAAAGTTGGAATGCCTGACTAGAAAGAGGTTAAAAGATCTACGAAGGGAAATTCCTTTGTTGTCAAAATCAATTATTGATAATTTCGAGTAATTCAAAGTGAAGTTGTTGATATGAGTGATGTGCTTCCCACCTTTAACCCCAACCCCCTTCACAGACAATGCTATTGCAACAACAGAAAAAGCAAACCATGTACTAGGTCAAACAACAAACGCAATCTTAGGTGGATAATCAGCAGTTGGGGCAGTAATTGGGGATGTTTGCAAAGCCCCGAATGGATAACAAGAAAATCAAACATAGTTATAGAGATGCCAATCAAGACCTTTGTGACTAAATAGACCTTATAAAAAAGTCTGGGAGCATTTCATCCGATTCCCTGGTAAAAAGATATCAGAAATTATGACTCTATTGCATCTTATAGACCAATATCATTCACAGATCTTGATGGGTGAAGTACTTCCAAACAAATTGTGGAATGGAAAGAATTCATCAAGACAAGGTAATTTACCAACCATACCTAGTATTTTCTCACATAAACAAACAAACAAATACTTAGTCCTATAGTCTCTTTTCTCAGGGCAAAAATATGGCATTTGATATAACTCTAACTGTAAAGGTTAAGGTAGCAGTAGCAAGGAGAAGTGATGTTTATTTGGAGTTTGTTGGGAGCGGGTCCTCATATCAGGAAATTAGACAGGGTTGTGAACAATTTGTATTGGATTACATAGCGTTTCACGGTATTAATGGGGTGCAAAGAGTCGGGTTCATGTATGGTGACAAGGACTACCTGATAGTCAGAACTCTTGAAAATCTAGGCAAATCTCTATAAAAAAATATTTCGATAATTCTATTCAAAACGACTTAATTCCTATATAGACAGGTTGAGTGTTCTCAAATATTGGTATAATAGGGTTGAAAAATTTACCTTAATTTTCTCGAGTGATATTGCTCATCAAAAGGTTTGAGCTGATCTTTTTTATTTATTTAGTCAAATATACGACTAGTCTTATACTTTATCGTAGTCAGTTGGATTGACCCGTGTAAGAAATACGATAGTAGTCTCCACCCCATTAGTTATCTACCTTTGTTTTCTTACAATCGTCTACTACGGATTCGGATCCACCCAATTTAGTTCCGTGACATTACACATTCAAATTGGAAAGCAACCATCTTTGTTGAATCACTAAATCTAATGATCCCAAATGTATTGGGACAGTTCTTTAAAAGTCGATTACAGAAAATCAAAAATTGATCAAGTACTTTTAATAATGTGGGATTTATCTTGTCATTTACGATAATGCAAGAATGAATTGATCGAAAGATTATGCACATCCTTACCGGTTTTCGCGAGAGGGAATTAGTCCATTGTGATGTTACGATCCTGTTAAAAATGTAGGTAACAAATCGTTAAAATTAAAGAATGGTTTTCCTTTACCTTCTATTAAAAAAAGGAATTTGAAAGTTAACTTTAATTTGAAGCAAAATACTTCAAGTATGTGGAGCTCCTTCTTGATCTAAGATGTTGGACCATGTGTATTCCGACACAATCTAATCTGGAACAGATGAAGAAATGATAAAAAATGTAAAGAAACATGATGTAGAAGTGTGTAAGTAATTTTCGGTTGAGGATTGAGGTCACAATGTTATATACTGAGCACAAGTCATGATTTTCTAGTCAAAATATCTAGGTTAGAAATATCCTATAATTAGTACCATGACAATATTTACATTGTGGAAGCATATGGTATTACCTCCGATACCTAGGAATGAAGTAAGGAGGGAGTTATCGACGTTTAAATTTTTAATCCATGGGTTGAAAATCCCAATCTGATAAGGAATTTATACAATCATATCTTTACTTTTCAGAAATTTTTTCTTTTCCTGTGTTAATTAAATTATATCGAATGAGTATTCTCCTATTTATTCCTACTAACAAACCAAGAGAAATCATCAATAGCAAATCAAATACAACAGTTGCAAGTACTTGCGTCGAATTATCAATGTAAATTACCCCATGTCGGCTAGGGGTAAACAAACTGCCAATAAACAAGACAGATATAATAATACGGGATGCTGTTCCTATTACATATGCTAAATGTATGTGTGTTCCGCCCTTTACATAAATAGATTTAGTCTTTGAATCTGCCCAGAACGATATGAAGCTATTTGAATGAAGAAATGAATAATGCTGTAAACCAAAAAACACAACCAGATAAGGAATAAGATATAAAATCGGGATACCAACATTATAAAATGAATCAAAGATAACAATAGAGCCTATTGCCAAAAAGAAAATCGACTCGATTATGATTTTCTTTCTCGTTACTTTTCTTCCATGCTTGGCCCATTTGAGCCTGGTAACAACCAAAATTATGATTACTATGCTATACAGAATAATTTTACCTATATTCATCTCATTTAGCGATATTGATTTCTGTGGATTAGGTAATTGGAGTTTTGTAGAATCAATATTGTTAATGGGAAAAGCATGTATGGATTGTATTGTGGAGAGAATAATGAAAATGGTTGCTATGGTTAATATGGGTATGAGCATCAAATTTTCGACATGGGCACCATACCAATTCCTTATTATCCTAATACACCACAATTAAGAAAAGTATCATCCAATTTTAGACTTTCTACTAATTAGTTGCCTATGCCATGGTATTGATTTTTAAACACTATCGATAGATTAAATTGGATTTATTATCAAACTTGTCATCATGAGATGACCTTTACTCTTTCCTTGATTTCCGACACATGTTCAAGAAAATGCAATACATAAGAAAAGTGTCAGTGTTTATATCAATATTCGATTACATGGACTTTATTTTAGTGGTTCTCTAAGTAGCAAAGATGCCAAGCACATTCTGTATTTTCAGTAAGAATACAAAAATTCAGTATTAGCTGCTACCTATTTGAGAACCCTTATGGTAATATTCAATATTCGCTATTTCATAGAGTTGTGGAATATTTCAATGCGCCTCTCCGACGATCTAAAGCATAGGATTGGTGAATCTAAGCATAGTACCAATTGATAGCAATACTTGGGTATGTGCATGCTAACGAATATTAATTTTACATACATGCTGATTTTTGATACATCCTGAGATAATTCTAATTGTATTCAACATTTCATAACATCTTTAGATTATAAAGATTAGTCGATAATTGCAATAAAGTTTGAATACTATGAAAAAGTTTATATATATTCAAAATGCTTTTAACAGCGATGTATTATTCACCATCTAGTGAAGCAAGTGGAATATATGTCAATGAACTCCTAAAGAGAGATGCTGAGTTAATATCTAGGATGTCCGAGAACATATCAGACGATAAGAATATTTACAGGATATTTAGGGAAAGACTATCATTGTATGAACAGGCCTCAAATATGCCACTAATTGAGGATGATAGAAAATTTTTGGACTACAGAATAAATGAGATTTGCTTTGAATTAAGAATATTCAAAATTATACAGGATAGAAAAAATTTAATCGAATCGAAGGCTCAAATAGATAAGATAAAAGATCAACTTGTTGCTTGAGAAAGAGTATATCGTTTGAATAAGCCTACATCCAGCTAGTTACAAAAGTTTACTATATGGAATTATTAAGGCTGACTTATACACAAGCCATATTTTAAGTTTGAAATTTGGAGTTTTTCAAATGCTGAATAATCTGTATCCATATTCAAATGTTTCTGATCATTCTACTGTTTCTTGGACGACAACTTGAGAAGGCCACGACCACAACAACTCCCACCAGCTATAATCTTGTTACCATTAGACTAAACATTCTGTATCATCTTCTGATTGCATTAATCTAATGTTGAGCTTTTTAGTATATACCTCAGATTTAGAAATTTTTTGTTAGAAGAATAGGTATTGGATTATCATATTCAATTTCTACAAGTTTTGCCATGGGTCAAATTTTTTACAAGAGATGAGGACAAATATATGTTAAAATCAACTAACTAGTTAGACTTCGACCCGCTTTGATTTTCCAAATAGTCTTGTCTTTATCGTGTAGACCAATAGCTTGAGATTAGTGGTAACCTTGTAAGAGTTCATACTCAAGTATACGACGTCGCGATTTTTATTCGTTTCATCCCAAATGGTCACTTTAAGCTCTAAATGGTAAATACGATAGTTACGCTAATATTCAAAAGGGGTTTAAAATGACATTTTTAATCCGACTCGAAATATTCCAATAATGCCAAACAGCGATTATCAGTATAGGATAGGCCAAATTTTCAAGGCCATTCATTTTTTGATAGGCCTTGGTAATGAGATGCTAAAGGGTGTTTTTCTTAGAGCATTTTTTTACCACTCTATATAGATGTAAGAAGTTTATCCCTTTAGTCTTCTACTTCGTTAAACTTCTATCTTAAATATTTATCATCTTTAGTAATTTTTGGAACTAAAAAGAGATAAAAATCTGTCATCCTATTGAAGAAAGTTTTTACAAAGATACATTTTCTCCACATACTATGTTGAGGTTCTAGATACAAATACAGATGAAAAATGATATTAATAATTTGAGAAGAGACAGGTCCCCACTTCTACGACTTACACAACCAGATGGGTCATTGAAATGTACAAATCAAAAATGATCGTTTTGAATCTGTCTACTATGGTTTAGGCTGACTCTTGCCCTTTTTCTCCAACAATTTAAGATTTAAGGCCTCTAGCGGCATCGAACACCGAATTAAACTCAATATTCATCAAGATGGATAATCAATCTTCATAATATTCTGCAGTATAATGTTTACATTTAGTCAACCAAGAAAGAAACATGCGTTCCGCACTACATTCATCAAGCCACAATTTATCCATATATTCTGTTCTTGCTCTCTCATTGAGGGGAGGCCAGTGCTTCTCGCCATTAGGAGTTACATTTGTGGCAGGACCATATAATCCACTACCTATATTCATCCAGACACCCAACCAGTTGTCTTGGGATATGAAGTCATCCAAAAATATATACTGATTTTAACTTTTTTAACATTTCCGCTTTTTAGTTCTATACAATAGAGTCAGAATACCTCTAGGAAACCTATCTACTAGGATCCTAAGTGCATAGCCATAGATTTGAAATCGTTTATGAATTATGTATCTCATGAATACTATTGAATTGTGTTAGAATATCCAATGATATTTTAAACTTTTGTAATTCTGATACAATGTTGTATCAAAAATCGAATATCATGAAAAACATTAAATTAGTAAAATTTTTTCATATAAGTTGATGGATGAATCAAATCGAGAGGCAAGCCATGATTTTGTTAATAAAATCATAAAACTCGATATTGAATTGGCATCCAAAATTGCGGGGAAGGATTTACAGGTCAATGAAGTCTACAAGATACTTAACCAGAGATTATCCCTGTATGAAAAGGCAATTTCCATGCCATTAGTTGAAGCTGATAAATTGTCATTACAATATAAAAAAGCTGATATCTCTATTGAATTAAAGATGTTTAGATTAAAACAAGAGCTTAAGGATCAGATAAACCAACTAAATTCGCAAATGAAAAGACTAGAAAATCAAATTATTAATCTAAAAGAAAAAAAACAATGAAATTTTTGCCAATATGACGGGCCACCCACTTTCAAATTTGTTCAAATCAGATAAATGACCTACTCTGTTATTCTAACGGGGTTTATTACAGGAAGTCAAGCCAATTAGCGATACAACCTCTCAAATTCTTTTTTGATATCTTCATCTTTTCTCCTTACACTTTCATCAATTCGGTTTAACTTGATGACCAATGACCAATCCAAAAAATCTGTCCAAGTTGTGGGCTGATTCATACTATTAATTTCTATACGTCGCTTTAATGATTAGCCAGAATATTGACAGTTGATCTCTGTTAACATGTCTCAATTCTATCTGTTCAATTTTGATTCATTTTGTATATGGTGCTAGTAAGCGAGCTTTGTTAAATAGCCAGCGACCAATCTCAAAAATAAGACTAAACGATCACAATTCACTGTATTCTATCAGCCATACTCAATAATAAAATTTGGATCTATCGAATACAATTTGAATAAATGAGAAAAACTTAAATCTTTAAAATCCTAATTAGATATAGTTGAATCGGCCGTCGATGCAACCTCATGTCTAAGTGTTATGTGTTCAGCGTTATATCCTGTGAGGGATCCTAAATAGGATATAACCTGATTGTTTCACCGTATAAGTTAACATTCTTGCCAAAATCGCCTACAGGTCTGCTTTTTTAAGATGAATATGTTATTGCAATGTTATCAAAAACCTATTTTAGAAAAGGGTTGTAAGCATGTTCAAGCTGATTAAAAATACCAGTGAAAAATCAATCTATCTATTCAATCAATATACCATTCGCTTTGATATTCTCCATATCCTTAATCAAATTCTTAATTCTGCCTATCAGGTTTTAACTCTGCAAGACAAGAGGAGAAAGGACTGAAATAGTAGTTTGCGAGTTATATTAGAAAGAATTGAGAAAATGAGTCCCTTTTCTTTTATAATATTCTTAGATGGAGGTAGTTTCCAGGCTAAAAACACCATCACAGGTGCAATTGAATTCAAAAACTTAAGCGCATCTGTTGTATTTAATTCTGTGATAACGGCCATGTATGCATTGGGGGGTGGTATAGCTTGTATCCGTAACGGGTTATATCCTATTGCAGACAAACCCATAATCTTAAAACATTTTACTGGTTTGGTAGGCGAAGATCCAGAAAAAACCATACTCCGGTCCCATCTTACTACTGATACCGTATTCAGATATTGGCAAGGCCCTTCATCAACTCCTTTAGAAGATTTTACACTTTCTAATCTAAAAATCGAGTTAAACAATTGTAATGGCAATGGCACTGGACGGTCTGAATCTGGAACAACATATACCTTGACTCTAGGAAAATGGGTCTCTGAACCTGTAACCCATGCAAAAGAGATTAACTGGGCTACTAGGGGTAGTACTTTTGCAGGAGCTGAGGCTGGTACTGTAACAACGTATGTTGGGCAAGATAAAGGAATGACAAAAGAATTAATAGGACAGGTGTCATTTTCATTTAGTAACCCTATACAAGGCGATAATACTTGTACAACTCGAGTTATTTCGGGACCATTGAAGGTAAATTGTACCATGGGCCAGGGCCCGATTGCGGTAGCCAAGTATACTATATCGCTTAATAGTCCGCAGTCTCAAAGCAGTCACTGTGACATCTTAAGCAATTTAGGTGGACTTGACCAATCAGAGATAATCAGAGAGAAACTACACTGCTAACACGTGAATAGAACCAATCTATCCATTTTTAGTAACAAAGTCTTAATGGTTAAAAATATTTTGGTCATTCAAAAACTTTTATCGATTCAAGTATTTTGCTAATATTGGTTACCGTTTTCATTATCCCTTGGATCAAAAATAGAGAAAGACTTTGTCCATAGTCTGTCGAAAGGTTTGGCGACAGCAACTTACCTTCCACATTGACATCTATTTGCCAACTAATTAGAAATTTTGCCTTTGCGTTTTAGAGTGGGCGCCCCTAATCTAACCATTGAAAATTTCAAGCCACTTTTCAATTTCTATTTATATTCTGTTTTACCGACAAAAATCAAAAAATTTAATATAGTACATAGAGCGATCTAGTCGCATGCAGATCAAGCAACAATGTATGTTATTGGTAGTAGTAATGGCTGTTATGGCGGTAGGGCTTGTGGCAATGCCATCTTTAAGTGAACAAGCTTTATCTAAAAACTTTGTATCTGAATCAAAGAACAAAGGACAGCAAGGAGAGCTTAAATTTGATGTCAAGGGCGGCGGGCTTCAAGCTCCAAATGATGCTAATATTAATAATAGAAGTTATGCTGTTGCCGCCTAAGATTGATGGTTCCTTTTTATATGTGAATTAAACTCTCGATGGTAATGGGTGTATAGATGTCATCCAAAGATGATTTCTTTAATCATCTATTTAGCTTTTTATAGAATTTTTGACAGTACTTTCGGAACTGTCCAACAACCGTCAAATATGAAATCACCATAATTCACACGGTTTTGTGCTCAAATTGTTACCAAACATATCCTCAATTTGACAGTTGGACAGTATTGACAGTTCTCTTCCATTTATTGAGGATTAGCTAGTCTAAAACACTCTGTGGGTCACTATGATCCCCAACTATACCAAGCATTAATCCTAAAATAGCATATTTCCTTTTCAGTGTATTATCACTTAAAGTTACAATGTTTAGGTTTTAATAACTTTGGATATTTGAAATTTTTCTTATAAAAAAGGAAATATGTTAACAATGATGCATTGAATATTTTGCCAACGGCTACAAGGATATTGGTAACGGATACGATATTTTTGAAGTTATGTAGGAAAGCTCGAAAAAATTTTCTAAACATCTGATCAATTGCATAGAGTACCTAAAACAAAAAAAGGATTGAAGTAATCACCTAATTATGGTGATGGCACTTTCCACCGCTACTGAGATATCCTTGGCTAAGGAATGCACATCCGTTACAGTCAAACCCGAAATCAAACGCATTACAACTTTTTGCTTGTGCTGTCGGTATGTAAATGATAGCTGATGCTGTTGCTGCGGTTCCTAGAGCGATTATGGCTATTATTGCCAATAAAGTCATAGACCTCATTAAATCCTTCTTAAACTCCCCAAGTATAAATATATATTGAATATATTTAACTGATACCTAATATTCAACAAAATTTTGAAAATCTTAACGCTTTTTTTTCTGTTTTATATAAATTTAACCAGGCTCAATAAGCCTAGAACAAAAATGCCGGGCCGTTAATACGTATCGCACTAACTGGGTTGTTTATACCCGTTTTCAAAAAAGAGGTTTTAGAACGAGGGATAATGGACTTGTTGCTGGGTCGCATTCATAACTCCGTATTTGTCAGGCGCTATTACAGACCAGATCCCTCGAAATTTGATTTGATAAGAGAAAAGTTAAAGAAATTACATGAGTTACTTCTTATGGGTTAGTGACTCTAATGACGCAAATGACGCTATTTTTTAGTCCCAATGGTTTGTCATGATGAGGGTCGGAAGCTCCAAACAATACTTGAAAAGTTAAATGATATTTCATCCTATGGATTATGGATCATATCATGACAAATTTTGATGTCAAAACTGCAACTGGATCCGAAAGAGAAGCACTTGTCGAATCTTTGAAACTGGCTTTTGCAGCTGATCCTGCAACACGTGGGGTTTGGCCAGATCCACAGAAATACCTTTTACACTTTACTAAATTTGCCAATGCGTTTGGAGGAAAAGCATTTTCCAGTAATAGTGCGCAGTATGTTGGGAACTATTATGGGGTTGCTCTTTGGCTGCCACCACGGATAGAGCCTGATGTAACTACTTTAATTGAGCTATTACAAGAAACCACTTCAGAAAAGACTCAAGAAATAGTTTCAATGGTTTTTGAGAAAATGGGTGGTTATCATCCAAGTGAACCTCATTGGTATTTACCACTTCTGGGAGTCGATCCACTTTATCATGGTAAGGGGATTGGGTCTGCTCTGCTGAGACATGCTATTACAAAGTTTGACAGTGATAATGTGATAGCTTACCTTGAATCGTCCAATCCAAGAAATATTCCACTATATGAGAGACATGGTTTTGAAAAACTTGGTACTATCCAGGTAAATGAATTTCCACCTATTGTTCCTATGCTTAGAAAGCCTCAGACATCATCGAGTTAGTTCTTCTTGTTGGACCAGACATAACAACTCCAAACTGGTCATTAATTAGAGAAATATTTAAGCGCAATTGACTCGTTATAGTTTGTTAAGTCTTTCTACCAATCTTTTATGTAAGAAATGATTCAATCAACAGGGAAAAGCAATAAAATATTTATTTCCCATCTAGATTAATTCTCCCGGACTATAGCAATTGAGTTGCAATGGAATACGCGAAAGATACAGAGCCAAAAGAAATCCCAAAATCCCTTCCAGATACAAAGATGGACAGAAAAGATGTAGTGTTTGTGAGATATTCATTCAGCGGGATGGAAATCCTCATTGTCCCTGTTGTAACTATAAGCTAAGAACAAGGTCATTTAGAGAGTGGGGAATGAGAAAAAAATACCGGGAAGAATCCATAAAGCGGTACTAAACTTTTCATACCTTGATTTTTTTTCTTTTCTATTCAACGGGGGCGGCGGCCCTTCTATACCAATTGCCTTATCCTGAAGGATACTTACACATTCACAAATACAAAATGTGAGACAACATATGGTTACAAATAGCATTGAATGGTATTGAATGGGATTAATATATTGCTATTAATCTAGAAAATTGTCGGACGCCAATTTAGGGTATTAGTTGAATTCTATACCTTTCAAATTCTTTATGCTAGAGTTGGGCTGACATATTTCCTGAAAGCTTCGTAACTATTAGGAACAAAAACGGAAGAAAGTAGTAACAATGATTGGTTGAATTTTTTGGCGACAGCCGGCTAGTGTTTGCGTAGAATGAATGTAGTAGAATAGAAATAGTCAAGGATTTGGATGCAGTAATTTCTATAAGTATAATTGACAGCCATGGATATATTTCAAATTTGTCTTCGAAATGAATGAATAAAACTGACATTATGGAAATTATGCAAGTAAAGAAAACACAGTTAGCTGTTCTTTCTGTGATATTTGATGGAATGATGATGGTATTTCTGGTTCCAAGTTTGATTGAAGAAGCACAAGCAAGGACCGATGCCAAGGTATATGGTCCCGCTTTGACATTTTTTGATAATGTCAAAAGCCACATATCAGAAGGATCTTTTTTTAGGATACCCGAAGCACGCGGCAATTCCATAACATGGATTACTTGGGGACAGAGTCCCGGCATTGAGTCAAACGGCGCTGAGTCAGGTTATGTCATGGCTGATTTAAAAACATGGAATGGCATATTCCTTAGCACGGTGAAGTTCATTTTTAGCAATCCCGAATTTACATCAAACTCTTGCGATGCCACCTCTTCAAATCCTAAATACCCCGTCGAATGTTGGATATCTGGGGGATTTAGCGCTCAACTTTTCTACTCTGTTTACGACAGAAGCCAGCAAGATACTAACAAGTTCTGTGATATACTATCTAAGTTTGGTGGTTTTGAACAAACAAAGATAATCAGGGAGAAATTACACTGCTAACAAGAATATTGAGTCAAACTATATTCTTTTTTTTAGTAAAAATATAGATCTAAAGTTTTGGCTTAATATTTTATAGTTTTGGCGACGTCACTAATATAACATGGACAACATATCTGTTACTGGGGTGTCAAAGGGAAGTTTTAATTATCTTATCTATCATACTGGTTCGCAGTATGAGGCATTAAACGGCGAAACAGGCTTAGTCCATAAAACAAAAAGTCCTAGTGATGCTGCTTCAGTTATAAACGCCGTGATAAATGATTTGACCTTTGGTGGAATTATTAAACTTGCAGGTGGAACCATATTTCTCACTCGAACCAAAATCAACGTCAAAACAAAAATCCACATTCAGGGTGCGGGGGAGTCGACAATCATCAAACAAGATTCTTTCCAAAACCTTGATGCAGTAATCGAATCTGATTCGTTTACAACAATAGCTAACCTATTATTCGGTGCCGGTGGTAATTGTGGTCCACACTCAGTATATCTTTCTGATTTTGTAATTGAAGGAAATAAATCAAACAATACCTCCGCATCCACTGACGGTATTCGTTACTATGGATATAACTGGCACTTTTCAAGAATACACATTAGAAACTGTAGTGGAAGAGGAATGTATTCTGAATGGGCCGATGATCCTTCCGCCCCCAATTTCACAACCTCAATGGAATCCACCTATAACGACATAAGGATACATGATTGCGATGGTGATGGATGGCTAAACAGGGGCCCTCATGATTGGAAAGGAATGGACATAGACATATATGATAACGGTGGTCACGGCTATGTCCAGGAATACTCTGCTGGCTTCTTTGATGGTGGTGGATTTGTAAACAAACTACATTGTTATGCAAATGATGGTCTTTATGGCTTATGGATTCGAGGGGGCTCGTTACAGGGAAGTGAAATTACAGGAGAAACATGTGCAAATTCTGCTGCTGGAGTTAATGGTATAGGTATTAATGTTAATGGTGGATATTTACTAGCAAATGATGTTAGAGCATTTAATCAAGACAAGGGTATAGTATTTACATCTGGTTCCCCATCACAGGTAATAGAATCAGAGGTTTTTAGTAATAAAATATTAGGAGTTGAAATCTTGATGAACGATATCGTATTTGATGGAGATGTTCATGACAACAACAATGCAGGAAACACTACTGGAAAGGGTATCAAGATAGGTGCTTCTGATTGTCCTGTAGTAATGTGTACTATAACTGGCACAGTTAAGAATCATAAGACAGCAAATTTTGATTGGGCCAATAGTGAAAATAGTGCTCTAAACGTCGTGGCTCTTTGCTATACTGATTCAACCTATCCAACGGTTTTGACCGGATCCCCCAACATGAGGACAAATGGTATCCAGATTATCAATCATGCATCTGCGACTGTGAAAGACAACAGATTTCGTCCAATAAACTATGATCAGGTTCAAAAATCACTATTTGATAGGATTTACGGACAGATAATTACAGGGCAAGAAGGTGCTAGTATTGCTCCTGTTGGTATAGGACTACTTGCATCCGCCCAGCTTACCGCCCCCGACGGAACAATTTCTCACGGCTTTGATAGCTGGGAAGGAAGATATACTGATTTCCAGACTTCTATTATGACAAACACCAGAGCTGGATTGGGAGGCAATACATCAGGTAACATTACTATAGTTGATAGAAGACAAAACCCGAG
>Ga0164241_10003336_pt1 | contig 16314 bp, 14 predicted proteins | sample OricomyardsoilBY_FD_108780 | JGI IMG/M metagenome (GOLD analysis project Ga0164241, IMG submission 108780) | Backyard soil microbial communities from Emeryville, California, USA - Original compost - Back yard soil (BY) | ecosystem: Environmental > Terrestrial > Soil > Unclassified | place: USA... | reverse complement strand
CAGCGCCTTGAGGTCGGATTCTCCGGAACGCGCCCCTTCGTCGTTGGCCATGCAGGCCACGATGGTTCCGTCGGGCGCACAACAGGCCACCGCCTGCGCCAGCAGCGCCCGCGCTTCCTGGCGTTGTCGCGGCGGCAGCATCAGCACCAGCGGATAGCGCGCGGCCGCGGCTTCCTCCGCCGTGCACAGCGACCATCCCTCGCGTGCCAGCGCATCGACCGCCGGTTTATAGCGCTGTTCGCAGCGCAGACCCGGGCCTGCGATCTCGCGCAGCCCTGCGCTGGCGCGTGCTCGCAGGAACAACGCACCGCCAACCGTTGGCCATGTGAGTTGGCCGGTGGCGAAGGGCAGCAGCAGCGTATCGAGTTCGGGATCGGTGGACACGGGGGATTCTCCAGATCATTCTAATCTTCCCGCAGATCACCGAATCATTCCTATGTCGAAGCGCCTGATCCTGTTCGCCGCAGCCTGCCTGCTCTCCACCTCTGTGCTTGCGCAAGCGCCGGCCCGCTGCGATCGCGCCTGCCTGCAGAAATGGGTCGATTCCTATCTCATCGCCATGCGCGACCAGAACAAGGATCCGGCGCTGTTCGCCCCCGATGTGCGCTTCACCGAAAACGGCGTGCGCCTGCCCTTCGGCAAGGAAGGCCTGTGGTGGGGCATGAGCGGCATCGGCACGTACAAGTTCTATATCCCCGACATCGAGACGCAGCAGATCGCCTTCCTCGGTACCGTGCGCGAGAACGGCAAGAGCCAGGCTGATGGCGACCTGGTCGCCATTGCGTTGCGGCTGAAGATCCGCGACCAGCACATTACCGAGATCGAGCAGCTCGTCAGCCGTCCCTCCAACGTCAACAGCAGCCGCAGCGATTTCCCGCCCACGGGGCAGGGTGTGGAGGCCATGGGCGCGCCCAATGTGATCTTCACCACGCCGATACCCGAGAACGAGCGCGCATCGCGCGCCCAGCTCATCGAAACCGCCAACTACTACTTCACCGGCCTGCAGAACAACGACGGCAAGGGCTACTACCCCTTCACCGACGACTGCGTGCGCTTCGAGAATGCGGTGGACGTGCTGGCACGCGGCGGCACGCGCACCACCTGCAAGAAGCAGTTCGAAGAAGGGCTGAAAGGCATCGTCGATCGGGTGCGGGACCGCCGCTTCGTCGCCGTGGATCGCGAACGCGGCATCGTGTTCGCCTTCGGCTTCTTCGACCACTACCGCATCAACTGGACCTGGCAGCTGGCCGAGCTGTTCCGCATCGAGAAGGGCCAGATCCGGCGCATCGAGGCGATCTTCCACCGCGCGCCATTCGGCACGGCGTCGGGCTGGAGCACGTATGAGCAGAGCATCTCGAGTGAGGTGCAGGACGTGCGGTAGGCACGGCAGCGTCACCGCGGACTGGGCAACCTCGAATACGGTGGCTCAAAGGTGACAGCGCCCGCCACATACTGCGGGCGCCACCAGAACGGACCCGCGCCGGACTGCGGGCCGCGCACCGCGGCCCCGATCAGAGGCGACAGGCTGGGATATTTCTGCCGATACACATCGGTGTTGCAGAACTCGCTGAGTGTGCGATAGCTGTTTGCGATCGCTTTCCCGACCGTATTCCGGTCGGTGAAGGCGGAAGGCTCCGCGCGCGAGAATCTGACGGTCAGCCGGTTGTAGGTCTTGATGAAACGCGTGCATTGCCTCCAGAAGCTCGCGACCTCGCCGGAAGTAACGAGGCGCGAAACCTCGCCGCAACCGACCGCTTTGCGCCCGGATGAGTGACAACGCTCGGCCAGTTGGTTCCACTCCGTAATGGACTGGACGCCGCGATCCCGTGCTTCCTCTGCCGCTCGCGCCAGGGTCTGGACGTCGGCCCAGTCCCCGTAGGTTTCTCGCGTCGCCGCGGTGGTTGTGCCGCCATTTTCCGGAACGCGATTGGCAGCCACCTCTTCTGGCAGCGGCGCTTGCTGTGCGACAACCGCTGCCTCCGCCGCTCCGTCGCCCGCGGCCATGGCGACAAACCCTTCACCGCTGCTTTCTACCGCGGAGATGCGGGTTGACGGCGCATCTATCGCCGGACCGGCCTTCACGGTGCGCCGGGCCGGCAATACAGCGATGGGGCGCGCGGCCATTGCGGGGGCGCCGGCGACTCGTGTTGCAGGAATCACCACCGACGGCATCATCGCCACGACCGGCATGACCGGTGCATCTGGCACCGCGCTGTCGCGGCGAAAAACCGGCCTGCTGAAGGCCAGCACCCCCAGCAATATCAGCAGCATGATCGCCAGCACTGTCTGGCGGCGCGACGATCGCGCTCCTCGCGCGATCATCATTATCCTGCTGTGCAGTTGCGCGTAGTCGTCGACCACGCCGAGCGCCCCGGCAGGCCGCTGGCGACGATAGTGGGGCTGACTCAGTGCCAGCAGGGTCCGCCCATACTGCTCGCGATCTTCCGCAAGATGGCTCAGCGCGTCGACATCGCGCGCCAGTTCGCGATCCAGATGCAGCCTGCGAAAGCCGATCCACACCAGCGGATTGAACCAGTGCGCCGCATGCACTACCACCAGCAGCCAGTTGATGGCGATGTCCTGATGCCGGACATGCATCAGCTCGTGCACGAATACGTGCCGCAATTGCCGGGCGTTCAATTGCTCCACTGCCGCTGACGGAAGCAACAAGCGAGGGCGAAGACAACCTGTAACCAGCGGTGTTTCGATGGCGTCGGTGCATAGCAGAGGCACCACGCGTCGGCAACCAGTAAGGCGGCGGCATTCATCCAGCAAGGACTGCAGCGCCGGATCGGCAGGCATCGCCGCGCGAACTACGCGGGCGAAACGCAACTGCCTGAAGAACACCACCGCAAGGAACAGCAGCGTCCCGGCTAGCCACACATAGGCAGACGCGTCAGCGAGAGAAATCCAGCCACTGCCAGGCAGTGGCTGGCCGGGGATCTCCCGCATGTCAGTCGGCCATGCCAGGCTGCCGGTACCGACTTGGGGAGTCGGTACCGTAACGGTGCTCGGTACACCGACGTCCATCTGTGAAGTCGTCCATGTGACGGGATGCGGTATTTGCGCGGTGATTCCGATCGGCGTCACCAGGCTGGCCACGACCGCAATCCACAGAAAATGCCGAGCGTGCGCCGACAGGTGCCGTCCCGCCAGCCGCTGCAACAGCAGCACCAGCACGATGAGCACCGATGCCTTGAGCGAGGACTGCAGGGCGAAGCCGGCGAGCGCCGCAGTGGCGTGGAACAACGTATCCATCGTCATTCTCCTTTCCGGTATTTCGCCAGGATGCGCTCAAGCTCGGCGCGATCCTTGCTGCTGAGCGGACTGGTCTTGACGAAATGCGCCATCATCGGCGTGAAGGCGCCGTCGAACACACGCGTCAGGAAGGATCTGGTAGCGGCGCCCACGCACTCTTCGCGGCTGCGCAAAGGCCTGTAGCGGTAGAGCTTGTCCACGACGGTGACTTGCAGTGCGCCCTTCTTCTCGAGCCGGCTCAGCATGGTGCGCACGGTTTTGGCGTGCCACTGCTTGCTGTCGGCGAGGTGGTCTGTGACCTCACTGGCCGTGAGGCCCGGCTTCTCCCACAACACCTTCATGATTTCCCATTCGGCGTCGGAGATCTGGATCGATGCGGTCATGCGGAAGTGCCTTACAACTGTAGTCCAAATGTAGACTACATCTGTAGTCTCAGTTTCGCAACCTGTCGATCCGTCGGTCTGTAAGGTTAGCGGCGCTATGCAGCGCCGCATTGCATCCGTCGCGCGCAGATGTTACAAAAAGTAACATCTATCGGAGGACAACGGTAATGAGCAGCAAGCTGCCGCCGCTGGGCGACCTGGAACACGAACTGCTGACCATACTCTGGGCGGGCGAGGAGATGACCGCGGCCGAAGTGCGCAACAAGGTGCGCCGCAAGCTGCAGGACGCCACGATCCGCACCGTACTGCGGCGCCTGGAAGAGAAGGGCTACGTTACGCACAGCGTGGAATCCGGCACCTTCGTGTACCGCGCGAAGGAATCCGCGAACAGTGCCGCGGCAGATGCATTGCGCGGCATTCTCGATCGCTTCTGTGGCGGCTCCATCGAGCGCGCGCTGCAGGCGCTGGTGGATGCCGCGCTGGTCGAACCGCGGCAGCTCGTGGCCATGGCGGGACGACTGAAGCCGCGTTCGCGTTGAGCCGCGCCCGGGCCAGGCCAACATGCTCAAGCTCGAACACACTTCGAAGATCTACGTGGACGCCACGGAGCTGTAAGGACCGTCCTACCGCAACTGACGGGTACCCATGCCTGGCGAAGCGCCACCGCGGTAGCAAGATAGCAGCGTGAGTTTTCACGCGACTGGTAATCCCAGCGAGGTGTGCGATGGCCCGAACACAGGACATTGATCTGGATCTGCTGCTCGACGCATCGGGCAATGCCATTCCCAAGGGACATGACGTGCGTTCCCTCGGGCCCAGCGACAGCTCCGACACCGGAGCCGACATGATGGGTGTGGGTGGACTGGATAACACCAGCGACCGTCAGGGAACGGGTGAACGCGCCAGCGTCGAGAACGATGCGAAGAGCGATGCGGCCTCGGATATCGCACCCGATGAGATCGTCGACGCCAGGGACGCGGGCCTCGGCGGTGGGCTCGACCAGGCGGAAGAAGCGCAACTCGGGGTTACCGACGAGCAATTGAAGGCCGCATCGCGGCCGCGGCCCGAACCTCAGCGCCACTGATCACCGGGTTTTGACCGTCACGCCATCCGCTTGACAGGCCCTGCCGTCATGGGTTTATGATTAACCCAATGGTTAATTAACCACATGGTGTTACACAGATGCAGGACCACCTCAGCCGCACCTTTTCCGCCCTTGCCGATCCCACGCGGCGGGCGATGCTGGCGCGCCTGTCCGAAGGCGAAGCCAATGTCTCTGACCTCGCCCAGCCGTTTCTGAAGGACATGAGCCTGCCCGCGGTCACCAAGCATCTGAAGGTGCTGGAAAACGCCGGCCTGGTCAGCAAGGGGCGTCAGGCGCAGTGGCGCCCCTGCCGGATCAACGGCGAACCGCTGCGCGAGGCGGTGGACTGGATGGAGCAGTACCGCATTGCCTGGGAAGAGCAGCTCGACCGGCTCGGCGCCTACCTGCAGAAAAAAACGAAAACCACAGGAGCCCGTCATGGCCGCAAGAAATAAATCCCACGTCATCTCCCTGACCCGCGTCTACGACGCGCCATTGCAGGCCGTCTGGGATGCCTGGACGATTCCCGAAGAAGTGGCGCAATGGTGGGGTCCGCGCGGCTTCACCATCACCACGCACAGCCACGATCTGCGCACCGGTGGTCATTGGCACTACACCATGCACGGCCCGGATGGCACCGATTACGAAAACACCACGCAGTACCTCGAGGTGGTTCCCGGGCAGCGCATGATCTACGACCACGGCGGACACAAGGATCGACCGCCGCTGTTCCGCGTCACCGCGCTATTCACCGAGCGCAATGGACGCACGCAGCTCGATATGGCCATGACTTTCGCAACGCCTGAAATCGCCGTCGAAATGCGCGGCTTCATCAAGAAGGCGGGTGGCGAGGGCACCTGGGACCGCCTGGCCGAGTATCTGGGCAAGCGCATTGCCGGCAAAGAGCAGTTCTTCATCGCGCGCGCCTTCGATGCTCCCATCGAGACGGTGTACGAAATGTGGGCAGACCCTGAACACCTGGCGCAGTGGCTGCCGCCCACCGGCGCGACGATGCGCTTCCTGCGCGCCGAGCCGCGCATCGGTGGCACCTCTTTCTATGCCATGACGTTCGCCGACGGTGCGACCATGTATGGGCTGGTGAAGTACCTGCAGCTCGAGCGCACCGGCCGCATCGTCTATACGCAACAGTTCTGCGACGAGAACGAGCAGGTCATGCGGCCGTCATTCTTCAAGGACTGGCCGTTGACCATGCTCACCACCGTGGAGCTGGCAGCCGAAGCCCCCGATCGCACCCGGGTGACGGTGCGCTGGGAACCGCAGGACGCCACCGACGCGGATATCGCGGAGTTCGTGCGGCAGCGCGGCAGTATGACGGGAGGCTGGACGGGCAGCTTCGACAAGCTGGAGGCCCTGCTGGCATGATGGTGCCATCGCCGCAGGAGAACACCTATGAACACCTTCAGACTGATCGCCGCCGCCGCCGTGCTCGCACTGGCTGGAGCAGCCCATGCCGCTGACAAGGTGGACAAGAAGCTCGAAAAGAACCAGGCCAGGCTCGCGCAGATGCTCGAAGGCCGCGCGGCCGGCGAGCCGGTGAGTTGCATTCCGCTGGTGAAGTCGAACCGGCTTGAAGTGATCGAGGGCGTCGCGCTGGTGTACGACTCGGGCGATACCCTCTATGTGGGCAAACCCAAAGACCCGACGACACTGGGCCGCGACGACATCGTGGTGATCGACCGCTTCGGCAGCCAGCTTTGCGACACCGACATCGTTCGCACCGTCGATCGCAACGGCGGCTACTTCACCGGCGTGGTGTTCCTCAACAAGTTCGTGCCCTACAAGAAAAAGAGCTGACGTTGCGGCCGGGCCAGCGGCCCTTGCGCCTGAAGTCCGGTGACGAACTCAAGGCGCTGTTTCAAGGCGCACTGGCCAGCGCCGACGGCGCAACTGGCGCGCACTGCATCCACGAGCGCTGGATGCGCGGTGATTTCGCCGCGCATATCGAAGCCGAGCTTGAACTATTGTGGAAGAGCGCCGGGCCCTCCATCCCAGATTGGCTGCCCATGCGCTATGTCAGCTGGCTGCCTGCCGCTTACGAGGTCACTGCGCGCTTTACCGCAAAGGGCCGCGGCCGGACGAATGTGTATCTCATCCTGCTCGACTTCGCGGACCGCCGTGGCGATGACCACGGCGTCTACGTCGGCATGAGCCGCTATTCACCCACGCAACGTTTCGACCAGCACAAGGCGGGTATTCGCGCCGCGGGATGTGTGCTCAAGCGAGGGCTCGAGGTGCTTGCTGGGCCGGTGCTGCATCTGCAGAACATTCCCCGCGGCGAAGCCGCGCGCATCGAAGCGGAGCTGGCGCAGGCGCTGGGCGACGCGGGCATTCGTGTGGAGGGTGGGCATTGATTTGCCAGGGTATGTCATCAGCTCTTGAGCTCTTCCCGAATCACCCGTCGCAGAGTTGCCTCATCGACAGGCACTATACCCACCGCACGTCGCAACACCGTCATTCCCGTCAATTCGCAGCCAAACTAACTGCGGCTGTGCGAGGGCGCAGGCGCTGATTCTTCGGCAATCACCCTATTATTCGTTCTACATTTGCCGTCCATCGGGCGACAAGAGGGCGGGCGCGATGTTCGTTGGTCCAGGGTGCGGCCTGTGTATCAATCCTCACCTCAAGCGCGTCCTCCACGCGTTCATCACGATGGCATGCCTCTTCGCCTGGCAGCCAGATTGGGCTCAAGCTGCGGCTCCAGAACCGATGGGTTCTCATGCTCTGGAGGAATTCGCGGAAGTGGTGGTTACCGGTGAGCAACCTGGTCCGGCACTGTGGCGCGTAACGTCTGGAGATCATGTGCTGTGGCTGCTCGGCGGGGTATCCCAGCTTCCAGGGAAGGTTACCTGGCGGTCGAAGCGGCTCGAAGCCGTACTTTCCGGATCGCAGGAGGTGCTGCTGGATCAGGGAGTCTCGTCGCGTCCGCGTACGAAACGCGAGGGTATTGCCATGAACAAGGCGACTACTCTGCCGGGCGGAAAGACACTCAAGGATGTTCTGTCGTCAGACCTCTACGCACGTGTCGAGGTCGCAAGGCGCGCCTTTGCCCCTGGTGACAAGGGCTTTGAAAAGCTGAGGCCGTTCCATGCTGCCAATCGCATTGCCATGGGTTCAATGAAGCCGTTGGGTCTGGCGCCGTTCGGCGCACGGTACGTTGTGGCAAAGCTCGCAGCAAAAGAGCGTTTGCCGGTGACACACATCGCCGACACGGAAGGCATCGCCCCATCCTTGACGGTGTCAGAAGCAGACGCCGCCACGACTCCCTGCCTGGAGGCAGCCGTCGCCATTCTGGAGAATGGTGGCGCCGGAGTCCGGGCACTCGCGAACGCGTGGTCAGTTGGAGACATTGCCGCGTTACGAGAGCTCGTGCCCCGTTACGACATGGGCGGAACGAACCCCAGGATGGTCGAGTGTGAGGTCGCCCTACATGGTAACGAGCGCGGCACCAGCGACGTGGCCGCCAAACATGCGGAGAAGTGGCTCGCGGCCGCAGAGCGCTCCTTGGCCGCCAATAAAAGCACGGTTGCCGTCGTTTCCATGTCAGAGTTGCTAACGCCCGCTGGCTACTTGTCTGCGCTACGTGCCAGAGGGTACGAAATCGTGGAACCGCATGGATCGCTGTGACGCAGCGGGACTGTACTACGAACACCAAATCAGACTATAACGGTGACCAAGCGGCGGCGACCGCACACAAAGTCTGACGGGGGCACCATGAAGTACGTGATCTGGTTCGTACGATTCTGGTACGCGGGCTGGATGATTCCGGCCGGTCTCGAGCACTTCTATCACATCTATCCTCAGCCAGGCGCCAGCAGCCCGCACCCGCTGGCGGCCGAGATGCTGGCAGCGCTGCTGCATACCCACCTGTTTGACCTCGTCAAAGCGGTCGAGCTGATCACCGGCCTCGCGGTGCTGTTCGGTTTCTTCACGCCGCTGTCGCTGCTGCTCTGCATGCCGGTCGCGTTCTGCGTGTTCTGGTGGGATGCACCGCTTTCCGAATGGAGCAGAGGAAGCATGATTGCCGGCGGCAGGGTGCTTGGCAGCAATATCCTGCTGTGTGTCGCCTACATCGCCAGCTTCCGGTCGATGTTTGCCCTGCGCGCAAGCGCCAGCGGTGTGCAGGCGCCGACGACGAAGCAGCTGGTTCTGGCCGCTCGGGTGATCTTCGGCGCGTGGATGCTCGTGAATGGGCTCAATCATTTCTTCTTCTCGTTCTGGTCGACACCCGCCGGCCAACAGCCGCTTTCTTCGGAGCTCATGACCGCGTTGGTCCACTCGCAACTTCTGGATGTCTGCATGCTGATCGAGCTGGTCACGGGAGCGCTGATCCTGCTGGGCTACTTCGTCCCCGCCGCGCTTTGTGTCGCGATGGCGGTTTCGACCCCCGCGCTGTACTGGGCGATCCTGGACCATCAGCCTCTGAGCCTGGCTCTGGGGCTCATCGCGTTCGCCTTGAACGGCCTGCTGATGCTCGCCTACCTGCCTTACTACAAAGGTGCCTTGCAGCGCGCGCCGCTGACGCTGGGCGAATCGGATTCGCGCACATCCTTCAACACGCTGTTCGTGCACACCAGTGGTCGTACCGCGCGCGGACATTTCGCGGCCGCGTTGCTACCGCTCGTGTTGGCCACGCTGTGGTACGCATACAAAGGCCCACCGGTGGACTACGCGGCGTGGGGCGTGCTGGTTCTGCTGTATCCCGCGGTAGTGCTGCATGTGCGGCGCCTGCACGACCTGGGCCGTAGCGGCTGGTGGACGCTCTTGCCCGCGGTGCTGACCGTGCTCGCCATGCTCATCTGGGCGCATCGCATCAGCCTTGGTGCCCAGCTCGACGCCGCAGTGCCTCTGGCCGCACTCGTTGTCTTCGTCGGCTTCACCCTCTGGGGCTGCATCGCCAGAGGGCAGGCCGAAACCAACACATTTGGCGCACCGGCGGCGGTCTAAGTCAGCCTCAGAACGCCAGGCGCACACCCGCGGTGAAGTACCGCCCCATGGTGTCGTACATCGACGAGAGCGTCTGGAACCCGATCAGCGATGCGCCGCCCGGAACCAGCGGCGGATTGCGGTTCAGCACGTTGCGCACCTGCGCATACAGCTGCGGCGTGCCCGGCAATGACGCGAACTCATAGCGCCCACCCACGTTGAAGATGATGTTGCTCGGAATGCTCAGCGCCGCACTGTTCAGGTCGCGGGCCGTGTAATTGGCGTTGTAGCGTCCCTTGTCCACATACCGGCTGTTGAGGTTGAAGCTCCACGGTCCCTGCGCCCAGTCGACCGACGCATTGGCGATCCAGTTGGGCGCCGAGGCACCCACCACACCGGCGTTGTCGATGTACGACTGCCCCCGCGAGGTGTTGGAGGTCGAGGATTGCTCGAGCAGCTTGGTGGCGATGCCACGCAAGGTCAGCGTGCCACCTCCCAGCATGAAGCGGTAATTGCCCTCGACGTCGATGCCGCGGGTGCGTGCCTGGTTCAGGTTCTGCGTGGGTGTGTACACATACTGCACGGCATTGGTGGTGGGATCGCGGATGATGTTGGCGCAGAACTGGGTCTGCCCCAGCGCACAACGGTCCAGCGTGTCCTGCGCGCCCACTCCGGCCAGCGCATCCCGGATCTTGATGTCGTAGTAGTCGGCCGACAGCGCGAAGCCCGACAGCCATGCCGGCTGATACGTGAAGCCGCCCGTGAACGTCTTGGCCTTTTCCGGCTTCAGGTTCGGATTGCCCAGCGCCCCGGTGGATACACGGATCGGCGTGCCGCCATTGGGCGTGTCGGTCAATCCGATAGGTGGTCCCAGGCTCACCGGCTGGTACAGGTCGCTGATGCCCGGTGCGCGGATGTCGCGCGATTGCGTGGCGCGCACCAGCAGGTCATCGATGGGCTTCCAGGTGAGGCCCAGCTTCCAGGTGGTCACGCTGCCGCTCTGGGAGTAGTCCGTTTCGCGTCCGGCCGCATTCAGATCCAGCGACTTGGCGAGGAACTGATCCTTGAGCAGGGGCACCAGTGTCTCGATGTAGCCTTCCTTCACCTTGATCGTGCCGGAGTATTCGAACACGTTGGTGGTGGCCCAGCCGCCGACCTGCGTGGCAAGAGGCGCGTAGAAGCCGCGCACGCCAGTGAAGTCCATGGGGCTGTGCGCCGTGGGATCCGAGGTCTGCTCGCCTTCGAGCTCGCGCCACTCGATGCCCGCGCCCACCGATACCGGCCCTGCCCACAGAGAGAACGGCTCGCCATTGATATTGGCCGCGGCGCTGGTCTGCTGGACCACGTTCCACTGCGTTTCGGTGCCGTGGATGTAGTCCAGGGCTGCCGGTGAGGCCGAGCCGGCACCGAAGGGATTCAGCGGTGCGCACAGATTGTTGGCGGCCGACGGGTTGGTCAGCGTCACGCGGCACACGACGGCGCCGGTAGCCGGATCGCGCACGGCGTCGAGCGCGCGGTACAGCCGCGCCATCGACACGTCGTCCTGATACAGCGCACGGAACTTGTAGCGGCCGCGCTCTACATGCGCATCCCAATGCCAGTTCTCGCCGGCACGGCCCTTGAGGCCGGCGAGGCCGTCATACGAGCGCTCGGTGGAATCCACGTAGATGTCGCCCCATGACTTGGGCGTGATGCCCAGCGAGAGCTGCGGGATGCTCTGCGTCGTCATCGTCGACTGGATGACGTCGGGAAGGAACGGGTTGCCGCTGAAAATGGTGAAAGGATTGCCGCCGTTGAAATACAGCGGGGTCTGCGTATAGCTGGAGCTGGTGCGGCTCAGCGTCAACTGCGCAAAAGCCTCCATGTTGTCATTGATGTCGAAGCCCGCGCGCCCGAACCATACCTTGTTGTCTTGCGGCGTATAGAAGTTGGTGACATCGCCCTGGAAGGCCGCGTCTCCGGTGCCACCCACCTGGTAGATGCCGGTGACCCGGTTGGCCGTGAGCTGCGCGGCGGTCGGCGATGCGGGCAGCGCGGCGGGGCGCGTGGAATAGCTGCCGAACAGGAAGCCCTGCGGCATGCCGCCCGGACCAAAGCTGACGCTGCCGTTGGGCGTGACCCAGGGGCCGCTGACGATCACACCGCCATAGGCCGAATTCATCTGCTGCACGCCGCAGGTCTGCACGCGCAGCGGGTTGTCGGGCGTGGAAGTGGTGGAGGTGACACCCGGCACCGAGATGATGCCGCAGTGCTGGTTGGACCACGGATGGTTCTCGGCATAGGCCGCCTGAGATTTCCGCCAATCGAATGAGCCGATCACATGCAGGCGGTCGTCGAAAAATCCGCTGCCCCCGGCCAGCGCGATCTTGAACATCTCGCCATCGCTGGCGCTGGACTGGCCGGCGCTGATGTCGGCCTTGAAGCCGGTGAACCGCGTATTGAGAATGAAGTTGGTGACACCCGCGACAGCGTCGGAACCATAGGCCGCCGAGGCGCCGCCGGTCACCACCTGCACATTCGAGACCAGCGACTGCGGCAGCAGGTTCACGTCCACGTTGCCGTACACATTGCTGGGTGCGATGCGCATGCCATCGAGCAGGATCAGGTTACGCGTGGAACCCAGGCCGCGAAGGCTCAGGAACGTGCCCGGGCCGGCCGTGGTGCGGCCGCCGATGGAGCCGGGCACTGTCGAGGTCGACATCGACGGCAGTTGCGCCAGACCCTGCGCAATGGACTGCGGGTTGATGTTCGCCAGTTCCTCGGTGGAAACCTGGGTGACGGGCGTGGGCGAGGACATGCCTTCGCGCTGCAGGCGCGAGCCGGTGACGATCACTTCCTGCAGCGATGCGTCGGAGGCGGCGGCATTTTCTTCGGCCGCGAGCGCCGGAGCAGCGATACCGCTGGCCAGCATGGCCGCCGCGAGCAACTGGCTGCGGACGGCGCTGCGTATCGTGAGCCGGGCCACGCCGGCATTTCGGTCGATGGCTGGCAGCGATTCCGGCGCCGACGTGCCCGCGTTCTTCGTCCGCATGATACCCCTCACTTTTTTGTAAATAGATTTACTAATGCCGCTGGAACTAAGGCAGACCCCTGGGAGAAAAGTTCACACCTGAGGGAGGTGGAATCGAACTGGCGTCGGTAGGCGCCATCGCTTACCGCTTGCTACACTACCCGGAGATTCACCGCTGCCGGCCTCGCGCCTCCGGAGTCAGCCGTCAATGTCCGAGTTTCGCCGCCTCTTTGCAGTCTCCGCCGCAATGATGATCCCGGCCCTGTGTGCCGCGGGCTCCAAGCCGGATATCGAAAACGGCAAGGCGACATTCAACACCATGTGCGGCGTCTGCCATTCAGTGCAGGAAACAGGGGGTCCGCATGAGGGCCCGAATCTGCGCGGGGTTGTCGGCCGCAAGGCTGCCAGCCAGCCCGACTTCGCCAACTACTCACCCGCGCTCAAGGCCTCCCGGCTCACCTGGAGCAAGAAGACCCTCGACAAATTCCTGGTGAACCCCGGCGCGAAGGTGCCGGGCACCTTCATGCCGATGCTGATTCCCGACAACAAGACGCGCGCGGATGTCGTCGCCTATCTGGCGACGCTCAAAAGGAAAAAGAAAAAGAAGTAGGCGGGATCACACCGCGGCCAGCAACTGGTCGTAGATCTTGATACCGAAGTCGCCAGGCAGCAGTTTCTCGATGGATCGAGCGTAGTTGCGAGTCTCTTCCAGCATCCGGTGCGTGAATTTCTTCCCCGATGCATCCGTCAGTGACGGATCGAACCCCATGCTGAGCGGATCGAACGGCACCGCGGAACCCTTGGTCGGCAGGTACCGCGCGATGGACATCAGCGGCCCCATCATGATGGCTTGCGCGTATGCGGTCTCGACCTTGGTCTTGCGCCGGTAGCCCGCATCCAGCAGCAGCAGCAGGCACCAGTAGTTCAGATTGCCGAGCCACGCGAGCGCCCTCAGGTCGGGATCCTTGATGGTGTTCGCACGTCCCTCGTAAGCGGTGGGATTCAAGGGCACCTGGTAGCACGGATGGCGCGCATCGGTGACGGGAAGATTCCAGACGTCGGGCGTGTCCTTGAGCAGCGGATGAAACCCCTCGTAGAGGGAATGAAAGAACTTGAAGTGGCCGAACTCTCCTTCAGCCTTGACGTTGCCGATGTTCTGGAACCACGCGCCGAAATCGATATTGACGCCACCGGCCTGCTTCAGGTCACCCAGGCTCTCCACCACGGCATCGTAGAGCTTGCCGACGTGATTCACGGGGATGCTGCCGCCGAAGCTGGCCTTCAATTTGTCGGCAAGGCGAACCGAATCACTGGTGGCTGACCGTACATGTCCCAGGCGGACCGGATCGGCCTCGCAATACACGAATTTGGCCAGACCAACCGATGTCATCTGCGCCATTTCGAAGGGGAATGGATAGACGTCGGACTCGTAGGGATAGTCCAGGCGCGTGAGCACCGGCCTGGCATCCAGTTCAACGAGCAGCCGATTGATGTCTCCCAGGTGTTGCATCTCCTGGATGATGACGCCCATGAGCGAAGTCGCATTGGGCACCGGCGCGCCGACGAGGCCCGCGTAGTTGGGCTTGAGTGAGAATGCAGCGTAAAGGTACTGGAGCATCAGGTCCTGTTCGACCTCGGCGGCTTCCTTCAGAAGCCGTACGAGTTCGAGATAGGGATCCGAGAAATCCAGCTGCACTGGGGAAAATCTGTGAGTCGCCGCGAAAGCCTTGCCTGTGGCAGTGGCGGCTCCAACGATGGCGAAATTGCGCAGCAACGCGCGGCGCGACATGCCCTTGCCTTTCATATGACGTCATTTCCCCCGATCGAAAACATTCATCGTGTGGACCGCATGCCGGAGCAAAAGTGCCCCCGGCCTCAGGCCGGGGGCACTTGCTCAAGCGGTCTGGTTGAGTTTACCGGCTGACCTGTACAGTGGCAGCGCCACCCAGGCCGAGCTCACCGTTATCCGGGGAGACCACCTTGACCCACAGCGCATCCTTGTCCTTGAAGTAGGAGGTCTCACTGGCCTTGCGCAGCGCATCCAGGCTGTTCTGCGGCGCGCCCGAGGCTGCCGTGTTGAAGCCCGGCAACTGCAGGATCACCCACGAGCCTTTATCCAGCTCGGTCAGCCTCAGGGCCACGGTCGGCCTTTCGGTGGTCAACTTGATCTCCGTGCCGGCGCGCACGTTGGATCCGCCGTTGATGATGGTGTAGTCGCGGCCATTGCGGCTGAGAACGATGGGCGGCTGAGGAGGGGCCGCACCGAAGCCGCCGGCGCGACGCGGCGGTGCGCCTGCGGCAGGAGGCGCGCCAGCAGCCCCGGCCACTGCGCCCGCTGCGCGAGGTGCACCAGGACCAGCTCCAGGCCCGGGGCCCGGTCCGGCGCCCGGGGGACGAGGGCCGCCCGGACCACCGCCGAAGGCGCCCGCAAAAGCCAGGCGCCCCACATCGCCCTTGCACAGCGCGGCATTCCACTCGGGCTTGATTTCGCAAGCCTCCGTGTCGGTGGCGATGCTGTCGTTCTCACCATCGTTGATGAGCACGTACGCGTTGGGGCCCGCACCGAGCGAACCATCCTTGTCGCGGAACACCGCGGTCCTGTAGGCCTGGCTGTTGCCATTGTCGTTGGCCCACCGCGCGTTGCCTTTCATCGGCGGGAAATACGCCGGCTTGGCGTTCTCGAATTTCACGTGCTCGATGGCGTTGTTGGAGCTCACGCCGAAGCTGGTGAACAGCAGGTACGAGAGTGCGCCGGTCTTGCGCGTGGCGTTGTCCTGGAAATTCCGGAACGTGGTGTTCACCACGTCATGACGCGCATCGTAGTACTCGAAACCGCGGATCGGGAAATCCGGCATCATCGGCTTCGGCAGGCTGCGGCCGTAAGCCTTTTCCGCGTCAGTGGTGGGGTTGCCGATGTTCTCGGTGTCGCCCACGAACAGCGAATCCAGCACCCGTGACGTGTAAGGGTCGGCCAGGCTGGCGCCACCGGCCAGGCCAGAGGCCTGCGTGTAACCGATGGCGTTGTCGGCTGACTTGATGTTGCGGTAGGTGCGCATCTCGCCGCGGCCCCAGAAGCCGCCATTGCGGTTCTTGTAGGCGGTGAGATCCTCGAACACCACTTCCTGGATCTTGCTGCGCCCGTCCGCCGGATTTTCGCGGGCGATATGCATGTTGCCAGTCACACCGAAGGTATTATTGGCAGCGATGTTGCGGTCCATCATGAACGCGTCGTAGTTCGAGTGGGCAACGTTGCCCTTGAACTTGCGGATGTTCATGTTGCGCGGCCAGGTGGCCTTGCTGGCGTCCGTGTCCTGGAAGGCGCCGTTCGGGTGCTCGGGCAAAGACATCCAGAAGCCGTTCTCGTCCGAGCCCGCGGCTACGTTATCCACGTAGGTGTTGTCCGGGTTCGTGATCCAGAAAGCCGCAACGGTGTTGTCCGATGGCAGCAGCACATCCTTGGATTGCTGGCCGTTCTGCCGGCCTTGCTGGCGGTTCTCGTACGAATAGCTGGTCTCTCCAGATGCGGCGAGGTTGGTCGGCACGCAGGCCTTGGAGGTATGGCACTTGATCTGGATCGCCAGGTTGTGCACGAACTCGTTGCCGTGCTCGATGCCGTCCTCGAGGAAGAAGCAGTG
>Ga0164241_10003335_pt1 | contig 16316 bp, 16 predicted proteins | sample OricomyardsoilBY_FD_108780 | JGI IMG/M metagenome (GOLD analysis project Ga0164241, IMG submission 108780) | Backyard soil microbial communities from Emeryville, California, USA - Original compost - Back yard soil (BY) | ecosystem: Environmental > Terrestrial > Soil > Unclassified | place: USA... | reverse complement strand
GCGGAGGAGGTGCCGCCGAAGGGCATCTCCATGTGGGTGTGGGCGTCGATGCCGCCGGGGAGCACGTAGCGGCCCCCGGCCTCGATGACCTTGTCGGCGGTGTCGAACACCCCGGGCGCGGTGACGGCGGCGATCTTCTCGCCGTCGACCAGCACGTCCGCGGCGACCGCGCCACCGGCGTTGACCACCGTTCCGTTTCGAATGAGAGTGCGCATGTGCCTTCCTTGGCCCGGTTCCTCAGGCGCTGGTCAGGGAGTCGTAGCTGTCGGGGCGGCGGTCGCGGTAGAACTGCCACAGGTCCCGGACCTCGGTGAGCACACCCATGTCCAGGTCGCGCACGACGACCTCGTCCTCGGTGTCCGACGCCGCGTCGCCCATCAGCTGCCCGCGCGGGTCGGCGAAGTAGGTCTGGCCGTAGAAGTCGTTGTCGCCCAGCGGTTCCACGCCGACGCGGTTGATCGCGCCCACGAAGTACTCGTTCGCCACCGCGGCCGCGGGCTGCTCGAGCCGCCACAGGTACTGCGACAGGCCGCGCGAGGTCGCCGACGGGTTGAACACGATCCGTGCGCCACCGAGGCCGAGCGCCCGCCAGCCCTCGGGGAAGTGGCGCTCGTAGCAGATGTAGACGCCGATCTTGCCGACCGCGGTCTCGAACACCGGGTAGCCGAGGTTGCCCGGCCGGAAGTAGAACTTCTCCCAGAAGCCCTTCACCTGGGGGATGTGGTTCTTGCGGTGCTTGCCGAGGTAGGTGCCGTCGGCGTCGATCACCGCGGCGGTGTTGTAGTAGACGCCCGGCTGCTCCTGCTCGTACATCGGCACGACCAGCACCATGTTGTGCTGGTCGGCCAGCTCGCACATCAGCTGCGTGGTCGGGCCGTCGGGGATCTGCTCGGTGTAGGAGTAGTAGTCCGCGTCCTGCACCTGGCAGAAGTACGGGCCGTAGAACAGCTCCTGCAGGCAGAGGACCTGGGCGCCCTGCGAGGCCGCGGTCGCGATGTGCGCCACGGCGGCCTCGATCATGGACTCCTTGTCCCCCGTCCAGCGCTGCTGGACCAGGGCCGCCCTGACGATCTCAGACAATGACTTCTCCCTCGTGTCCTTCGTGTGTGCGATCCGGCGTCGGCGCCGAGCTCGGTCGGGTGATCGACAACGCCCAGTAAACAACGAACGCGACCGCCAGGCCCACCACCCAGCTGTAGTCGTAGAACGGCTGGAGGAACGGGATGAGGCCGTCGGCGGGGAACGGTCCGGCCGTGCCCGGGGTGGTGTACGCGCCGCCGACCGCGATCAGCGCGCCGGCCAGGGTCGCCACCACCGCGCGCCAGTTCCAGCCGCCGGAGAACCAGTACCGGCCCCGGTCGACGTAGAGATCGGCCAGCGCGAGCTGGGTCCGGTCGCGCACCCAGTAGCCCGCGATCAGCACGCCCGCGACCGCGCCAAGCACGCCGCCGTAGAAGCCCAGCCAGGTGAAGATGTAGATGTTCGGATCGGAGATCAGCCGCCACGGCTGGATCGCGATGCCGACGACACCCGTGATCAACCCGCCCACCGCGAAGGTGATCCGCTTCGGGAACGCATTCGAGAAGTCGTACGACGGGCTCACCACGTTCGCCGCGAGGTTGCACGACACGGTCGCGAGCACCAGGGCGACCATCGCGATGATCACGACCGCGGGGCTGGAGAACTGGGCGGCGAGCTGCGCGGGGTCCCAGATCGCGTCGCCGGGGAACAGCAGCTGCGCGCCCGAGGTGGTGAAGATCGCGATCAGCGCGATGAACGACATCGTGGTCGGCAGCCCGAGGATCTGGCCGCGGACCTGCTGGCGCTGGCCTTTGCTGAACCGGGTGAAGTCCGGCATGTTCAGCGACAGCGTGGACCAGAACGCGATCATGGCCATCAGTGCCGGCGCGAACACCTTCCAGAAGTCCGAGCCCCAGCCCAGCTTCGACGGCGCGGACAGGATCGGGCCGACGCCACCCGCCTTGACCAGCACGTACGCCATCAGGATGAGGAAGCCGACCGACACCAGCGGGGCGGTCCAGTTCTCGAACCGGCGCACCGCCTCCATGCCCCGCCAGATGATCAGCATCTGGAAGACCCAGAAGATCGCGAAGCACAGCCACAGCGTCCAGGGCTGGCCGCCGACCTGCGAGGCGTTGATCCACGAGTCGCCTGCCAGCTTGCCGACGATCACGTAGAGCGCCTCGGATCCGACCCAGGTCTGGATGCCGAACCAGCCGCAGGCGATGAACGCGCGCAGCAGCGCGGCCAGGTTGGCGCCGCGCATGCCGTAGTAGGCGCGGGCGAACACCGGGTAGGGGATGCCGTACTTGGTCCCGGGGTGGCTGTTGAGCAGCATCGGGATCAGCACGATCAGGTTGGCGATGGTGATCGTGAGGAAGGCCTGCAGCCAGTCCATGCCCAGCACGATCAGCGATGCGGCCAGTGTGTAGCTGGGGATGTTGTGGGCCATCCCCATCCAGAGCGCGAAGTAGTTGTACGTGGTCCAGGTGCGCTTCTCGACCGGCACCGGGGCGAGCTCCGAGTTGTAGAAGCGGCTGTCGCGGATGTCGGCGTGGTCGTCGAGATCGACCCGGCCGTCCGGGAGAGTGCTCTGCGCCATCTCGGCATGGTGGGCGCAGCGCCGGGTGGCGAGGCAGTGTCACTGTGTACACCGTTGGCGGACACGGTGGACACTCTGCCAATTGCGGTATTCCTCGGCTCGTGTCCAGTCACCCACCGGCTACGGGCAGGTCATGGCCGTGGCGAACGATCTTCGAGCTGGTCGAGCAGCCAGCGCGGGCCCGCGACCTCCGCGCCGGCCGCAACGCATCGGCGGCGCAGTTCACGGTCGGCGGTCACCACCACGCACTCCACCTCCGGCGCCACGATCGAGGACACCGTCTCCACGATCATGTCGTCGCCGTCCCCAGGGGCGGACACCACGCGCACTGCGGTGTCGCCGGCGCCGATGTCGCGGGCCTTGCCCTCCACGACGAGGACCTTCTCCGGGTACGCCACGTCGAATGGCCCCATCCCGGCGAGCCCGCCGGCCGCGTCGATCTGGTCGCGCAGCCGTGCGGCGGCGCCCGCCCGGTCGCGCCACCAGCCGTCGGCGCGCGAGCCCATCACGTTCGCCGCGTCGACCACCAGTACCGGGCGGCGCAGGCACTCGCGCAGCCGAGGCCACGCGGCGGCGAACGGTGCGAACAGGTTGTGCCCGGCCACCTCGTCGACCGGCACCCAGGTAGCGTCCTTGCTCTCCCACGACGCGGGCCGCACCTCGATCAAGTCGGTGACGGTGGCGAGCACCGTGTCGTAGCCCCAGCCGCCGTGGTCCTCGTGCATCAGGGCATGCACCGCGACCTCGCTGCCGTCCAGCGTGGACTCCTCGGCGGTCTCCCGCAGCGCCGCCTCGACCGCGCCCTCGTCGCGGTTGCGGGCGCCGCCGAAGACACCCCAGGTGCCGCCGCCGATGGTCAGTTTCGCGCGGTGCTGCAGCAGCACGTGCCCGTCGTGGTGCACGAGCAGGCCCGCCGCGCCGAACCGGCCCCAGTGCGTGTGCCCCAGCCCGCAGCGCACGAACCCGTCCCCACTGTCTGCCGCTCTCACGGGCCCATCATCCGGCACACCACCGACAGCCCGCCGGGCGCCGGGCTCAGGCCAGGGGAAGCACGACCTCGGTCTCCCAGGTCGCCGGATCGGGGTGCTCGCCGGGATCGGTCAGGTAGTTCTCCATGGGCGGCCCGCCCGCCGACCGGCCCTCGGCCCGCACCCACGACTCCATCGCCTGAAAGGTCTGCGGCAGCCCGTCGTAGGGCCCGCGGTGGATCGCCACGGCGGCCTCGCCCGCCGGAATGACGAGTGGCTCGATACCGGCCTCGGGGTCGCCGTCGGCCGGCGAGGCGATCGCGAAGCCGGCCTCCATGACCATGGAGCCCATGCCGATCTCCGGGTACCGGGCGAACGGCGGCCCGGCCAGCGCCAGCCCGTGCTTCTGGGCGTGGGCGAACACCGCGGGCAGCATCGAGCCCAGCGTCGCGGCGATCTCGTCGCGGGTGATGTGTTTGCGCATGACCAGGGCATGCGTGACGGGCAGGTCCTTGACGGCAACGTCGATGGGCGGGTCGCTTGGCAAGGTCTCGGTCCTCTCGGTGGAAATGGGCAGGTGGTGCAGGCCGACACACGGCGTCGCGGACGCCACGACGGCCGCGTGGAGGCCGGCGGCGCGGTCGTCCGTGTTGTGCAGGCCGCGGGCGCGGTAGTCACGCGGGGTCATGCCGAACCGCCGGGTGAACGCCCGGGTGAAGACCTCGTGGCTGGCGAACCCGTGGTCGGCCGCGATGACGGCGGCCGGGCGATCGGTGGCCAGCAGGTCGGCGGCGGCCCGGTCCAGCCGCACCCGGGAGGTGTACGCCTTCGGCGTCTCGCCCGTCACCGCGACGAACCGGCGGTGCAGGTGGAACGGGGAGCGGTGCGCCAGCTTCGCGAGGGCCGACAGCGACACGTCCTCCCGGCGCCGGCCGTTCACCACGGCCAGCAGCCGCAGCATCTCGCGGAATGTGGTCACAGACGCGACACTAGCGCCGCCGCGGCTGCCCGATTTGACGTTTCTTGCCCAGCTGTGTGCCCAGCCTCAGCCGATCTCCGACACCAGCAGCGCGACGTGCAGCGACAGCACCGACTCCGGGTCGTCCAGCGACACGCCGAGCACCTGCTCGATGCGGGCCAGCTGCTGGTAGTACGCCGTGCGCGACATGTGCGCGGCGGTCGCGGCGGCGGACTTGTTGCCGCCGTGCTCGCAGAAGTGCCGCAGCGTCTCGATGAGCCTGCTCGTGTGCGCGGCGTCGCGGGCGAGCAGCGGGCCCAGCTCCCGCTCGGCGAACGCGGTCACCCGGTCGTCGTCGGCGAGCAGGTGCAGCACGCCGCGCAGCCGGACGTCGTCGAGCCGGTGGTAGGCCCGCCCGTCCGGCGCCCGCAGCGCCGCCTTCGCCACGTGCGCCGCCTCGACCAGGCTGCGCCGCGCGTCGGCCACGTCGGCCACGGTGCTCCCGACGGCCAGCACCACCGGCAGCGCGCGCGGCGGCGCGGCGGCCGCCTGGTGGATCTCCTTCGCCAGCCGCCGCACCACCATGTCCGCGTCGGCCTGCGGGGTCAGCGACAGCAGCGCGCGCACGGAGATGTCGTCGACCACCCCGACGAGCGCCGCCACCCGGGCGCGGCGCGCGGCCAGCGCGGTCGCCTCGGCCATGTCGCGCAGCACCTCCTGGGTCGCCATGGTCGGCGACGGCTTGGCGACGGCGACCGCGGACGGGCGCACCGACACGCCGAGCAGCTGCCTGCGCTGCAGGGGCACCCCGAGCGCGGCCGAGCGCGCGGTCAGGTCGGCCGGGGTCGTGGCGGAGGAGAGCAGCTCGGTCAGCAACGTGCGGTGGGCGTGGCGTTCCAGGCCCTCCCGGTCGCGGGCCACCAGCCGGTGCACGGCGAGCGCGGAAGCGGCCCGCTCGGCGATCACCACCAGGCGGTGCGCCGGCTCGGCGGGGCAGACCAGCACGAGCCTGCCCCAGTCGTTGCCCCGCGCGCCGACCACGGTGACCAGCCAGCCGGCTTCGGCGTGGTAGCTGGTGCGTGCGGTGCCGGCGACCGCCCGCGACCGCGCCGCCCAGTCGGCCACCAGCTCGGCCGGGTCGGCGCCCGCCGCGTCGTAGGCGAGCACGTCGTGTCCCAGCGTCTCCAGCACCACCGGCAGCCCGGACGCCCGCGCCACCTCCCGCAGCACCTCGGCCGGCTCGGCGCCCGCGACGGTCAGCGCGGTGAACGTCTCGTGCACCCGCTCCGCCGCGCGCAGCTCCGCCACCTGCGCCTCGACGATCAGCCCGACCACCGCCTCGGTGACCGCCACGAACCGGGTCTCCCGGGACAGCGTCACCAGCGGCAGCGCGTGCTGCTCGGCGGCGGCCACGAGCGCGGGTGGCAGCTCGCGGCTCCAGTGCCGGACCAGCTCGACGACCACGCCGACGACGCCCGCAGTGGCCAGGTCGGCCACGTAGCGGGTGAGTGCCGCCGGGTCGTCGGGCAGCGCGATGCCGGTGGTCAGCACCAGCTCACCGCCCTTGAGCAGCGGCCCGATGTCGGCGATCTCGGCGACGTGCACCCAGCGCACCCGCCGCTCCAGCCCGGCCGCGCCGGCGACCACGGCGGCCCGGCCCTGCTGGATCACCGGCAGGGCGAGAACATCAGCGACGGTCGGATACATGTTGTGCACACTCTACGGCCGTGGCGATACAGAGTGTCCATGGCGCGCGGGTGGCTCCGACCGCCACACTCGGGGCATGGGTGAACCGCGTCTGATCGACCGCCACCGTGCCGTCCTCCCCAGCTGGCTCGCGCTGTACTACGCCGATCCGATCGAGATCGTGCACGCGCAGGGCCGCCGGGTCACCGACGCGAACGGCAAGACCTACCTGGACTTCTTCGCCGGCATCCTGACCAACGCGATCGGCTACGACGTCGCCGAGATCAGCGATGCCGTGCGCAAGCAGCTCGACACCGGCATCCTGCACACCTCGACGCTCTACCTGATCCGCAGCCAGGTCGAGCTCGCCGAGCAGATCGCCCGGCTGTCCGGGATCCCCGACGCCAAGGTGTTCTTCACCAACTCGGGCACCGAGGCCAACGAGACCGCGCTGATGCTCGCCACCCAGTACCGGCGCAGCCACCAGGTGCTGGCGATGCGCAACTCCTACCACGGCCGTGCGTTCGCCACGGTCGGCATCACCGGCAACCGTGGCTGGGCGGCCTCCGCGCTCTCGCCGGTCAAGGTGTCCTATGTGCACGGTGGGTACCGCTACCGCAGCCCGTTCCGGCACCTGTCCGACGCCGACTACGTCGCCGCGTGCGTCGAGGACCTGCGTGACGTGCTGCAGACGTCCACGTCCGGCGACGTCGCCTGCATGATCGCCGAGCCGATCCAGGGCGTCGGCGGGTTCTCCTCGCCGCCCGACGGCTTGTTCGGCGCGTTCGCGGAAGTCCTTGCCGAGAGCGGAATCCTGTTCATCTCCGACGAGGTCCAAACCGGCTGGGGCCGTACCGGCAGCGACTTCTGGGGCATCCAGGCGCACGGCGTGACGCCGGACATGATGACCTTCGCCAAGGGCCTCGGCAACGGCCTCGCGATCGGCGGCGTCGTGGCTCGCGGCGAGATCATGGACTCGCTCGGCGCGAACTCGATCTCCACGTTCGGCGGCAACCCGGTGGCCACCGTCGGCGCGAAGGCTGTGCTCGACTACATCGCCGACCACGACCTGCAGGCCAACGCGGCCGCGCTCGGCACGAAGCTCCTCGACGGGCTGCGTGCGGTCGCGGCGAAGCACGCGGTCGTCGGCGACGTGCGCGGCAAGGGCCTGATGGTCGGCATCGAGTTCGTCGAGCCGGGCACCATGACGCCCTCGCCGGCCGTCGCGGCCAAGGTCCTGGAGGAGACGCGCGGCCGCGGGCTGCTCGTCGGCAAGGGCGGGCTGCACAACAACGTCATCCGCCTCGCGCCCCCGATGACACTGACCGGGGAAGAGCTGGACGAGGCACTCGAGATACTGGCCGGGGCGATCGCCGCGGCGGACGGGGAGAAGTAGATGCCGAACCGGATCAGCCACTGGATCGACGGCAAGCCGTGGGCGGGCGTCGCCGAGCGCACCGGTGAGGTCTACGACCCGGCGACCGGCGAGGTCTCCGGGCAGGTCGACTTCGCGGCGCAGTCCGAGGTGGACGAGGCGGTGGCCGCGGCCGCGCGCGCGTTCCCCGCGTGGCGCGACACCTCGCTCGCGGCCCGATCCAAGATCCTCTTCGCCTTCCGCCAGTTGCTGTTCGAGAACCGTGACGAGCTCGCCGCGATCGTGACCGCCGAGCACGGCAAGGTCCTCGACGACGCGGGCGGCGAGGTCCAGCGCGCGATCGAGAACGTCGAGTTCGCCTGCGGCATCCCGGCGCTGCTCAAGGGCGGGTTCAGCGAGAACGCCTCGACGAAGGTCGACGTGTACTCGATGCGCCAGCCGCTGGGCGTGGTCGGCGTGATCTCGCCGTTCAACTTCCCCGCCATGGTGCCGCTGTGGTTCACCCCGAACGCGATCGCCTGCGGCAACACGGTGGTGCTCAAGCCGAGCGAGAAGGACCCGTCCGCGTCGAACTTCGTGGCCGAGCTGTGGGCCCGGGCCGGCCTGCCCGACGGCGTGCTGAACGTGCTGCACGGCGACAAGGTCGCGGTCGACGGGCTGCTCACCCACCCGGCGGTGCGCGGCATCTCCTTCGTCGGCTCCACGCCGATCGCGCGCTACGTCTACGAGACCGGCACCGCGAACGGCAAGCGGGTGCAGGCGCTCGGCGGGGCGAAGAACCACATGGTCGTGCTGCCCGACGCGGACCTCGACCTCGCCGCCGACGCCGCCGTGTCGGCCGGGTTCGGCTCGGCGGGAGAGCGCTGCATGGCGGTGTCGGTCGTGGTCGCGGTCGACCCGGTCGGCGACGAGCTGGTGGCCAAGATCCGCGAGCGGATCGCGAAGCTGCACGTCGGCGACGGCCGCCGGGCGGACAGCGAGATGGGCCCGCTGGTCACCGGCGCGCACCGCGACCGCGTGACGTCCTACCTCGACGCGGGCGTGGCCGCCGGCGCCTCCCTGGTCGTGGACGGCCGCGAGCACGCGATCGACGGCGCGGCGGACGGCTTCTGGCTCGGCCCGACGCTGTTCGACCACGTCGAGCCGCCCATGTCGGTCTACACCGACGAGATCTTCGGCCCGGTGCTGTCGGTGGTCCGCTCGGAGGACTACGAGTCGGCCGTCGGCCTGGTCAACGACAACCCGTACGGCAACGGCGTCGCGATCTTCACCAACGACGGCGGCGCGGCGCGGCGGTTCCAGAACGAGATCGAGGTCGGCATGGTCGGCGTGAACGTGCCGATCCCGGTGCCGGTCGGCTACTACTCCTTCGGCGGCTGGAAGGCCTCGCTGTTCGGCGACACGCACGCCTACGGTCCGGACGGCCTGCACTTCTACACCCGCACCAAGGTCGTCACCTCGCGCTGGCTCGACCCATCCCACGGAGGGGTGAACCTGGGCTTCCCGCGCAACGACTGATCACCGCCCCCGAAACCTCCGCGCCGGGTCCGTCGTTTGCCCTATGGTGCCGCTTGGCGGGATCTTGGGGGAACCGGCCGCTGATTTTCCCCGTCCCACCGTGCGGACGTCCGGCCTGCTCACGGCCGGTAGGCTCCATGAGATCGAGCAACTGGGGAATGCGGAGCAAGGGGTGATGGTCGGTGCCTGACGGAACGGACACCGGAGCCACGACGGATCCGGGCACGCTTGAGCAGCAGATCGACACCACCGTGCAGACGGCGTCGCTGTTCGAGACCGTCTCGAACGCCCTGTCGCCGATCATGGGGATCATCGGCAGCCCGATGGCGTACACGCCCGACACGGGCGGTGGGGGCGCGGGCGGTACCTACATGTTCGCGAGCCTCGAGGAGCTCGACGCGGTCATCCAGCAGTGGAAGGACCTGATCGAGGACATCGAGGCCGACCAGCACAACATCGAGTCCGCCGGCATCGAGGCCAACCGGCCGGCAGGTGACCAGGTCAGCGGGGACAACTTCAGCCGGTCCAGCGAAGTGGTCCAGGCGATGCAGAAGCACAACGAGAAGCTGCTGGAGTACGCGCTGCACTACGTGGACAAGCTTCAGGATTGCCGTACTCAGATGAGCACCACCGAGCAGGGCAACCAAGCCAAGATGAACCAGGTCCACTGACCGCGCTTCAGGAGACGAGCACCATGGCGCCATCGGGCATGACCGGTGAGCAGATCTACACCAACTTCTACGGCGGCACCGGCGACGACGGGCGGGGGCTGACCGCGTCCGCGAGCACCGTCAACGCCGTGTCGCAGGCCTATGCCAACCGCGCCGAGTCGATCATGAAGCTGACCCAGCGGATGGAGGCGTCCTGGCAGGGCGACGCGGCGGGCGCCGCGCAGCGCGGAGCCGCACCGCTCGCCGTGGAGCACCGCCTCGCCGCGAAGGACATCGACCAGACGCGCGCCGCGATCAACGACCAGGTCAACGCGTTCACCACGGCCAAGAAGAACGTCATCGAGGTGCCGGCTACACCGAAGAAGCCCGGCTTCTTCGACAACGTCGTCACCCTCGGCGGCGCGAACGACAGCTACGAGGCCAAGATGGCCCGGGTCAACGCCGCGAACGACACCAACCTCGCGGCGATGACGGCCTACGAGTCGCAGAGCTCGAGCGCGCGCTCGGGCATGCCGGACTTCGCGTCGAACCTGCAGGACGACAAGGCGAGCGTCGGGATCCAGAAGCCCACGCCCCCGCCGCCGCCCATCGGGATCGAACCGCCGCCGGGGACCGGCAACCCGACCCGCACGGGGCAGAACCGCCCGCCGGGCACGTCCAACCCGCCCGGCACGAACAACCAGCAATTCGTCGGGCCCCATCAGACGGGCGGGCCGGACGGTCCCGGCAACACCAACCAGACGACGCCGCCGCAGATCACGACGCCCGGTGGCTTTCCCGGCGGGCCCGATCGGCCGGGCTTCCCGGGTGGACCCGGCGGGCCGTTCGGCCCGAACGGTCCCTTCGGCCCCGGTGGCCAGAACGGGCCTGGTGGCACGGGTGGTCCCGGTGGTCCCTTCGGGCCGGTCGGCTCGTTCGGTCCCGGCGGCTCGGGCGGCGGTCCGGGTTCCGGTGGCATGCGCGGCTTCGGTCCCGGTGGCTCGGGCTTCGGCCCGGGCGGCTCCGGTTCCGGCGCGGGTGGTTCCGGTTCGGGTAGCGGCGCCGGTGCGCGCGGCTTCGGTCCCGGCGCGGGCGCCGCGGCCGCCGAGGGCGCGGCCGGACGCGGTGGCGTCGGTGGCGTCGGCGCAGCAGGCCGCGGTGGTGCCGGCGGCATGGGCATGGGTGGCGGCCGAGGTCGCGAGGGTGGCGAGGACGGCGAGCACGAGCGGCCCACGTACCTGGTCGAGCCGGACCCGCACGACACGTTCGGCACGGACGAGATCACCGCGCCGCCGGTGATCGGCGAGTAGGCGCGGTGGTCCTGTCCCGACCCCTGACGCTGGACGCGGATGCGCTGGTCCGGTTGGTGCGGCTGGAGAACCTGGGGGAGCTGCACGTCACGTTGAAGCCGCTGGGCGTGTGGCGCCCGCGGGCGGAGGAGCTGCGGGTCGAGGCCGAGGTGCGGGCGCAGTTCCTGCGCATGGGCCTGCTCGACTCGCGCGGCAGGCTCGACATCGAGCTGGTCGCGTCGCTGACCGTGCTGTGCCGTGCCGGCGCGGAGTTCTACGGCTGGATCAACGAGGGCGAGCAGACCCGCGGCGTGCTGGCGGCGGCCATCGGCCGTGAGGCGATCCTGGCGATCCGCGACGGTGACGAGATCTCGCTGAACCAGATCCGTCCGGAGTCGCTGCCGGAGGTGCTGGTCGCGCAGATTCCGGACGTCCCGCCGGCCCGCGGCGACGCGCACAACGTGCTGCGCTCGGAGGCCGTGGCGGCGGTCGGCGGCCGGCACCGGACCGAGGCCGGGGTGGGCAGCCGCCCCGCACCGGCCGAGGTGCGCGCTGTGCAGCAGATCGCGGCCCAGCCACTCACCGGCGGCGGCGAGCTGTACGTGGCGATCCGCGACCGCATGTCGCGCCGCCGCCCGGTCACCCACCCGCTGCGCTACGCGGACACGGTGACGGGCCGCTGGCTCAACCTGACAGCCGACACGGGCGACGGCGACCAGCGGGTACTGCTGGCCCCGGCCACGAAGACCGACCTGGTGCGCCGCCTGCAGGACATGCATCGCGGCCTGCTCGGCTGAGCAAGCTCGGGCCTCAGCCCATCGTCGTGCGGAGGATCTGCAGGGCCTTGTGCTGGGCGAGCCGCACGCCGCCCGGGGACATGCCCACCGCTTCCGCGGTCTCCTCCGTCGACAGGCCGACCAGCGTGCGCAGGATGACCACGTCGCGCTGCGTCGGCGGCAGGGTGTCCAGCGGGTGTTCGGGCCGCGTGCGGGGAGCGCGGGAGACGGTCTCGGCGGTGATCTCGTACAGGAACGCCAGGAACGGGCGGCTCTGCGACGGGTACCCCGGCAGCGCCGAGAGCACCGCCAGGCACGCCTCCTGCGCGACCCGGTCGGCCGCCGCGTAGGTCCCGTTCGCGCCGCCGAGTCGGGCCCGGCAGTACCGCGCGACGAGGGGACGGAACGTTGTCAGGAGTCGCTCGACTGCCCGAGGGTCTCCCTCGAGCGATGCGGGCAGGTTCTGTCGCAAATCGTCGCGGTACGTCATGGTTTCCGAGCCGGCGCCGGCGGCCCCCAGTGGCCGCGCCGAGGGCAGACGTTACCGCGTACCGTTGCCCCGTGGAGTGGGCAGGTCTGGTGCTGGTCGCCGCGGGGCTCGTCACGCTCGCCCTCGCCGTGCGTCAGGTGCACAAACTGAAGGCGGAGCTACGGGAGGTCGAGGCCAAGGCCGGGCAGGTCGCGGACGAACTCGCGGCCCTGCCGCCCGAGATGGACCCGGCCCTCGGCTCCGGCGCCCGGCACGTGATCTCCGTCGAGATCCTCAACCTGTTCGAGCTGGCGCACAAGGAAAGCGTTTTCACCCGGCCGCTCACCGCGCTCACCCCGCGGCTGCTGCGCGACGTGGTCCACCGGCGGATCATCGCCCGGGTCCGGGAGAGCCTGGACGACCAGGGCGTCCGCGCGGACGTGAGGCTGCACCGTGCTCCCTGAGCTGACGGTCCTCGCCGGCCTGGCCCTGACGGCCGGCGCCGCCGCGCTCCTGGTCGTGGCGCGGCGGCTGCGCAGGGATGTCAAGCAGGCCCGATGGCTGCTCACCCGCGCGTCCCTGTCGATTGCCGAGGCGCGGCGGGCGAGCGTCTTCATCGGTGGCTCAGAGCTTGTCGATCACCTGCTGCGCGGTGTCGCTCGGGATGGCGAAGCCGATCCCGACGCTGCCCGCTGAGCCGTCGGCGCCGGTCACCGGCGAGTAGATGGCGGAGTTGATGCCGATCACCTCGCCCGCGCTGTTGAACAGCGGGCCGCCGGAGTTGCCCTGGTTGATCGACGCGTCGGTCTGGATGGCCTTGTAGCTCACGGTCCCGGAGTCCTGCTGCGGCTGTTGCTGCTGCTCCTGGCCCCACGGGAGCTGGCTGTCCTGCGACTGCTCCTGCTGCTGTTGCTGCTCCTCCTCGGCCGGCACGCTCACGTCGCGGTTCAGCGCGCTGACGATGCCGGTGGTGACGGTGTTCTGCAGGCCGGCGGGCGAGCCGATGGCGACGACCTCGTCACCGACGTGGACCGATCCGGAGTCGGCGAACTTCGCCGGGGTGAGCCCGGAGACGCCCTTCACCTGGATGACGGCGAGGTCGCTCGACGGGTCGGTGCCCACGACGGAGGCGTCCACGGTGCGGCCGTCGGCCAGCGTCACGGTCAGCTGCTCCGCGCCGGAGACGACGTGGTTGTTGGTCAGGATGCGGCCGTCGTCACTGATGATCACGCCGGAGCCGACGCCCTCGGCGTTGGAGGTCCGCATGTTCACCTGGACGACGCTGTCCTTGACCTTCGCCACGAGCGCGCTCACGTCGACGGGCGAGGTGTCGGAGGTCGTCGCGGCAGGCGCGGACGTGGTCGTGGCGCTCGCCCCGTCGTCGCCGGCGACCAGCGCGCCGATCGTGCCGCCGATCCCGCCCGCGGCGAGCGTGGCGGCGGCGAGGATGGCGACGGTGTTGCGGCGGAAGCGGTTCTTCTTCTGCGGTGGCTCGGGCGGCAGGTAGCCGGGGGTCGGATAGGTCCACGGTGGCACCGGAGGCTGTCTCGGTGGCAGGTATGTCTCGGTCATGTCTCCACGGTGGGGCTCCGACCTGGGAAGAGCCTGTGAGTACCCGGAGGGATTTCCAAGAAGTACCTTGTAACTTGCCTTGGTAAGCTGTAGCTTACGGTTCGTGTCGACTTACCAAGTGGCCGCGCTAGGCGCCCTCGGCGACCCCACTCGCCGGGCGATCTTCGAGCTGCTGGTCGCGCGGCCGCGGGCCGTGGGTGAGCTGGCCGAGGAGCTGCCGGTGAGCCGCCCCGCGGTGTCGCAACACCTGAAGGTGCTCAAGGAGGCGGGGCTCGTCACCGACCTCGCCCAGGGCACCCGGCGGCTCTACCGGGTCGACCGGCGCGGCGTCGGGGCGCTGCGCGAGTACCTCGACAACCTCTGGGACAACGCCCTGACCGCATTCGCGGCCGAGGTCGAGAAGGAGCAGCGATGACCATCGAGACGCAGAACCTGGCGGTCACCAAGACCATCACCGTCCGGGCCGGCCGGGAGCGCGCGTTCACCGTGTTCACCGAGCGGTTCTTCACGTGGTGGCCGAAGAGCCACCACATCGGCGACGCGGAACTGGCCGACGCGATCATCGAGGCCCGCGAGGGCGGCCGCTGGTACGAGCGCGGGGAGGACGGCGTCGAGTGCGACTGGGGGCGGGTGCTGGCCTGGGAGCCGCCGGGCCGGCTCGTGCTGTCCTGGCACCTGCAGGGCGACTGGCACTACGACCCGGACCCGGCGAGGGCCAGCGAGATCGAGGTGCGCTTCGTCGAGGAGTCGCCCGGGTCGACCCGCGTGGAGCTGGAACACCGCCACATCGAACGCCACGACGACCCCGCCGAGGTGCTCAGCGGCGTGGACTCCCCAGGCGGCTGGACCGGCATTCTCTCGGCGTACGCGGAGCAGGTGTGACCGCATAGGGTTCGGGGGTGAACAACGAGAGCTCTTTTCTCCGCCTCCAGGCCCGAACCCAGCGGTTCACCCTCGGCACGCCGCGTGGCTTCCAGGTGGCGCCGGACGGGTCGCGGGTGCTGTTCCTACGCACGGCCTCCGGTGAGGATCGCCGGCACATCCTGTGGCGGCTCGACGTCGCCTCCGGGACCGAGACCCGGCTCGCCGACCCCGCCGAGCTGCTCGACGGCGGCGACGAGGACCTGCCGCCGGAGGAGCGGGCCCGCCGCGAGCGCAGCCGTGAGCAGGGTGGCGGCGTGGTCGGCAACGCGGCCGACGCGGACGTGCGGGTCGTGGCCTTCGCGCTGTCGGGGCGGCTCTTCGTGGTGGACGCGGTCACCGGCAAGAACGCCGTCGAGCTGCCGGCCGCGCCCGGTGTGATCGACCCGCGGCCGGACCCCACCGGCCGGTACGTCGCCTACGTCTCCGGTGGCGCGCTGCGGGTGATCGGCGTGGACGGCACCGGCGACCGCGCGCTCGCCGAGCCGGCGAACGACGACCAGGCCTGCGGGGTCGCCGAGTTCATCGCCGCGGAGGAGATGGGTCGCGCGCGCGGGTACTGGTGGTCCCCGGACGGCACTCGGCTGCTGGTCGCGTTCACCGACCGCAGCCCCGTGCGCCGCTTCCACATCGCGGACCCGGCCAACCCCGAGGCCACGCCGAACGTCGTGTCCTACCCGGCGGCAGGCACGGACAACGTCGAGGTCCGGCTGGCCGTGGTGAGCCTCGACCACAGCGGCGAGATCTCCCGGGTGGAGGTCGACTGGACCGGCGGAGAACTGCCCTACCTGGCCACCGCCCACTGGAGCGCGGGCGGCCCGCCGCTGATCGCGCTGCAGAGCCGCGACCAGAAGCTGATGGAGATCCACTCGGTCGACCCGGACACCGGCGCCACCACGGTGCTCGCCACGGAGACCGACGACATCTGGGTGGAGATCGCGCCGGGCGTGCCGGCCTGGACGCCCGACGGGCGGCTCGTGCGCATCGGCGTGAACCAGGGCGGGTACCGGCTCATCGTCGACGACAAGGAGGTCACCCCGCCGTCGATGCAGGTGCGCTCCGTGCTCGACGTGGGCACCGACATCCTGTTCACCGCCACCGAGTCCGACCCCATGCAGGTGCACGTCTACCACGCCGACGACGCGGGCGTGACCCGTCTGTCCACTTCGGACGGCGTGCACACGGCAACGCGCGGCGGGCACACCACCGTGCTGTCGTCGTGGACGCTGGAGCGCTCCGGCGTCACGGTCGACGTGCTGCGCGGCGCCCGCGACCTTGCCGAGCGCGTCGGTGGCGTCGAGTCGCGGGCCGCGGATCCCGGCGTCGTGCCGAACGTGCGGCTGCTGACCCTCGGCGAGCGCGAGCTGCGGGCGGCGCTCGTGCTGCCGACCGGGTACGAGCCGGGCAGCGGGAAGCTGCCGGTGCTGCTCGACCCGTACGGCGGGCCGCACGCACAGCGGGTGATGGCCAGCCGCAACGCCTTCCTCGGCCCGCAGTGGCTCGCCGACCAG
>Ga0164241_10003334_pt1 | contig 16318 bp, 15 predicted proteins | sample OricomyardsoilBY_FD_108780 | JGI IMG/M metagenome (GOLD analysis project Ga0164241, IMG submission 108780) | Backyard soil microbial communities from Emeryville, California, USA - Original compost - Back yard soil (BY) | ecosystem: Environmental > Terrestrial > Soil > Unclassified | place: USA... | reverse complement strand
GCATCGCCGCTGACCATCAGCTCACCGCGCGAGGCCGCCTCCCGCCCGGCGACGACCTCGCCCGTGTTGACGCCGAGGCGCAACCCGACCTCGGCGGCGTGACGCGTCCGCACGTCCGCTGCGAACGCCGGGAACGCGTCGCGCACGGCGAGGGCTGCCCGCACCGCGCGCTCGGCATCGTCGTCGTGCGCCAGCGGCACGCCGAAGACGGCGAGCACGGCGTCGCCGACGAACTTCTCGCTCAGCCCGCCGAACCGCTCGACCTCGGCGTTGACGAGCTCGAAGAGCTCGCCCTGGATCACCCGGAGCTCTTCCGGGTCGATCCGCGAGCCCAGCGCGGTCGAGCCGGCGAGGTCTGCGAAGAGGACGGTCACGACGCGCCGCTCCTCGTGCTCCGAGACGGCCGCGACCCGCGCTCCGCCCTCTTGGAGCGACGTTCCGCACGAAGAGCAGAAGGCCGCCTCGGCCGGCGACACGGTTCCGCAGGCCGGACAGACCCGCACGAGCGCCGCGCCGCAGACCGTGCAGAAGCGAGCGCTCGCCGGCTGGTCTGCGCCGCAGGACGTACAGGGCACGTTCGGGCTCACGGGACCTCTACCGTGCCGTCCGGGCGGACGTCGATCCCCTCCTCCAGCAGGCGCTCGCGAACGAGGTACTGGAACGCGGACCACGCACCGGGCTGCACGTCGACCATCCGGTAGACCTGCCATTCCGAGAGCAGAGTCGCGTCCCGGGCGCGCGCGTCCTTCCAGTCCGCCATCTTCGGGAGACGGCGAAGCTCCCGAGCCAGCGCGGCGCCGTCGGCGACAGCGCGCTCGAGCCGCTCCTCGCCGATCGGGACGTCGAAGCCCGCCTCGCGCAGCGCTGCCGCCAGCGAGCCGAAGGTGTGCCAGATGAGGGACTTCGAGGCGACCCGGCCGCGGCGCGCCTCGATATCGCGGACGGTCGGCGTCCGGCCGATCTCCTCCCCCAGGTCGCGGAGCTGCGCCAGAAGCTCCTCGCGGCTGATGAAACGCCTCGGTGTCAAGCCCGCAGCGCGCTTCGCGGCGTTCCAGGTGCCGAAGTGCTCGATCACGGTCTGCGGGTGAACCGACGCCTCCGAGTCCGCTGCGAACTCGCGCATCGTCGGAGACCTGCCAAGGCGCTTGGCCGAGGCGCGGAGCTCCGCCAGGATCTCGTCGTCCGTGTAGCGGCGGCGCAGACCCGCGCGGAAGGCCTCGAGCGCGCCCGCGTCGATCCCTTCGAGGGCAGGGTGACGGCGCGGAGGACGTCCCATGCAATCATGGTAGAGCACTTTCGACCTTCTGCAAGTGCGGCAGAACGAGCCCTGTGGAGCAATTGGCGCACACTCGGCACCCGTTCGCCCTTGACGAAAAACGGTGTCTGACACCGTTTCGTGCGAACCCCTGTCGGTACGCTCGCGCGATGCCGGCTCGGCTCGCGCTGGAGACCTCGGCCGCCCGACTGGTCGGGCGGCTGTCGCGCGCCACGGGGCGGGGCGGCGGCACGACCTTGCCGGGGAAGCTCGTCTGGAAGCTCGACCCTGCCGCGCTCGACGCGCTCGCGCGTCGTCTTCCCGCGGGCGTCGCGCTCGTGTCGGCGACGAACGGCAAGACGACGACGACGGCGATGGCGAGCTCGATCCTCTCCCCCGTGCGCCGACTCGCCTGGAACCGATCGGGCGCGAACCTGGCATCCGGGATCACCTCGACGCTGCTCGCCGCCCGGGACGCCGAGCTCGGATTGCTGGAGGTCGACGAGTTCGCGCTGCCCGAGGTGATGCGGCGGACGCGGCCGCGGGTCGTCTGCCTCGGAAACCTGTTTCGCGACCAGCTCGACCGGTACGGCGAGCTCGAGCACATCGCCGAGCGCTGGCGCTCGGCCGTGTCGGAGCTTCCGGCCGAGGCATCGTTGGTCGTCGGCGCCGACGATCCTCTCGTCGCCTCGCTCGGCGATGGACGCGACCGGGTTCTGCGCTTCGGCGTCGACGACCCCGCACACGCGCGCCCGTCGCTCCAGCACGCGTCGGACTCGAAGTACTGCATCCGCTGCGGCGCGCCCTACGTGTACGACGCCGCCTACGTCGGTCATCTCGGCGCATACCGCTGCGAGGCCTGCGGACACGCACGACCGCCGCTCGACGTCGCGGCCCGCCGCATCGAAAGCCACGGGCTCGACGGCGTGTCGTTCTCGCTCGAGACCCCGGGCGGCGACGCCCAGGTCCGGCTCGCGCTGCCCGGCCTCTACAACGTCTACAACGCGCTGGCCGCGGCATCGCTCTCCCTGGCGCTCGGAGCGTCGCTCGACGTCGTGGTGGAAGGGCTCGAGCGCTTCACCGGCGCCTTCGGCCGGTTCGAGCGCTTCGTGGTGGGCGACAAGCGCCTGCTTCTGCTGCTCGTAAAGAACCCGGCGGGCGCGAACGAGGCGATCCGAACGCTCGAGAACGGGTCCGTCCCGGCGACGCTCGTCGTCGCGCTGAACGACCGGATCGCGGACGGCCGGGACGTGTCATGGATCTGGGACGTCGACTTCGAGCCCCTCCTGGAACGCGCCCGGCGGATCGTCGTCAGCGGAGAGCGCGCCGCGGAGCTTGCGCTCCGCTTCGCGTACGGCGGCTACCCGCGAGAGCGGCTCGAGGTGGTCCCCTCGCTCGAACGCGCGCTCGACCGGGGCCTCGAGCTGACCGAGCCGGGTGATGAGCTCGCCGTCCTGCCGACGTACACCGCGATGCTCGCGCTCCAGGCGATCGCGACGAGGCGCGGGCTGACGCGGCCGTACTGGGAGGAGGCCGCATGATCGTCCGGGTCGGGCATCTCTACCCCGAGTACCTCAACATCTACGCCGACCGGGGGAACATCGCAGTGCTCCTGCGTCGCGCCGCTGCGCGCGGGCACGAGCTCGAGATCGACCCGATCACGCTCGGGACGTCTCTCGCGGCAGGGGCACACGACCTCTTCTACGTCGGCGGGGGTCAGGACCGCGAGCAGGCAATGATCGCCGAGGACCTTGCCGTTCGGGGCGACGCGCTCCGCGCCGCCGTCGACGGGGGAGCGGCCCTGCTCGCGGTGTGCGGTGGCTACCAGCTCCTGGGTCGCGGGTATCGCGGTCGCGACGGCGCCTGGCTGGAAGGCGCAGGCCTGTTTCCCCACGAGACGCTTGCCGGGGAGACGCGGATGATCGGTGACGTCCTCCTCGAAAGCACGTTGCCCGAGGCCGCCGGGAAAACGATCGCCGGGTTCGAGAACCACGCTGGCCGGACCGTGCTCGACCCCGGCGCCCAGTCGCTCGGTCGGGTCGTCGCCGGCTACGGGAACGACGGGACATCAGGCTTCGAAGGGTCTCGGGTCGGTCGTGCGCTCGGCACGTACCTCCACGGCCCCCTCTTGCCGCGCAATCCCTGGCTCGCCGATCTGCTGCTCTCCTGGGCGATCGCCCGCGCGACCGACTCGGACCCCGAACCGCTCGAAGCCCTCGACGACACGCTCGAGGAGGAGGCCCACGCCGTCGCCGCCTCGCGGGCGCGTGCCCGAGGCGGCCGCCCGGCCTGAGAGCTGAGTCACTCGGCCCAGCGGGCGCCGAGGTACACGCAAGGGTCGCCCGGCTGCCACCGGGCGAGAAAGCGGGCGATCGGCGGGTGCAGGGTAATGGCGTCGAGCTCGTCGAGCGAGAAGAGCCGATGACCCCGGACCGCGTCGTCGCTCGAGCTGACCTCGGACAGCGAGCCGTCGAGTTCCCCCGCGAACACGACGTGCACGACGTGCTTCGACCAGAGGCTCCGCTCGGGAGAGATCGACTCGACGATCGCGACCGGCCCCTCGACCGGCAGCTCGTCGTCGGAGCCGACGAGACCGGTCTCCTCGGCGAGCTCTCGTTGCAGCGCTTCGACGAGCGTCTCACCGCTTCGGACGCCGCCGCCGGGCAGGAGCCAATTCTCCCTGCCGCGCTTCTCGTGCCGGCAGAGGAGGATCGCACCGCGCCAGCGGAGCAGCGCGGAGACGCGGATCCGGGGCTCCGGCCGCATCAGCTCCCCGACGAGCCGAGGCCGCCCGTGCCGCGCTCGGAGGGCGGCAGCTCGTCGACCTCCACGAGCTCGACCCGCGGTAGCTCGACGATCACGAGCTGCGCGATCCGCATCCCGGGCTCGACGACGAACGGCTCGCTGCGGTCGGTGTTGAGCAGGATCACCTTCACCTCGCCGCGGTAGCCCTCGTCGATCAGGCCGGGAGCGTTGACCTTGCCCAAGCCATGCCGAGCAGCGAGGCCGGAGCGCGGCACCACGAGGCCGGCGTGGCCGGGTGGGATCGCCACCGCGATCCCGGTGCCGACGACCGCGCGCTCACCCGGAGCGAGCTCGACTCGCTCGCATGCGGACAGGTCGAGCCCGGCATCGCCGTCGTACGCCTGCGCCGGGATCCGCGCGTCCGGCCGGAGACGCGTGATCTGCAGGGCGGTCACGCGCGGCCGAGGCTCTCCGTGTCGAGCCCTGCGACGAGGTACGGCGCGAACCGGCGGATCTCGCGATGCGGAAGCCGTGCGCGTACGACGACGCCGGCCTCGGTGTCGTTTCGCTCCTCGATCGGCGCGCCGAGCGCGTAGAGGTCGGCGAGCACAGCGCCCTTGTCATAGGGGACGAGCAGGCGCACCTCTTCGAAGCGGTCGGCGAAGCGCTCGGCGATACGGCCCTTCAGCTCGTCGAGACCCGCCCCGGTCGCGGCGGAGACCTGAATCGCGTTCGGATGACGGTTCGCGACGCGCCGTCGCGCGAGCGGATCGAGGAGGTCGACCTTGTTGAGGACGACCTCGACCGGCACGTCGCCGGCGCCGATCTCGGCCAGGACGTTGTCGACGGCCCGCATCTGCTCGCCGAGCACGTCCTCGGGGAGCGAGGCGTCGACGACGTGGAGGACGAGGTCCGCGACGAGCGTCTCTTCGAGCGTCGACGCGAAGCCCTCGACGAGCTGGGTCGGCAGGCGGCGGATGAACCCGACCGTGTCGGTGACGAGATATCGCTTACCCATGTAGTCGAACCCGCGCGTCGTTGGGTCGAGCGTCTCGAAGAGACGGTTCTCGACGGAGACCTCTGCACCCGTGAGCGCGTTCAAGAGCGTGGACTTCCCGACGTTGGTGTAGCCCGCGAGCGCCACGGTCGGGGTCTCGGAACGGCTGCGCGCCTTCCGCCGGGTCGCGCGGTGCGCGCCCACGTCGCGGAGCCGGCGTCGCAGGATCGTGATCCGGCGGTTCGCGAGTCGCCGGTCGGTCTCGAGCTGCGATTCGCCGGGGCCGCGCGTTCCCACTCCCCCGCCGACCTGCGCCGTCCCTCCCCCGCCCGCCAGCCGCTCGAGGTGCTTCCACATGCCTCGCATGCGCGGAAGGTTGTACTCGAGCTGCGCGAGCTCGACCTGGAGCTTTCCCTCGGCCGAGACCGCGTGCTGGGCGAAGATGTCGAGGATCAGCTGCGTGCGGTCGACGACGCGCGCCGAGAGCGCGTCCTCGAGCGCACGCTGCTGTGTGGGCTTCAGCTCGTCGTCGACGAGCAGCACCTCCGCGCGCACGGCCGCGTAGGTGTCCTTCAGCTCGTCGAGCTTGCCCTTGCCGACGTACGTCCGCGGATCGGAGCGTGCGCGGTGCTGTACGACGTCGGCGACCGGCGCGACGCCGGCGGCCCGCGCGAGCTCCGCGAGCTCACCCAGCTCGTCCTCTTCGTCGGCGCCGTGTGGGAGGACGGCCAGCAGGAGCCCGCGCTCGGGTTCCTGCTCGAGCGTGCGCTCGGAGTCGGCGAGCGGCATGGCGGGAAGTATGCCCCTCGCCCCTCCGTCGGTAGGCTCGGCCGGCGTGAACGACCTCGCTGATCGCCTCGCCCGACGGACGTTGGAGCTCGTCGACGTGCCCTCGGAGAGCCTCCACGAGGCCGCCATTCGCGAGCGCCTACGCGCGCTCGTCCCCGCTCCCTTTGCTTCGGTGTACGAGGGTGACGAGGCGTTCTTCTGGGCACGGGAGCGGCGGCCCGAAATGCCGCTCCTCGTGCTCGCGGGCCACTACGACACGGTTCCCGCCCAGGACAACCTTCCCGGGCGAATCGAGGGTGGAGCGGTGCACGGGTGCGGCGCGAGCGACATGAAGGGGGGCGTCGCGGTCGCGCTCGAGCTCATCCGCGACCTTGCCGAGAGGGCGCCCGCCCCGATCGACGTCGGACTGCTGCTGTTCGGACGCGAGGAGCTCCCGCCCGAGCACAATCCGCTCCCCGCGCTGTTCGACGGCTGCCCGCTCGTCCGGGAGGCGGATCTCGTCGTCCTGCTGGAGCCGACCGACCTGACGATCCAGGCCGGGTGCCTCGGAAACCTCTCCGGCCGGGTGACGTTTCGCGGTGTCAGCGGCCACTCCGCGCGGCCGTGGCTCGCCGAGAACGCGATCCACGCGGCCATCGAAGGCCTGGTCAGGGTCGCGACGCTCGAACGTCGCGAAGCCGTGATCGACGGTCTGCCGTTCTACGAGGTCGCCTCGGTCACCCGCATCGAGGCCGGGCTGGCCGACAACGTCATCCCCGACACGGCGGTCGCCACCGTCAACCTCCGGTACGCACCGGATCGCACGCCCGCGGAGGCGGAAGCGCTGCTCCGCTCGCTCGTTCCCACCGACGCGGACGTGGAGATCGTCGGGAACTCGGCGCCGGGGGCCGTTGCGGTGGACGCGCCTCTGTCACGGGCCCTTCAGGCGGTCGGTGGCTTCCCGATCGAGCCGAAGCAGGCCTGGACGAACGTCGCGGACTTCACGGCGCGCGGGATCCCGGCAGTGAACTTCGGGCCCGGCGCGACACGCTATGCCCACCGCCGCGACGAGCTGGTCGAGATCGCGTCGCTCGAGCGGGCGTACTCCGCGCTGCGCAGCGTCGCCCTTGGACCGCGCGGCCTCGTTTAACGTCACGGCGTGCCACTCTCCCCGACGCTCCGCGCGCAAACGACGTACCCCTTCGTCCGCCTCAACGAGGCCGCTGCCGCGCGCAGGGCGAAGGGGCTCGAGGTGATCGACTTCGGGATGGGAGACCCTCGCGAGCCCACCGATCCGGCGATCCTGCAGGCCCTCCGCGACGGCGTCAGCGAACGGATGGGCTATCCGGCGGCGCCGGGGCTTCCGGAGCTCCGCGAGGCGATTGCGGCATGGGTCGGGCGTCGCTACGGGGTCGACCTCGACGCCGATCGTCACGTGATCCCCACCCTCGGCTCGAAGGAGGCGATCTTCTCACTGGCCCAGGTCGTGCTCGACGTCGACGGTGGGCGCGACACCGTCGTCGTGACGGAGCCCGGCTACCCGGTGCCCGCGCGAGGCGCCGCGTTCGCCGGGGCGCGCGTGGTCGAGCTGCCGATGCTCGAGCGGAGCGGCTTTCTCCCCGAGTTGGACGCCGTCCCGGACGAGATCTGGGAGCGGGCTGCGCTCGTGTGGCTGAACACCCCGAACAACCCCACCGGTGCGGTGGCGCCGCTCGCCCTGCTCGAGCGGCTCGCAGCGCTCGCCCGCGAGCACGGATTCGTCTTCGCGAGCGACGAGGCGTACAGCGAGCTCTGGTTCTCGGAGCCCCCGCCGTCGGCGCTCGAGCTGCCGGACCGGTCAAACGTGCTCGTGCTCAACACGCTCTCGAAGCGCTCGTCGATGACCGGCTTTCGCAGCGGCTTCGCCGCAGGCGATCCGGAGCTGATCGCCGCCCTGCGGCACTACCGGCCCAACGTCGGTACGGCGCCGCAGGAGTTCGTCCAGCGCGCCTCCGTCGTCGCCTGGGGCGACGAGCAGCACGTCGCTCGGACGCGCGACGCGTACGCGCGGAAGCGCGCCCTCCTTCTCGACGTGCTCGGCCGGAAGGGCCTCCGCAACGCCGGCGGGCCGGCGACCATGTACCTCTGGATCGCGACGCCGCTCGGTGAGACCTCGGAGGAGCACGCCGGGCGCCTGCTCGAGCGCGGCGTGCTCGTTGCGCCGGGCTCGTACCTCGGGTCGTCGGGCGAGGGGTACGTTCGGTATGCGCTCGTCCCGACCGAGGCGGAGTGCGTGCGAGCGGTCGCGATCCTGGAGGATGCGCTGTAGTGCCCCTTCCAGCAATACCCTTCAGGTCCGTGGCACGCGATGAGCGGCGCCATCCGTCGTCCTCGGTCGCCCCGATACCTGCTGGTATCGGGGCTCCCTGCGTCCTAGCCTGGCTTGCTCCTCGCGTGCCAGGAATGTGGCCGCATCACTGGAAGGGTCGCTGATGGGCCTGCAGGCGCGGATCGAGGCTCTCTGGGACGAGGGCCGCGTGGACGACGGGCCGATCGTCGAGACGATCGAACTGCTCGACCGGGGCGAGTTGCGTGTCGCAGAGCCCGGCCCGGACGGGTGGGTGGTCAACGAGTGGGCGAAGAAGGCGATTCTCCTCTACTTCCGCCTTCGCAAGGTCGAGCCGATGGAGGTCGGTGGGCTCCGCTACCTGGACAAGATCCCGGTGAAGCGTGTCGACCCCTCCCTCGGCGTGCGGGTCGTGCCGCCCGGAGTCGCGCGGCACGGCTCGTTCCTGAGCGAGGGCGTCGTGCTGATGCCCGGCTATGTCAACATCGGCGCCTGGGTCGGCCCGCGAACCATGGTCGACACGTGGGCGACCGTCGGCTCCTGTGCCCAGATCGGGGCTGACGTCCACCTCGCCGGCGGCGTCGGCATCGGCGGCGTGCTCGAGCCGCCGCAGGCCGCCCCGGTGATTGTCGAGGACGGCGCCTTCGTCGGCTCCCGCGCGGTGGTCGTCGAGGGCGTCCGCGTCGGCGCAGGCGCCGTGATCGGGCCAAACGTCGTCCTTTCGGCAAGCGTGCCGATCATCGACGTCACGGGTCCGGAGCCCGTCGAGTACCGCGGCGTGGTCCCGCCGCGCAAGGTCGTCCTCCCGGGCGTGCGGCAGAAGGAATATCCAGCCGGGACGTTCGGGCTGCAGTGCGCGCTGATCGTCGGCGAGCGCAGCGCGTCGACCGACCTCAAGACGTCCTTGAACGACGTGCTGCGCGAGTTCGAGATCGCCGGCTAGTGGACGCGTCCGCTAGAGCTCGGTCGTTCCCGCGCAGATCTCCTCGGCCGGGCCGGTCAGAACGACCGCGGATCCCGAGACCGCCACCAGGAGCTCTCCTCCGGGCATCGACACGCGGACCGGGCTGTCGCACCAGCCCCGCGTCACCGCGGCTGCGCCGACCGCGACGGCCGACGAGCCGGAGGCGCTCGTCTCCCCCGCCCCGCGTTCCCAGACGAGCGCACGCATCACGCCCCTCGACACGGGGCTCGCAAGCTGCACGTTCGTGCGTTCCGGGAACCGCGGATGTACCTCGAGCGCCGGCCCGAGGCGAAGCAGGTCGTCACGCGACAGCACGTCGCGGCGAACCACCGCATGGGGGTTCCCGACGTCGACCGGGATGAACGCGATGCGCTCGCCGACGAGGCCGATCGCCTCGTCGTCCCCGACGCGTGCGTCCCCAATCTCCTGGCGCACGAGCCCGTCCGCCGCCTTGGCCGACGCGATCCGTCTTCCCCCCGTGTCGATCTCAACCTCCACGAGGCCGCTGTCGCGGAGGAGCCACGCCGCCGCGATCCGCGTCCCGTTGCCCGACATCTCCGCGGTCGAGCCGTCGGGATTCCAGATCGCGACCTCCGCCCTCGTCCCGTCGTGCGCGAGCACCTCGATGATGCCGTCGCTGCCGATCCCGGTCCTGGGATCGCAGAGCCTACGGACGCGGTCAGCCGTGAGCGGGCCGGTGTCCGGCTGCGTGACCAGCACGTACGCGTTGCCGAGCGCGTGCCATTTCTCGAACCGCATCGCGAGGAGGCTAGACGATGGTGCCGGGCCCCACTTCGCGGCGGGCGACGACGTCGGTCGCGATCCGCTCCGGCTCCCGCTCGCCGTCGAGTAGGACGATCCCCGGGATCCGCCGCATCCACTTCTCCTGGTACCGCGCGTAGCGCCTCGTGCGGATGACGACACGCTCGAGCGCCTCGTCACGGTCGAGCGAGGCGATCTCGCGCAACCCGAGGGTCTTCTCGACCGTGCGCGACAGCGGCTGGTCGAGCGCTGCTCGGACCTCGTCGACGACACCCGACTCGAACATCCGCTCGGCCCGCGCCTGGATCCGGCGATCGAGCTCTTCGCTCGAGAGCACGAGCCCGACGACGAGTGTCGGCCGGCGGGTGTCGGCGCTCCAGAGCCTGTCGACGGTGCGGGCAAGCGATCCGCCCGACTCCGAGAGCGCCAGCGCGCGGACGAGGCGCTGCCTGTCGTTTGGGTGGACCGCCGCCGCCGCGGCCGCGTCCCGTTCCGCAAGGAGCGCGTGCGCGGCGTGCGCGTCCTCGTCGACTGCCCGCTCTACGCGCGCCAGGGTCGCGTCGTGGACGGCGGGCGGAAGCTCGAGGTCCGTCAGCGATGCGCGGAGGTACAGCCCCGTGCCGCCCGTCACGACGGCGGCCCCGCGCTCGGTGACGAGCGCGTCTATCTCGGCGTGCGCGAGCGGCGCGAACTCGCCGACGGTCATCTGCTCGTCGAGCGCGCGGAATGCGACGAGCCGGGTGAGCGTCGAAGGCTGATTCGTGAGGATCGGCAGCCCGCGGTACACCTGCAGCGCGTCGACCGAGACCACGTCGGTCTGCATTCGCCGCGCGATCGCCTCCGCGGCTGCGCTCTTGCCCGAAGCGGTCGGCCCGAACACGGCGACCACCTCCACGGGGCGCACGGCGGCGTCGCTCACGTCAGCGCCGGGCGTGTCCTGATCTGCCATGTCCGGGGCCAGCGTTCGGGCCACCGACCTCCTCCCCACGCCTCGAGCCTAACGGCGAAACACGGACGCGAGCGTGCCGTCTCCGTGTCGGGTGTGTGCCGATCGCCCCACACCGCCGCGACGGGGTTAGGCAGCGACGAAAGACTGCACGCGGCCGCGGAGCGTGGTCGACGTCGCGCCCTCGATCAGCACAGGGACGAGCTCGCCTGCCGCCGCTTGGCCGGCGAAGTTGACCGTCGTGTTCCGCCGGGTGCGGCCACGGAGAAGCGTCGGATCCGTGCGGCTCGGCCCTTCGACGAGAATCTCCTCGACGCGTCCGATGCGGCCGGCGTTCCGCTCGGAGGCGATGCGCTGCACCACCTCGACGAGGCGCTCCATGCGCTCGCGCCTCACGTCGTCCGGCACCTGATCCGGCATCGAGGCGGCCTCGGTACCGGCCCGCGGCGAGTAGACGAACGTGAACGCGCTGTCGTAGCCGACCTCCTCGACGACCTCGAGCGTCGCACGGAAGTCGTCCTCGGTCTCGCCGGGGAACCCGACGATGAGGTCGGTGCCCAGCGCGAGATCGGGAATCGCCGTACGGAGCTCCTCGACGAGCCCGAGGTAGCGCTCCCGCGTGTACGTCCGCCGCATCGCCTTGAGGATCCGAGTCGAGCCGGATTGGAGCGGCAGATGGACGTGCTCGCACGCTGCGGGAGCCTCGGCGAGCGCGGCGATGACGGGTGCGCGGAAGTCCTTCGGGTGCGGGCTCGTGAACCGGATGCGCTCGATGCCCTCGACCGCGTCGCAAGCACGCAACAGCTCGCCGAACTCGGTGAGCAGCCCGGGAGCGAGATCGCGCCCCCACGAGTTCACATTCTGGCCGAGCAACGTGATCTCCTTGACGCCCTCGCGCGCAAGCGCCTCGACCTCCGCGAGGATCTCGCCGGGACGCCGGCTCTGCTCCCGACCGCGGACGGCGGGGACGATGCAGTACGAGCAGACCGAGTTGCAGCCCATGGAGACCTGCACCCAGGCGGAGAAACGCCGCTCGCGGTGCATCGGCAATGACGCGGCGAACGTCTCGTGCGAACCGAAGCGTCCGCGCGGGACGGCGTGGCCGCCGGCCTCGATCCAGTCACCGAGATGCGGGATCGACCCCGGCCCGAACGCGACGTCGACGCATGGATACCTCTCGAAGAGCCGCTCCCGCTGCGCCTCCGCGTAGCAGCCTCCGACGGCGACGACGGTGTCGGGCCGCCGCCGTTTTCGCGCGGCCGCCTCGCCCAGGTACGCGGCGAGCTTCGTGTCCGGCTTCTCGCGGATCGTGCACGTGTTGAACACGAGGACGTCCGCGTCCTCGCGGTCGACCGCCTCGCCGAGCCCGAGCGACTCCAGCATGCCCTTGATCCGCTCGGAATCGTGAGCGTTCATCTGGCAGCCGAACGTCGTGACGTGATAGCGGCGCATGGCCGTCGATGGTACCGGTGTCCTCTGCGACCTCGAGCAGCGCGCCCGGACCCGCGACGCGGCTCTACTTCGCGACCTCGACCGCGCGCGACTCGCGGATCACGGTCACCTTGACCTGGCCCGGGTACTCGAGCTGATCTTCGATCTGTCGCGCGATCTCGTACGAGAGGAGCGCGGTGCCGTCGTCGTCGACCTCCGAGGGCTCGACGATCACGCGTATCTCCCGGCCGGCCTGGAGCGCGTACGCCTTCGCGACGCCGGGCTTCGAGGCCGCGATCTCCTCGAGCGCGGCGAGCCGCTTGATGTAGTGCTCGAGGCTCTCGCCGCGCGCGCCGGGGCGCGAGGCAGAGATCGCGTCGGCGGCGATGAGGAGCACCGCCTCGACCGTTTGCGGCTGCACCTCGTAGTGGTGCGCCTCGATCGCATGGACGACGCCGTCCGACTCGCCGTTGCGGCGCGCGAGCTGCGCCGAGACGAGCGCATGCGACCCGTCGACCTCGTGCGTCATCGCCTTGCCGAGGTCGTGGAGCAGCGCGGCGCGCTTCGCCGTCTTCACACCCGCTCCGAGCTCGGCCGCCATGATCCCCGCGAGGTGCACGACCTCGAGGGTGTGCTTCAACACGTTCTGCCCGTAGCTCGTCCGGTACCGGAGACGTCCGAGAATCGAGACGAGCTCCTCGCTCAGCTCGCCGCAGTTCGCCTCGAAGACCGCCTGAGCACCGGCCTGGTGGACCTGCTCGTCGAGCTCGGCCTTCGACTGGTAGTACATCTCCTCGATCCGAGCAGGGTGGATCCGTCCGTCCTCGATCAGCTTCTCGAGCGTCAGCTTGGCGATCTCGCGACGGATCCCGTCGAACGACGAGAGCACGACCGCGTGGGGTGTGTCGTCGACGATGAAGTCAACTCCGGTGAGGTGCTCGAGGGCACGGATGTTCCGGCCCTCACGGCCGATGATGCGGCCCTTCATGTCGTCGCTCGCGAGCTCGACCACGGTGACGGTGGTCTCTGCCGTATGACTTGCGGCGACGCGCTGGAGCGCGTCCGCGACGAGCGCGCGCGCCCTCCGACGTGCTTCGGTCCGCGCCTCTTCCTCCATCTGGCGGACCGAGCGCGCCAGCTCATGACGAACGAGATCCTGTGAGCGCTCGAACACCGCGGCCTTCGCCTCCCCGAGCGTCATCCCGGACGTGCGCTCGAGCGCGACGAGCGCTTCGTCCTTCGCGGCCTTGAGCTCGTCCTGGAGCTGCTTCAGATGCACCTCTCGGTCGCCGATCCCCTGTTCACGACGGCCGATCTCGACGAGCTTCTGGTCGAGCTCGCCTTCCCGCTGCGCGATCCGCTCCTCGACCTTGGCGATCTCGACACGTCGCCCCTGCACCTCGCCGTCGACCTCGGCGCGCAGTCGGACCGCGAGCTCGCGCGCCTCGACTTGCGCCTCGCGGCGGATCGTCTCGGCCTCGCGCTCCGCATCGGCGATCGTTCGTCGCCGCTCCTCCTCGCTCCGCCGCACCGCGGAGCTGGACGATGCCCGGAGCCAGACGGCGGTCGCGACCGCCCCGATCCCGAGTCCCACGAGCGCGGCGATGAGCGTGAGCATCTGAACTCCTCCCGGAGTTGGCCCGACTTGCCACGACGATCGCCGCGACAGCTCACATCCGGCAGTTCCCCGCCCAGGCGGGATCCCGCTCCGCTGCGTTGCGTGGCTCTAGGCCGCCGCGGCCTCCCGCGTGCGCGCACGGCGCGCCCGCTCGATCGCGAGGTCGGTGTTCGACACGAGGGTCACAGGGACAACGGTTTCGGAACTTCGCTGGGTGCAGGAACTACCTGAAGTGATGCCGTGTCATGGTAGCGCTCGGTTCTCCAGCTCCGCAACGAGACCGTCGACGCTCTCTTCCGCGAACCCACGGGAGGCGAGGAACCTGAGCGTCCTCGCCGTCGGCCCGCGCTCCTCGACGATCCGCGCGGCGCGGGCATCCTCCGGATCGAGCTCCGAGACGGCGGCTCGGGCCGCGCCGTCGTCGACGCCGTGGCGCGCCAGATCCTCGAGGATCAGGGCATCCCCCGCCCCCCGCTCCGCGAGCGATCGTGCCCGCGCCCGTGCGAACCGGCCGTCGTCGACGAGCCCGACCCGCGCCGCACGGTCGAGCGTCGTCTGCCGGTCCGCCTCGCGGACGCCTGCTCGCACGAGCCGATCCTCGAGCTCGGAACGTGACCGGTCGCGGCGTGCGAGCGCACGGACGGTAACCCTCTCCGCGCGGTCCTGGCGCAGCGCCCGCGCGAGCACACGTGCCTGAGCGCGCTCGACCGGGGACCCGACGGTCAGACCGGCATCGACGACCGCGCTCGCGGGGACGACCCGCCACGGGCGCTCGTCGAGCTCGACCGCGACGCGTCCGCCGCGCGTCGCGCGCAACGCGGTGACCGTTCGCATGCCGCCACCGGCCGAGACCGCTCTACGCCTCCGCTGCCACCTCCTGGGCGACCTCGACGACCGGTACGGCGTCCGGGACGACGTCGGCCGCACGCGGGAGCAGCCGTGCCGAGACGATCTGCTCGGGGCCTGCTTCCGCCTGGATCCGCGCGAGGATCGACTGTACGAGGTCGGGATTCTCCTGGAGGAACGCCGTCGCGTTCTGGCGTCCCTGCCCGAGTCGCTCGTCGCCGAACGAGAAGTACGAGCCCGACTTCGCCACGATCTTTCGCTCGAGGCCGACGTCGAGCACCGTTCCTTCCCAGGAGATCCCCTGCCCGTAGATCACGTCGAACTCCGCCTGCTTGAACGGCGGCGCGACCTTGTTCTTCACGACCTTCACCCGGACGCGGTTCCCGATCGCCTCGGTGCCCTCCTTCAGGGTCTCGATCCGCCGGATGTCGAGGCGCACCGACGCGTAGAACTTCAGCGCGCGCCCACCCGGGGTGGTCTCGGGCGAGCCGAACATCACGCCGATCTTCTCGCGGAGCTGGTTCGTGAACAGGCAGATCGTGTCGGTGCGGTTGAGCGTGCCCGCGAGCTTCCGCAGCGCCTGGCTCATCAGACGCGCCTGAAGGCCGACGTGGCTGTCGCCCATCTCGCCCTCGATCTCCGCCTTCGGCGTGAGCGCCGCGACCGAGTCGATCGCGACCACGTCGACCGCCCCGGAGCGGATCAGGAGCTCTGCGATCTCGAGCGCCTGCTCGCCGGTGTCGGGCTGCGAGACGAGCAGCTCGTCGATGTCGACGCCGATCCGGCGGGCGTACGTCGGGTCCATCGCGTGCTCGGCGTCGATGAACGCGCAGATCCCGCCCCGCCGCTGCGCCTCGGCGATCACGTGGTACACGAGCGTCGTCTTGCCGGACGACTCGGGGCCGAACACCTCCACGATGCGCCCCCGCGGAAGGCCGCCGATGCCGAGCGCGAGGTCGAGCGAGAGCGAGCCCGTCGACACCGCCCCCACCGAGACGTGGGCGGCATCGGTCATCCGCATCACCGACCCCTTGCCGAACTGCCGCTCGATCTGGCCGAGCGCGACGTCGAGCGCTTCCTCGCGGTTCATCGGTTCATCCTCCTGCGTTCAACGAGACACCTTCGAGCACCTCGTACCGGGCGCCGGACGGGCGCAGTCGAGATAGGTAAGCAGCGGCACCGGACGGAACGAACGTTCCCGTCTCCGGGAGTGGCGGCGAGAGGCGCGGCCGCTCTCGGAAGCGGAGGACGGTCACGTGCGGGAGCCATGCCCGCGCCTCCGGCCGGTACACACCGAGGGTCTCGAGCCGCGAGTGGAGCCGGCCGGCGAGGGCGGCCGCCTCGCCGCCGGCGTCCGTGAGTACGACCATGCCCACGCTTCGCGTCTCACGCCAGGCCCGCGGCTCGAGCACGAGCCGTCGGCTTCCGGCCGCGGCGTCCCGCAGGGCGTCGACGATCGACGGGAGCTCCGAGGAGGGGCGTGAGCCGAGGAACGCGAGCGTGACGTGGAGCGCGTCGCGCGCGACCATGCGTCCCTTCTCGAGATGCGCGGCCTGCCAGCGCTCGAGAACGTCCAGGACGCATTCGGGGAGCTGGAGCGCGAGGAAGAGCCGCAGGCGGTCATCTCCCCCGACGCTAGCGGCCGAGGTCATGTGGCTTC
>Ga0164241_10003333_pt1 | contig 16322 bp, 15 predicted proteins | sample OricomyardsoilBY_FD_108780 | JGI IMG/M metagenome (GOLD analysis project Ga0164241, IMG submission 108780) | Backyard soil microbial communities from Emeryville, California, USA - Original compost - Back yard soil (BY) | ecosystem: Environmental > Terrestrial > Soil > Unclassified | place: USA... | reverse complement strand
AGGGCGCGGTCGGCGAGATCGACGTCGTTCAGGGCTTCGTCGTCGAAGGTGATGGTGAGGTGCAGACCGGCCGCGGCGCCGTGCACCGTGGCGTCGGGCAGGTGATTGCCGATGGCATCGACCATGGCATCGCGGCGGGTGCGGTGACGGCGGCGGAGGAAGCGGAGCCGGCGTTCTAGCTCACCGGACTCCATCAGGTGGGCGAGTGTCAGCTGCGGCAACGCCGCGTTGCCGAGGTCGGCCAGGCGTTTCATGCCGATCAAGGCGTCCTTGTACTGCGGCGGCGGCAGCATCCATCCGATTCGCAGCGACGGCGCGAGCAACTTCGACACGCTGCCCGCATAGATCACCTGATCGGCCAGCATCGCGCGCAACGCCGGGACCGGCGGGCGGTCGTAGCGGTGCTCGGCGTCGTAGTCGTCCTCCAGGATCAAGCCGCCTTCGGCTGCCCACTGGATCAGCTCCCGCCGCCGTTCCCCTTCCAGTACGACGCCCGTCGGGAAGTGATGTGCCGGCGTCGCCATCACCACGCGGGCGCCCGACTCCCGGAGCAGGTCGACGCGCAGTCCACCGGCGTCCACCGGGATCGGCGGCGTACGCATGCCCCAGTTCTGCAGGTGCTGCCGGGACCCGAGCGACCCGGGATCCTCCACCGCCATCTCGTCGATCCCGCGCTGCCGTAGTACCTGCGCAACCAGCCCGATCGCCTGGGACACCCCGGCCACGATGATCAGGTCGTCCGGGTCGGCCGCGATCCCGCGATTCCGCGCCAGCCACTGCGCGACCGCTCGCCGCAATGCCGGTGTGCCCGCTGGATCGCCGTACCCGAACTCCGCCGACTCGAGATCGCCGAGCACGGCCCGCTCGGCCCGCAACCAGGCACTCCGCGGAAACGCCGCGAGGTCAGGCACTCCCGGCGTGAGGTCGATCCGCGCCGACGCGGCCCGCAAGCTGTCGAACACGTCCAGCCCTGGCTCGGGTACGACGGCTGACGAGCCGATCGAGATGGTTGCCCCGGCTCCCGGTGTGGTTCCGACCGGGACGGCCACCACCGTGGTGCCGGCTCGGCCTTGGCCGGCGATGTGGCCGTCTTCGGTGAGGCGTTGGTAGGCCTCGGTGACCACGCCGCGGGAGATGCGGAGTTCGGCGGCGAGGAGACGGGTGGCGGGGAGGCGGCTGCCGATGGGGAGCCGGCCGTCGGAGATGGCGGCCCGGAGCCGTTCGGTGAGCCAGTCCGACAGACCGCCGGGCGGTGCGTCGGCCGGGTTCAGCTGAAGGAAGTCCGCCCCGGCCGGTGTCCCGTCGACCAGTCCTTTGGACCTGCCACTTTGGCTCGGATTGGACCTGTTCACTGGACCATTGTGGCCGCACCGTGGAGATATGGGAACTGACTACGTGCACGGCTACACCCCCGCGGAGACCCGCCGGCTGACCGACCAGGCGCAGACGCTCGCCGACCTCCTGCACGGCGGCACGACCTACCCGCCCGGCAGCCGGGTCCTCGAGGCGGGCTGCGGAGTCGGCGCGCAGACCGTCCAGCTCGTCACCCGCAGCCCGGGCATCGACCTGGTCTCCGTCGACATCTCCGAGGAGTCCCTCGCGCAGGCCAAGGCCAATGTCGCCGCGATCGCCCCCGAGGCCCGCGTCGACTTCCGGCACACCGACCTCCGCGACCTGCCGGACGAGGCCTTCGACCACGTCTTCCTGTGCTTCGTCCTCGAACACCTCGCGGACCCGCACAGCGCCCTGGTCGCCCTGCGCCGCCTCCTCAAGCCCGGCGGCACGATCACCGTGATCGAGGGCGATCACGAGTCGGCGTTCTTCCACCCGCGCAGTACGGCGGCCCAGGCGGTGATCGACTGCCTCGTCGACCTGCAGGCCGAGGCCGGTGGTGACTCGCTCATCGGCCGCTGTCTGCAGCCGCTTCTCAAGGACGCCGGGTACGACGACGTCCGTGCGCACCCGTGCACGGTGTACGCCGACGAGACGCTGCCGCACCTGGTCGACGGGTTCACCCGGAAGACGTTCATCGCGATGGTCGAGTCGGTCCGGGAGCGGGCCGTCGCGGCCGGGATGCGGACGACGGCCGAATGGGCGCAGGGCATTCGCGACCTGGAGAAGTCCGCCGAATCCGGCGGCACCTTCCACTACACGTTCTTCAAGGCGGTGGGCCGGACATGATCGCGTTGCTGACCATCGTCGTACTGGTCGTCCGGGGCCTGAATCGCAACCAGCGCCGGCAGATCCGTACTCGCTCGCCCAACGGTGTCGCGGATCGGGACCTGGAACGGCTCGTCGCCGATCTGCGCGCACTCAGCTGACCAATTCGTGAACGCCTGGTAAACAGGGAGCATGGCGCCGACCGAGCAGCTGGAGATCGAGACGAAGTACGACGTCGACGAGACCGCGACCCTGCCTGCGCTGCACGAGCTGCCCGGGGTCGCGAGTGTTGCGCAGCCGGTCGAGCTGGCGCTCGAGGCCGTGTACTTCGACACCGAGACGCTCGATCTCGCGGCCAACAAGGTGACGCTGAGACGGCGGACCGGCGGTGAGGACGACGGCTGGCATGTGAAGTTCCCGAAGTCGTCGGGCGAGCGGCTGGAGGTCCACCACCCGCTCGGACGCGCGGTGCGCAAGGTGCCGATCGCGGTGGTCCGCACGGTGCGCGTGTATGTCCGGGACTACGAGCTGGTCCCCGTGGTCACGCTGCAAACGCAGCGCGTCGTCCACAAGCTGCTGGGTGAGGACGGTCAGGTTCTCGCGGAGGTGGCCGACGACCGGGTCACTGCGACCGTCGAAGGAGCCGAGCCGGACAGCTGGCGCGAGTGGGAGGTCGAGCTCGTCGACGGCGAGCCGGACCTGCTCGAGGCCGCCGGGGAGCTGCTGCTGTCCGCGGGCGCCGCGCCGGCCTCCGGGCCGAGCAAGCTGGCTCGTGCGCTCGGTGATCGGGTCCCCGCCGTGGACGGCGGCGAACTGCCGGCGAAGCCGCGGACGTCCGACCTGTTCCGGGCGTACGCCGGAGCCCAGGTGCAGGCGATCCGCGAGCGGGACCCGGAGGTACGGCGTGATCTGCCGGACTCGATCCACAAGTTCCGGGTCGCGACGCGGCGACTGCGGTCGGCGCTGGCGACGTACCGTCCGGTGGTCGACCGTGAGGCGGGCGACGCGATCCGCGAGGAGCTGAAGTGGCTGGCCGGTGAGCTCGGCGTGGCGCGGGACGCGGAGGTTCAGCGCGAGCACTTCGCCGAGGAGGTCTCCGAGCAGCCGGTCGAGCTCGTGATGGGCCGGGTCGCGGGCAGGATCGACGATCACCTGCGGGGTGTGTACAAGGAGGGCCGGGCGGGCGCGCTGGCCGCCCTGGAGAGTGAGCGGTACTTCCGGTTGCTGGACCGCCTGGACGAGCTGATCGCCGAGCCGCCGTTGACCGGCGACGACGGGAAAGCGCCCAAGCAGATCGGCAAAGTCCTGAAGCACGACTGGAAGCGGATGCGGAAGGCAGTCCGGCGCGCCGAGAAGGCGGAGACATCCGCCGAGCAGGATCACGAGCTGCACGAGGTCCGCAAGGGTGCCAAACGACTCCGGTACGCCGCGGAGTCCGCCGTACCGGTGCTCGGTGAGGAAGCCACGGACCTGGCCGTCCGGGCCGAAGAGGTGCAGGAAGTCCTCGGCGAGCACCAGGACAGCGTCGTGTCCCGCGACCTGCTCCGCGACCTCGCCGTCCAGGTCCACCTCGAGGGCGGCAACGCCTTCACCTTCGGCCGCCTGCACGCCGCCGAGGAACTCCGGGGCGCCAGGTCCCGCGATGCCTTCTTCGACCTCTGGCCGACGCTCAAGCTGCACTGACAGCGCGAGACGGACCCGGTCAGGGACGACCGGGTCCGTCTCGAGGGGCGGAGGTGGGGCTGTCAGGCAGGTCCGCGTGGAATCAGCAGGGCCTGCCTGACAGGCTGGGGGTCACCTCAGTGCTGCACCGCCTTCTCGGCGCCCGCGCCAGTGAGGGAGCGGACCTCCATCTCGGCGAACTTGTCGGCGTCGACCGGCTCCTTGCTGGTGACCGTGCCGAGCCAGCCGAGCACGAACGCCAGCGGGATCGAGACGATGCCGGGGTTGTCCAGCGGGAACCAGTGGAAGTCGATGCCGGTGTCGGTGATCATCGACAGGCTCTTGCCGGTCTTCGCGTCGACCTTGCCGGAGACGACCGGGCTGAACGCGATCAGGAGGATCGCCGAGCCCAGGCCGCCGTAGATGCTCCACAGTGCGCCGCGGGTGTTGAACCGCCGCCAGAACAGCGAGTACAGGATCGTCGGCAGGTTCGCACTGGCCGCGACCGCGAACGCCAGCGCCACCAGGAAGGCGATGTTCTGCCCGTTGGCGAAGATGCCGCCGATGATCGCGACGATGCCGATCACGACCGCGGTGTACCGGGCCACCCGGACCTCGCCGTCGCCGCTGATCTGGCCCTTCTTGAGGATCGAGCCGTAGATGTCGTGGGCGAACGACGTACTCGCGGTGATCGTCAGGCCGGCCACGACGGCCAGGATGGTGGCGAAGGCGACCGCGGAGATCACCCCGAGGAGCAGTTCACCACCGAGCTCGAACGCCAGTAGCGGCGCGGCCGAGTTCGCCTTGCCGGGCGCGGCCTTGATCGCGTCGGGACCGACGATCGCGGCGGCGCCGTACCCGAGCACCAGGGTGAACAGGTAGAAGATGCCGATGATCCAGATCGCCCAGCTGACACTGCGCCGGGCCTCCTTGGAGTTCGGCACCGTGTAGAACCGCATCAGCACGTGCGGCAGGCCGGCGGTGCCGAGCACCAGGGCCAGCGCCAGCGAGATGAAGTCCAGCTTGCTGACCCCCGTTGCGCCGTACTGCAGGCCCGGGTTCAGCAGCTTCTCGCCGGCTGCCGGGCTGTTGTCGACGGCCGCACCGAGCAGGCTGGACAGATTGAAGGAGTACTTCGCCAGCACCCACAAGGTCATGATGCCGGCGCCGATGACCAGCAGGACGGCCTTGATGATCTGCACCCAGGTGGTGCCTTTCATGCCGCCGACCAGCACGTAGGTGATCATGATCGCGCCGACCACTGCGATCACGATGCTCTGGCCGGTACGGCCGGAGACGCCGAGCAGCAACGCGACCAGACCACCGGCGCCGGCCATCTGCGCCAACAGGTAGAAGAAGCAGACGCCGAGGGTCGAGATGGCGGCCGCCATCCGGACCGGCCGCTGCTTGAGCCGGAACGACAAGACGTCGGCCATGGTGAACCGGCCGGTGTTCCGGAGCAGCTCGGCGACCAGCAGCAGGGCCACCAGCCACGCCACCAGGAAGCCGATCGAGTAGAGGAAGCCGTCGTACCCGTTCAGGGCGATCGCGCCCGCGATGCCGAGGAACGACGCGGCGGACAGGTAGTCGCCGGCGATCGCGATGCCGTTCTGCGGACCGGTGAAGGACCGGCCGCCGGCGTAGAAGTCGGCCGCAGTGCGGTTGTTGCGCGAGGCCCGCAGCACGATCGCCAGGGTGGCCAGCACGAACAGCGCGAAGATCACGATGTTGACGGTCGGGTTGCCGATATCGGTTGCCATCGGCAACAGGAGTGGGGCGGTCACTGGTCGGCTCCCTCGATCTGGTGGCGCAGCCGTTCGGCGTCGGGGTCGATCCGGCGGTCGGCCCAGCGGACGTAGATCATCGTGATCGCGAACGTCGAGACGACCTGACCGAGCCCGAACAGCAGGGCCACGTTGATGTTTCCGCCGACCTTGTGCGACATGAACCCGGGCGCGTAGGCGGCGAGCAGGACGTAGAGGAAGTACCAGACCAGGAACAGGGCGGTCATCGGGAACACGAAGCGCCGGAACCGGCGACGCAGTTCGGAGAAGTCCGGCGTGAGCTGGACATCCCGGTACGTCGTCAGGTCCGGGTCACCCGCGGAGCGTGTATCACTCATTGCGCGGGACCTCCAGACGTGATCAGGCCGGGCGGATGGGCCAGGCAGGGGCTGCTGCTGGTCCGTACTGTGGTCCCCGTCACGGTCGGTCGACAGCACCCACACGCATCGGTCGCTCAGCGGACCACACCAGTCGGCCGGTGGATCACTGTCCTGCGCCGAGCGGTAGGAATCACACGACGAACGGTTCAGCGCGCCGGCAGGCCGCGGTCGACGTCGACGGCTTCGGGGGTGTGCAGGCGGACCATGCTGCGGGCGGCGCCGGCCGGGATCTTGTCCGGGGTCAGCTTCGACACGACGATGACGGTGACGAACGCGAGCGGCATCGTCCACGCGGCCGGCTGACCGACGAGCGCCCGCGGCCAGCCGCCGTCGGGACCGCCGAGCACGTTGATCAACGCGGCCGCACTGGCGGCGACTCCACCGACGACGAGACCCGCCGCCGCGCCGGTCGTGGACATCCGTCGCCACCAGATCCCAAGCACCAACAGCGGACAGAACGTCGACGCGGCTACCGCGAACGCAAGCCCCACGGTGTCCGCAAGACTCAGCGACCCCGTGAACAGGAACGCCACATAAGGCACGGTCATCGACAGCAGCGCCGCGATCCGGAAGCTGTTCACCGCGACGTAGTCGCCGCCCGTCCACCGGTGCAGCCTGCTCCGCAGCAGGTCCTGGTCGATCACGCCGGCGATCGCGACGGTCAGCCCAGAGGACGTCGACAGGAACGCCGCGAACGCCCCGGCCGCGACCAGTGCACCGAGCAGATCCCCTGCTGTACCAGGGAAAATCCGGTTCGGCAGCTCGAGTACGACGGTGTCCGCGCCGGCACTCACCAGATCGGGCGCGAACGTCCGGCCCAGGACGGCGTACATCGGTGGGAACAGGTAGAAGAGTCCGAGCAGTGCCAGCACGACGACCGTCGTACGGCGGGCGGCCCGGCCGTCCGGGTTCGTGTAGAAGCGGACCAGCACGTGCGGCAGGCCCATGGTTCCGAAACAAAGGGCCAGGAGCAACGAATAGGTCGCGTACAGCGGGTGGTCGCGGCCGCCGGCGCGCGACAGCGGCTCGGACCACTCCGAGGCCGCGCCCTGCAGCGACTGCAGTACGCCGGCCGGATGCTCGCCGGACCGCCAGGCGATCAGGATGACGAACACCGGCGTGGCCAGGGCGGTGAGTTTGAGCCAGTACTGAAAGGCCTGCACGAAGGTGATCGATCGCATGCCACCGGCTGCGACATTGAAGACCACGATCACCGCGACGACCGCAGCGCCGACATCGGGTGGTGCGCCGGTGACCGTCTGGACCGTGAGTCCGGCGCCGTGCAGCTGCGGAAGCAGGTACAGCGTGCCGATGCCGACGACCAGGCCCGAGCAGATCCGGCGGACCATGGCCGACTCGAAGCGGGTCTCGGCGAAGTCGGGCAACGTGTAGGCGCCCGAGCGGCGCAGTGGGGCGGCGACCAGCACGAGCAGCATCAGGTAGCCGACCGTGTAACCGACCGAGAACCACAACATGTCCGCGCCGTTGACCAGGACCAGGCCGGCGACACCGAGGAACGAGGCTGCCGACAGGTACTCGCCACTGATGGCGGATGCGTTCCAGCGTGGCGTGACCGCCCGGCTGGCGACGTAGAAGTCGCTGGTCGTCCGCGAGATCCGCAGCCCGAACAGCCCGATCCCGATCGTTGCCACGACCACCAATCCGATCGCGGTCAGACTCATTGCCGGCGACATCAGCTACTGCCGTCCGACGAACTCGGTGAACTCGGCTTCGATCCGTTCGGCGTTGCGGACGTACAGGCGGGCCGCGACGTACACGACCGGATAGACCACGATGCCGAGGATCACCCACGGCAGCGGCAGGCCGAGGACCGACAGGGTGCGGGTCGCGGGGACGAGGGCGAACAGCAGCGGGATGCCGCCGAGCACCACCGCGGCGCCGCCGATCACCGCGAGGGTGAGCCGGAGCTGGGCCTGGATCAGCGAGTGCATGTAGATCTCGCCTAGGCGGGTCTGTTCGTCGATCTCCCGGGTCCCGGTGGGGATGACCGGTCGCCTGGCGGCGCTGGTTCGAGGGCTCGTGACCCGAACCCGTCTGGGGACGTCCGGCGTACTCACGTCAGCCGCGCAGGGAGGTCGAGCGGACGAGGAGGTCGCGGAGCTCGCGCGTGTGGCGGCGGCTGACCGGGAGCCAGTCGTCGCCGACCCGGACCGCGCAGCGGCCGCCGTCGACGCGCATCTCGTCCACGTGCGCGAGGGCGACGAGCGTACTGCGGTGGATGCGGGTGAAACCGGCGTCACGCCAGCGTTCCTCCAGTGTGCTCAGCGGGATCCGGACCAGGTGGGAGTTCTGACCGGTGTGGAGGCGCGCGTAGTCACCCTGGGCCTCGACGTACCGGACCGTCCTGCGCTGGATGAATCGCGTGACCCCCGCCAGCTCCACGGGGATCACCTCGTCGTCGGTCTCCTCGGCCGCCTGCTGTGCGGTCGGCGCGCCCTGGGTGACGACCCGGCGGACCGCATCGGCCAGCCGCTCGGCCCGGACCGGCTTCATCACGTAGTCGGTCGCCTCGAGGTCGAACGCCGCCACCGCGTGCTCGTCGTACGCGGTGACGAAGACGATCTGCGGCCGGCTGGCGAACTTCGACAGCACTCGAGCCAGGTCGATGCCGTCGAGCCCGGGCATCTTGATGTCGCAGAACACCACGTCCAGGTCGGTCGCCTGCAGGATCTTCAGCGCGTCCGGGCCGTTCGAGGCCGTCCGGATCACACCGATCCGCGGGTCCCGCTCCAGCAGGTACACCAACTCCGCCAGGGCGGGTTCCTCGTCGTCCGCGACCAGCACGCGCAGGGGAGTGTCGGCCATAGGGCGAACACTACGGCGAGGCGTGCATCCCTGAGGAGTATTTGGGTATCCGGAAATCGGAGCTGTCCGCTGGGCTGCTCAGGACAGCATGTGGGGGGCGTGGTCGGGCTGGTGTTCCCAGCGGAGGCGGCTCGAGCCGAAGCCGGCCGCATGGACGCCGTCGTGGCCGCTCGGCCGCCGGCAGTAGTAGTGCGGCGAGTACAGGTCGCGGCACGAGTCCTGGTGCGCCGTGTAGGCGAACTCGAGGTCCAGTCGCTCGTCACTGCTCATGAAAAGTCGCTCTCGTTGAACCTGGCCTTCCTGCGCAGTATGACTCCGCCGGTGCCGACGACGGGAGCCGGGCCCTGTGCCCGGCTCCCGTCCATCCCTCCTCTACTTGATCAGCCCGTGTGGGTCGAGCACGTACTTCCGAGCCGCGCCCTTGTCGAAGTCGGCGTAGCCCTGCGGAGCCTGGTCCAGCGAGATGACCGTGGCGTTCACGTTCTTCGCGATCTGCGTACGGTCGTGCAGGATCGCCTGCATCAGCTGGCGGTTGTACCGCATGACCGGACACTGTCCGGTCGTGAACGACAGCGACTTCGCCCAGCCCAGGCCCAGGCGGATCGACAGCGAGCCGGTCTTCGCGGCCTCGTCGCTCGCACCGGGGTCACCGGTCACATACAGGCCGGGGATGCCGACCGCACCACCGGCCGCGGTCACGTCCATCACCGTGTTCAGCACGGTCGCCGGGCGCTCGGACCCGGCATCCGTGCCGTGGCCATGGGCCTCGAACCCGACCGCGTCGATCGCGCTGTCGACCTCCGGTACGCCGAGGATCCGCTCGATCTGGTCCTTCGGATCACCCTCGGACACGTCGATCGTCTCGCAGCCGAAACTGCGAGCCTGCTCCAGCCGTTCCTTCTGCAGGTCGGCGACGATGACGACGGACGCTCCGAGCAGGAACGCCGACGTGGCCGCGGCCAGGCCGACCGGCCCCGCGCCGGCGACGTAGACAGTCGAACCTGTCCCGACACCCGCGGTGACAGCGCCGTGGTAGCCGGTCGGGAAGATGTCCGACAGCATGGCCAGGTCGCGGATCTTCTCCAGCGCCCGGTCCTTGTCGGGGAACTTCAGCAGGTTCCAGTCGGCGTACGGCACCAGCGCGTACTCCGCCTGGCCGCCGACCCAGCCGCCCATGTCGACGTACCCGTACGCGGACCCGGGTCGGTCCGGGTTCACGTTCAGGCAGACGCCGGTCTTGCCCTCCTTGCAGTTGATGCACCGCCCGCAGGCGATGTTGAACGGGACGGACACCAGATCGCCGACCTTGATGAACTCGACGTCACGCCCGACCTCGGCCACCTCACCGGTGATCTCATGGCCGAGAGCGAGTCCCGACGGTGCCGTGGTCCGGCCGCGCACCATGTGCTGGTCGCTGCCGCAGATGTTGCTGGCCACCACCTTGAGGATCGCCCCGTGCGGAATCTGCCGCCCCACGTTCGCAGGATTGACCCCTGGACCGTCCTTGAGCTCCAGACTCGGGTAGTCGATCGTCTCGACCGCCACGTCGCCTGGCCCCTTGTAAATCACTGCCCTGTTACCTGGCACGAGTAGTGCTCCCTTCCGTCCGGGCTCGACGAGCCCATCGGCACTCTTCGTGGGCCGCGATCGCTTCGTAGAGAATGCGATCCGGCCGTCGCCCGCCCCGTCCAGGCGAATCCACTCCGTCTAGACGCTCGCGCAAACGCGCAGTCCCAGCGCCGTAAGGGGATTGCTCTCGACGCTAGTCCGCGCCACTACTACCGTCAAAGGCACAGTGGCCTACGGCGTGGCGTGTACTCCAGAGGAGTACTTGGGCACCCGGAACGTGACTTTGGTGCCGGCGTCCACCGCGGTCTCGACGATCAGGCCGTACGCGTCGCCGTACACCTGACGGAGCCGGGCGTCGACGTTGCCCAGGCCGACGGAGTCGCTGTCGGACTCGCCGGACAGCGCGGCCCGGATCACCTCCGGATCGCTGCCGGCGCCGTCGTCCTCGACGCTGATCTCGGCCTCGTTGATCCGGTCCCGAGCGCGGATCGTGATCCGGCCGACCCCGGTGGTGCCCTCCAGGCCGTGCCGTACGGCGTTCTCCACGAGCGGCTGGACGACCAGGAAAGGAATGACCGCCGGCAGCACCTCGGGCGCGATCTGTAGTGACACCGTGAGCCGCTCGCCGAACCGGGCCTGCTCCAGCACCAGGTAGCGCTCCACGTTGCGCAGTTCGTCGGCCAGCGTGGTGAACTCGCCGCCCCGCCGCAGCGCGTACCGGGAGAAGTCGGCGAACTCCAGCAGCAGCTCGCGCGCCCGCTCCGGATCGGTCCGGACGAACGACGCGATCGCCGCCAGGGCGTTGTAGATGAAGTGCGGGCTGATCTGCGCTCGCAGTGCGCGCAGCTCGGCCTCCATGGCGCGCGTGCGCTCCTTGTTGAGCTCGGCCAGCTCCACCTGGCCGGACACCCAGCGGGCCACCTCTTCGGTGGCCCGGACCAGCGCGGCCGACGAGCGGATGCTGTACGCCACCAGTACGGCGACCACCCGCTCCTCGGTCACGATCGGCGCGACCACCGCCGTACGGATCGGGCACTGTGGGTCGCTGCAGGCCACGTCGTGCGCGCCGAGCACCGCGGTACGCCCGGACCGGAGCGTCGGGGCGGCAATGGCCTTCGCGTCGCCGCGGTGGTTGCTCTCGTACGGTCCGCCGACACCGTCCCACGCCAGTACGCCGGACGAGTCGCAGATGGCGATGGCCGCCGTACCGAGGAGGTCTCTGAGGTGGCGGCTCGCCTTGCCGGCCGCGGCGGGTGTCAGACCCTCGCGCAGATGGGGAGACGCCAGCGAGGCCGTATGCAGGGTCGCATACGTCGCCTTGTCAGCCGGAGTCCCGAAATGCTTCCGCCGCCGCGCGAACATTTCTCGACGGTAGCTGGTCAGCCCTGCGCACGGGGTGTGAACGCCTCCAGGGCCTCGGTGTCGGAGTAGTTGGTGAGCATGTACTCGTCCACCCAGGCCTGGCTGCCCGGGTACGTCGACTCGGCGGTGATGCGGTCCGCGGCCTTGACGGCGTCGAGGGGTGCGCGGCGGAGCTGGACGCCGTCCGGGGTCAGCAACGCCCAGCTGGGGCCAGGAGCGCCGTACGGCATGCCGACGCTGCCGGCGTTGACCACCAGCCGCCGGTCCACCTGCCGTGCGAACGGCATGTGCGTGTGGCCGCAGACGATGGTGCGGATGTCGTCGGGTACGCCGCTCAGCACGGTGGCCCACCGTGAGATCGGGCTGTCGACCAGCACCACCTCCTCGTCGTTGCGGGGTGTGGCGTGGCAGAACAGCACGTCCCCGATGGTCACACTGTTCGGCAGGGACGCCAGCAACTCCACCTGGTCCGGGCGCAGCTGCTCGGCCGCCCAGGGGCTCACCTCGTCCGGCGGGTCACCCTTGAACTCACCCCGGACCATCTCGACAAGCTCCCGGTCGGCGTTTCCGTTCACCCACACGACCCGGTCGCCCAGCGACGTCAACAGGTCCAGCGTCTCCACCGGCTGCGGCCCACTGGCAATGTCACCGGCCAGCACGATCGCATCGGCCGACAGCACGTCCTGCTCTGCCAGCACAGCCTCCAGAGCAGGCAGGACGCCGTGGACATCAGCCAGTACCGCTATGCGCTCCATGCCGCCAGTCTGCCGTCAGACCCCTTGCATCACAGGGGCTATCTGCTCAGGGCAGATCAGCTGCCGATCCTGAGATTGCCCTTCTCGAGCGGGGTCGCGCGCTCACACTCACCGGTGGTCGTCGTACAGCGGATGATCGAGGCGGGGCTGTCCTCGCCGTCGTCGGCGAGCAACAGCAGGTGCTGGTCGTCCTCGGCCACCGCCTGCCGGAATGTCCCGGTCCACTCGTGCAGCAGGGTGCCGGTCTTCGCGTCCAGCGCCGCTGCGATGCCGTCGGCGTACCCGTCGCGGTAGAACGGCGCTCCGATGGCGGTGGCGCCGTCGGGGGTGAATCCGACGACCTGGTAGTCGCACGTCCGCCACAGCCGCCTGTGGCTCACGACGCCGATTACGTTCGTGCAGCTCTCGTAGTCGGTCAGGTTCACCACCGACGCGGCGATCGTGCCGTCGGCGGTCAGGCCGCTCGGCCTCGGGATCTCCGTGACCGCGGTCGCCTTCGAGGTCCCCGGAACCCATTCGTACAGGGCCCAGGTGGAGGTGCCCTCCGAGGGCTCGGCCCGGAAATACACCTTGCCGTTGGCGTAGCCGAGCGGGTGGGCGTCCCAGACGTCAGGCAGGGTGTACTGCTTGACCGACTCTTGCTCCGCGTAGAGGACGGCGCCCGGCAGGGCGGCACTCTGCTCGGACCGGCGGGTGGCGATGTAGGCGGCGGCCAGGCCGTCCTCGGTCGTCACGATCCCCGTGACGTCGGGGGTACGCCGGACCACCTTGCCGCTGTCGTCGATCGTCAGCATCTCGGTGTCGGTGCCTTTGCTGACGACGGCCAGCACCGACTGGTTCAGGCGGGCGACGTCCAGGATGTCCTCTGTGCCGGGGATCTTGACCTCCCCGCCCGGGCCGCCGCGGACTGTGCGGCCGGACAGGTAGGTGACCTGTGGGGCGCGGCCCTGCGGGAGCTTCGCCAGGGTGATCTTGGACTTGACCGGACCGGTGGTCGGCGCCTTCGACGGCGGCTTGGGAGTGGTGACAGGCGTCGCCGGAGGAGTCGCCGACGGCTTCGGTGTCGGAGTCGGAGTCGGAGTCAGGACCGGTGTGGGGGAGGGGGAACCGCTGAGCGGGGCTGCGTCGGCCTCGTTGATGGTTTGCGGGCCCTGGCGATAGGCGAGGGCGGCGCCGATCGCGACCGCGGCGACCGCGATCGAGGCGACCAGAACCACCAGCCGGCTGTTCATGTTCCGCATCAGCGGACTCCTAACGCGTTCATCCCTGGCCTCATGATCCGAGGAGAAGGGGTTCCGGGGACAGCGGTGTGGCCAGTTCGCACTGACCGGTGCTGACGGTGCAGCGGACCAGAGCCGAGCGGGACTTTGGTTCCTGCTGGTCGTGCCATTGCAGCAGGAGGTGGTCGTCGTCCTCCGCCACCGCTGCCCGCAGCGACGGTGCGGTCCACTGCCGCAGCAGCTTGCCGGTCTTGACGTCCAGGACCGCGGTGCGCTTCTCGCCGTACGGCTCTCCGGTCCCGGGTGGCAGGCCGACGACGAACGCATCACCCGGGCTGAACCGGTCCAGCCGGTACTGACAGGTGCGCCAGCGCTGCAGCTGGCCGGCCAGGTCCATGACGACCGTGCACTGGCCGCTGTCGGTGAAGATGCTCATCCCGGCCACCAGAGTGCCGTCCGCCGTCACGGACACCGGCGATTTCACCTTCGGCAGCTTGCGAACGGTCATCTTGTCGGTGTCCCAGCGATACAGGTCCCAGGCGTCACCCGGCTTCGTACCGCCACGGAAGTAGACGGCGTGGCCGACGACTGCCAGCACAGAGACGTCGGTGAGCTTCGGCTGCCGCAGTACGTCGGCCGGTCCGGTGGTGTGCTCCTCGAAGTACACCGTGCCGCCGGACTGGTGGTCGGAGAACTGCCCACCCGAGGCGAAGGCGACATACTTGCCGTCGGCACTGGTCGCCAAGGAGTCCACGCTCCGGATCACGGTCGCGACCTTGCCGGAGTCGTCCTGCACCATCAGGAAGCTGCTGGTGGCAGTCGCGACCTGAACGGTCATGGTGATGTCCCACAGCCGCGCCGCGGCGATGATCTCCTTGGTGCCAGGCACCCGGACCGGACTGCCAACCCCGCCCATCACGGTGCGGCCGCGGACGTAGGTGAGCTGTGGCGCCCGTCCGGTGGGGAGACCGGCCGCATCGATGGTGCTCGTCGTCCGGTGCGTTGGTGTCGCTGTCGCTGACAGTGGAGCGGCGGCTGCGCCGGTCTGGTTGCGTGGCCCGCGGGCAGCGGCCAGCAGCCCTCCGCCGACGACGGCGGCGACCGCGACAGCGGCCAGAACCGCCACCAGCGGCCGATTCCTGCTCGGCACCCGTCCCGCATCCATCCCCGTTGTGACGCGTGGAAACGTCCAGAAGTTCGCTCCGGCGAGCGAGTCACAAGCGCGATCGAGCATAATGCGTGCATGGACCAGCCAGCTCGGATCGGCCGGTACGCCCTGGTCCGCCGGGTCGGTGCCGGTGGTTTCGCGACCGTTTGGCTGGCCCGGGACGAGCAGCTGGACGCCGAGGTGGCGGTCAAGATCCTGTCCGACCTGTGGGTCGACGACGAGGACGTCCGGCGCCGGTTCCTGGCCGAGGGACGCTTTCTGCGCAAGGTCGACTCGCTGTACGTCGTCGGTGTGCACGACATCGGTGAGGCCGAGGACGGACGCCCGTACATGGTCCTCACCTATGCCGACGGCGGCACGCTCGCGGACCGGATCAAGGCCGGCCCGCTGGAGATCGGTGAAGCGGTCCGCATCATCACCGAGGTCGGCAAGGGCATCAAGCACCTGCACACCCGCGGCGTCCTGCATCGCGACGTGAAGCCGGCCAACGTGTTGTTCAAGACCGAGCCGGGCGGCGACCGCGCGATGCTCGGTGACCTCGGTCTGGGTAAAGCGGTTCAGGACGTGTCCCAGCTGACCATGCCCGGCGGCACACCGGCGTACGTCGCCCCGGAGCAGGTGCTCGGCGACCGCCTGGACCACCGTGCGGACCTCTACTCGCTCGGAGCGGTCGCGTACGCCGCGTTCACCGGGCAGGCACCACATGGTGTCGTCAGCCTCGGTGCGGTGATGCACATCGACGCACCGCCGCCCTCGATGACGACACTACGCGATGACGTGTCCGACGCGATCGACGTCGTCGTACGGCGTGCACTCGAACCGGACCGGGACAAGCGGTGGCCGGACCTCGACAGCTTCCTCAACGCGTTGCGCGAGGCCCACACCACCGGCAAGGTTCCGGTCGGGCTGGTGCCGGCGGCGGAGATGCCCACACCGGTTGCCAAGCCGGCAGACGTCGACCAGCAGACCGCACTGTCCAACGCCAACGAGCCGACCGTAGCCGTCAGCCCGAAGCGCTCCGGCCGCTCCCGCGTCATCGCCGCCGTCCTGGCCGTCGTACTGGCAGCCGCCGGAGGCTACGGCGGCTACCGGTACGTCCTCAGTCGACCGGTGAAGGTCGAGACCGATCACCTGTCCGTGGAAGTGCCGCGTGAGTGGTCGCAGAAGGCACAGACCGACAGTGATCTGCTGGTGAGCTCCAGCACGTCCCAGTGGCAGACGGACAACAAGGTGGAGGGCGTCTTCCTGGGCGTGGAGTCCTCATCGACGCTCCCCACGAATTCTGTGGCGCCCGACGGCTGCCAGACGGCCGCGCCGGAACGCGCCACCATCAACAACCAGGAGACGGTCACCTTTCGGTACACCTGCAACGGTGTGCCGACCGTGCTGGAGCAGTACCGGCAGGTGAACGCCTCCACCCAGTTGCGGGTCCAGGT
>Ga0164241_10003332_pt1 | contig 16328 bp, 11 predicted proteins | sample OricomyardsoilBY_FD_108780 | JGI IMG/M metagenome (GOLD analysis project Ga0164241, IMG submission 108780) | Backyard soil microbial communities from Emeryville, California, USA - Original compost - Back yard soil (BY) | ecosystem: Environmental > Terrestrial > Soil > Unclassified | place: USA... | reverse complement strand
ACGTTTCCGCCCATCACTTCGACGCGCACTGGTCTGCGCCGCACTTTTTTCTTCCACGTTTTTGGGATTGAGACTCGGCGGTGCCGAAAATGCTGATGACTTCGTTTTGGTATCCGACCAAATCGCCGCACCTTTCGTCGTCGAAAAGGACACCGCCCCGGCGATCGCTCGTGCGGCTGATGATGTTCGGGCGGACATTGAGCGCGTCGCCGGAACGCTGCCGGAACTCACGCACGAAATTCTTTCGAACCAGTCATCGCGCCGGATAGTCGTCGCCGGGGTTGTCGGACATAGTGCGTTGATCGATCAGCTCGTTGCCTCGGGGAAAATCGACATCTCCGCTCTTACGGGTGCGTGGGAGAGTTTTAGTATCACTGTTGTACCGGAGCCTATGCCGGGCGTCGGCCAGGCACTGGTAATCGCAGGCAGCGACCGACGCGGCGCGATCTATGGATTGTATGAAATCTCTAATATGATCGGCGTGTCGCCCTGGTATTGGTGGGCCGATGTTTCCCCGCGGAAAAGATCCACGTTATTGATCGCCGCGGGCACACGGCGCTTCGGTCCGCCGTCCGTGAAGTACCGGGGCATTTTCATCAACGACGAGGATTGGGGTCTTCAACCGTGGGCCGCGAAAACGTTCGAGCCGGAATCCGGTGGAATCGGGCCGAAGACCTACGCAAAAATCTTCGAACTGCTGTTGCGGCTTCGCGCCAACACCGTCTGGCCTGGTATGCATCCCTCGACCCACGCCTTTAATTTTTTTCCGCGAAACAAAGAGGTCGCCGATGCATACGGGATCGTCATGGGCTCGTCGCACGCCGAGCCCATGCTGCGCAACAACGTCAGCGAATGGATCGCGCCCCACGAGGACTATAACTACCTCACCAATCGCGCGGAGGTGCTTCACTACTGGGATCAGCGCGTCGCAGAGAATGCGCGCTACGAAAACATCTACACGCTCGGGATGCGCGGCATCCACGATTCAAATATGCAGGGGCCGAAAACGGATGCGGAGCGCATCCGCGCGCTTGAACAAATCTTCGCCGACCAGCGCGCACTTATCGCCCGTCACGTGAGACCTGACGTCGAACAAGTGCCGCAGATGTTTTGTGCCTATAAGGAAGTCCTCGACCTTTACCGTCAGGGGCTGCGTGTTCCCAAGGATGTTACGATCGTCTGGCCCGACGATAATTTCGGCTACGTGCGCAACTTCGCTTCCGAAGAAGAGCGCGCGCGCTCCGGCGGATTCGGGGTTTATTATCACCTCTCTTATCTAGGCGCACCGCTTTCCTATCTCTGGCTTAGCACCACGCCACCCGCGCTCCTATGGGAGGAGATGCATAAAGCTTACGAGCACGGCGCCGATCGCCTCTGGATCGCGAATGTCGGCGATCTGAAGCCCGCTGAAATCCCCACGGAATTTTTTCTGCAAATGGCGTGGGACATCCATCGCTGGCGTGCCGACAACCTCGGACAATTTCTCACCGCGCAGATGTCTCGTGATTTCGGCCCAGAGCACGCGCCCGCACTCGCCTCACTTCTCGCCGATTACTATCTCCTCAATTTCCAGCGGAAACCCGAACACCTTCAATGGGGGCTTACGCACCGGCCGCCGCTTCCGAGCGCACTGACCGACTCCGAGGTTCGCGCACGGCTCGCAGCATTTGCGCGTCTTCGCACGCAAGTCGGCGAGCTGCGTGCGAAAATTCCCGCGTCCCAGCAGGACGCTTTTTATCAGCTCATTTATTATCCGATCATCGGATCGGCTCTCGCCAATGAACGTTTCTTCGAAGGGGAACGCGGCAATTTATCCGCAGCCAAGGCAGCCCATGCGCAACTCCTCATTGAAACGCGTTTCTTCAACGAAAAGCTCAGTGGAGGAAAATGGCGCGGCTTCATGACGCTTGAGCCGGCCGACAGTCAGTGGTCCTCCATGCGCATCGATCATTGGATGCCTCCTGCGAAGGCGCGCACTGCCGTGCCTGAGCCCGCACCCGGCAGTTTCATTTCGTTCAATGCTGCTCGCTTCACATCGAATATTGCGAGTGCTGGCGGGGCTTGGACGCTCATTCCGGGACTCGGTCGTACCGGCGAAGCCATGACGATTTTGCCTACGACGATGACTTCTATCGCGATCCCGTCCCTCGCTGAATCAGCGCCGCGACTGGACTATACACTCACATTCCCCGCGGCCGGCGATTTTACATTGCAGGTGCAGTTGATCCCTACTCATCCGCTGCCGGGCCGCTCGTTGTGCTTCGCGGTCGCTCTGGACGACGCGCTGCCGCAGCGCGTATCGCTCGAGGTGGATGACGGCGGCCCCGGCTGGTCCCAAGGCGTACTCGATGCAGTTCGCGTCGCGACGACCACGCTAGTCGTGAAGACCCCGGGCGATCACATCCTGCACGTTTACGGAATGGAACCGGGCGTTGCGCTCGATAAAGTTGTCGTTGATATCGGCGGGCTCACGCCCAGCTATCTGGGACCAACTTCACAACGTTAGACACTTTCGGAGTTCTGCGTCGCGCCATGTCGTCCACATCTCTCTTCGATATTTCTCAACAGGTCATCGTCGTCACTGGCGCGACCGGTGTGCTCGCCGGATCGGCCGCGCGCTATTTCGCATCGCAAGGTGCGCGCGTGGTTTTCCTCGGCCGCGATCGCGCCCGGCTCGATCAAGCGATCGCCGACACGAAAGAACTGCCGGGCGAGACCCTCGGCTTTTCTTGCGATGTTCTCGATACGGCCGGACTTGAACAGGTGCGCGACGACGTGCTTGCGCGTTTCGGCCGCATCGACGCCTTGATCAACGCCGCCGGCGGCAACCAGCCCGGCGCGACCATCACCCCCGAGAAAACGTTTCTCGATCTCGACCTCGCGGCGTATCGACAGGTGCTCGGGCTTAATCTCGACGGCACCGTCGTCCCGTCGCTCGTGTTCTCAAAGGTCTTCGCCGCGCAGAAGCGCGGAAACATCATCAACTTTTCCTCGATGGCGTCGGCGCAGGCGATCACCCGCGTGATCGGTTATTCGAACGCCAAGGCGGCGGTGGATAATTTCACGAAGTGGCTCGCGGTCGAACTCGCCAACAAGTTCGGCGACGGCCTGCGCGTGAACGCGATCGCGCCGGGATTTTTCATCGCCGATCAGAACCGCCGGCTGCTGACCAACGAAGACGGCTCGCCGACGCCGCGCGGGCAGTCGGTGCTCACGAAGACGCCGTTTAAGCGCTTCGGCGAAGCGGCCGAGCTCCACGGCGTGCTGCATTTCCTCTTGAGCGATGCGTCGGCGTTTGTCACCGGAACGGTGATACCGGTGGACGGCGGCTTCTCGTGCTTCTCGGGCGTCTGAATTTTCTACGATGAACTCTGCGGATGCGCGGGCATTGCCCTTGATGGAAGAAGCCATGCGTTGGTTCGGTCCGGGCGACACGGTGTCGTTGGCGGAAATCCGGCAGACGGGCGCGACGGGCGTGTTCTCCTCGCTGCATGAAATCCCTTATGGCGATGAGTGGCCCGCGGCGTTGATCGCGGATCGTCGCGAGAAGATCGCCGTGTCCGGCTTGCGCTGGACCGTGGTGGAATCGGTGCCGGTTCACGAATCGATCAAGACGCGGACGGGCGATTTTCAACGGTGCATCGAGAACTATAAAACGACGCTGCGCAGGATCGGAGCGGCGGGAATTCCCACGGTCGTCTATAACTTCATGCCGGTGCTCGATTGGGTGCGGACGGATTTGCATCATCGCCTGCCGGACGGCGCGGAGGCGTTGCTGTACGATCCGGTGAAGTTCGCGGCCTTCGATTTATTCGCCCTCGCGCGACCGGATGCGGAAAAGGATTTCACGACGGAGCAGCGCGCGGCGGCGAAATCGTTTTGGGAAAGTCTCCGTGCGGACGAGCAGGCGCAATTCACGCGGCAGACGCTCGATCTTTTTCCCGGCGTGAAGCTCAACGTGAGTCTCGACGGCTTGCGCGCGATGCTTGCGCACTACGCGAACATCGACGCGAAAAAATTGAAGGAGCACCTGCGCTTGTTCCTTGCGGAGATCGTGCCCGTCGCCGCTGAAGCGGGCGTGAAACTCGCGATCCACCCCGACGATCCGCCATTCACTGTGCTGGGGTTGCCGCGCATTGTTTCCACCGAGCAGGATCTGGCGGATATCCTTGCGATGGTGGACGACGCGGCGAACGGGCTGTGCTACTGCACGGGCTCGCTCGGCGCGCGGCTCGACAATGACCTCGCGGGCATCGCGCGGCGGTTTGCGAAGCGTATCCATTCCGTCCATCTCCGCAGCGTGGTGCATCGAGCGGATGGCATTTTCTTCGAGGGCGCGCATCTCGCGGGCAGCACCGACATGTATGCGGTGGTCCGTGCGCTGATCGAAGAACAAGCGGCCCGCCGGGCGCGCGGCGAGACTGGCGGACAGATCGCGTTTCGCCCGGATCACGGGCACAAGATTTTGGACGATTTCAAGCGGCCCGAGCCGGCGTGTCCCGGCTATCCACTGATCGGACGGATGCGAGGACTGGCTGAACTGCGCGGGCTGCAATACGGCGTCGCGCGCGGGATGGCCGGTTATTGAGCGGGCGTTTGAAAAGCCTGTTCGAGCACCCGATCGAGCGTCTTCACGCTGATGGGTTTTGTGAGGTGAGCGAAAAACCCGGCGTCGTTGCTGCGGAGTAAATCCTCCTCCATGCCGTAACCGGTGAGCGCGACGCCTTTGAGGCCGTAGGTGTCGCGTAATCGTTTCATCAATACGAAGCCATCGCTGTCGGGGAGCCCGATGTCAGAGAGGACCAGATTGAAACGACCGCGAGCGGCTTCTTTCAGCGCGCTCTCGGCGGTGGCGGCGGCAACGACACGATAGCCGCGGTGTTTGAGCAGCTTCGTCAGGGTCACGCGCGTGGCCTCGTGGTCCTCCACCAGGAGGATGCTCGGCGCGAGATGAATGGGCGGCCGGCTTTCCGCGGCGCCGGGAGTTGCTCCGTGCCGCGCTTCATCGGCGGGACTGGCGTCATTGTCCGTCGGTGCGAGCGGCAGATAAATGATGAAGGTGGAGCCGTGGCCCTTGCCCGCGCTGGTGGCGTCGATCCGGCCGGCGTGCATCTCGACGATCCGGCGGCTGATCGCCAGACCGAGGCCGAGCCCGCCGAAGCGATGAGAGCGGCCCTGGAGTGCGTGGTCGCCTTGACTGAAAGCGCCGAAGATCCGGGCGAGCTCCACTGAGTCCATGCCGATTCCCGTATCCGAAACTTCGATAACGATTTCGCCTGCGGCGCTGTCCACCGAGCTTTTCACCGCGATCCGTCCGCCGTGCGGAGTGAATTTCACGGAGTTCTTGAGGACGTTCCAGAAAACCTGCTGAAGGCGGCCGGAATCGCCGAGCACCCGGGCGCTCCCGCCGTGCAATGCGGTGTGAAGCGAAAGCGAGTTTTCACCGATGTCGGGGCGGACGGTCGTAATCGCATCGCTCAGTACGGCATCGATTGTGAGCGACTGCATCTCGATGGCCATCTTGCCATGGATGATGCGTGTGAGGTCGAGCAAGTCGTCGATCAGGCGCGCTTCGAGGAGGGCGTTTTTCTCGATGATGCGGAAGGCGTCGCGGGCTTCCTGCGGGAAGGCGGGGTTGTCCACCGAGTCGCTGGCGAGCAGCAGAACGGGGTTGAGCGGGGTGCGCAGTTCGTGGGAGAGCGCCGCGAGGAAGTCGTCTTTGGCGCGGGAGGCCGCGACGGTTTCCTGTTCACGGCGGGCGCGATCGACGGCGAGGGCGACGTAGCGGGCGATGCGCGCGAGCACGTTGAGGTCGGATGTCGGGAAGGTCTCGCGCTGATAGCTCCCGAACGCGACGAGGCCGATGATGCGTTCGCCGACGGAGAGAGGGAAACTGCACCGGCCCAGCAGGCCCGACGCCGCGAGTTTTTCACGATGGTCGGCGACATTCAGAGCCGCGGGAATGCTGGACCCGCGCAGAGCGATGAAGTCGTTTTCCGCCAAGGGGAGGAACGCCAGGGTCTCGCGCTGTTTGGGCGGAATGCCGGCGCTGCTGTTTAATTGGAGTCCTTTTTCATCGGGCGTCAGCAGGTAGCTGACGAAGGCGTCAATTTTCAACGCGAGCCGGACCGAGGCGAAGATGCCGCCCATGTCGCTCACGGGATCGTTGGACTGAAGCAGGGCGGCGAGCGCGGTGGAGAGGAGGCGGTCGATTTCCTGCTGGCGGTTGAGGATGGCGGCGTGGAATTCGCGCTGGGTGACGTCCTCGATGATCGTCACGGTGCCGACGGTGGCGCCCTGTTCGGAAACGGGCGCGATGCGCGCGGTTTGCAGCATGTGCGGCAGGCCGCTTTCCGCGACCGTCACGGGAAAAGGGAGCAGGTGCTTGTGTAGTGCCGCCGCGAGTACGCTGGTTTCGCCCGCGAGCGCGCGGCGGTATTTGTCGATCAGCCGTCGGGCCGTCAGATCGGGGAACAGATCGGTGAGCAGCCGGCCGCAGACATCGCTGGCGGACCGGCCGCTGTGAATGACCAGCCACTCGTTCCAGCTGGTCACGCGCAGATCGTGATCGGTGGTGAAAATGCCGTAGGGGACGACGTTTTGCACCCAGCCGGCGAGAGCGTCACCCGCGCCGGAGGGCGGAGCGGACACGGGCTCCTGCGGGTCCCTGCTCATTGCAACTGGCGGCTCTCCCACTCGACGAGTTTTTGGAGCAACCGGTCGAGCGAGGCGATACCCAGGACGATCACGAGGAAGCCGGCGACATCGCCGGTCTTCACGCTGAAGCGGGTGTGAATCATCAGTCCAAATTGCATCGGTTCGGCGGCATTCTGGCCGACAGACTGAAGCAGGCGGGGAACGGTTCCCACGTATAATTGCGGGACGGCGAAATTTACCTGGATGTGGAGCAGATTACCGAAGACGCCGAGGCACGCGTTGAGGAGGATGTTGCCCACTTCGGTGATGATCTCCCGGGCGTTGGAATCGAATTCGGTGGAGGAGCCGCCGTTTTCGCTGAGCAACCGCCCGAGGACGAGCGCGGAAGCTTCGTCGAGCAGCAGAAGTGCATTTCCGGATACAGGGCCGGAGAAGCGTTGATTCACGCTGGCGACGGACGCCCCGAGCATCGTTTCGAGCACCGGGGCGACGGCCTCGATTTCGTGGATGGCGACCTGCGGCACTTCGAGGTTCACGCGGTAGCCGGTGAGTTCCGAAAGTGCGGCGGCGGCGCGACCGTACCCGATGTTGATCAGCTCGGTGAGCGCGTCTTTCTGCGGGAAGGTCAGTTCCATGTTTCCTTCCCTGCGAGCACTGCATCGAGGGCGGCCTCCAGCTTCTCCCGATTGACCGGCTTGTTCAGAAGTCCCCTGGCACCGGCGGCGCGCACTTGCTCGGCAGTCGATTGCTGGATGTCGGCAGTCGCGATGAGGATGCGCGCAGCCGGATTCATTTCGCGCATCTTCGCGAGGACTTCGAGGCCGTACATGCCGCTCATGACCATATCGAGGATCACGACATCGGGCGGGTTGATGAAAAAACGTTCGAGGCCCTGCGCCCCATCGGACGCGTCATCCACCGTGTGGCCGAGGGTTTCGAGCATCTGCCGCATGGTCCGGCGTGCGAGAGACGAGTCGTCTATGATGAGGACCTTTGCGTTCATAAGCGTGCGGTGATGGCTTGGGCCATTTCGTCGAGGGAAATAGAGGCGTCGCTCAGGCCAGCTTCGTCCACTGAGCGAGGCATCCCATAGATGATGCAACTCTTTTCAGATTCGGTGAGCACGGTGCCGCCTTGAGCCTTGATCCACGCGGCGCCTTCCTTCCCGTCGTCGCCCATGCCGGTCATCACAATGGCCAGAACACGTTCGCGAAAAACCTCCGCGGCCGAGCGAAATAACACATCGACGGACGGCCGGTGAATTTTTTCCAAGGGCTGCATCTGGAGCTGCGTCACCACGCTGCCGTTTGCATTACGACGGAAGGCGAGATGCCGGCCGGCCGGCGCGATGAACGCCATGCCGGGTTGAAGCAGGTCACCGTCGGCGGCCTCTTTCACTCGAAGCGCGCAGAGTTCGTCCAATTTTTCCGCATACAACGCCGTGTAGCCGACGGGCATGTGGAGGACGATCGCGACAGGCACTGCGAGGTTCGCCGGCAACAGCGGGATCATGCGGCGCAACGCCTGCGGTCCTCCGGTGGAAATGCCGATGACCACGATGTCCAAGGTGGCGGAGTGGGTCGCGATGGGGAGCGTCTGATCGATGCGGTCCGCGATCAATTTCTCCACCGGTGCGCCGACGGCGGCACGCAGTTTTCCAACCAACTCATCGCGGACATCCCGAAGATCGTCGGTCGCGAGCGCCGACGGTTTTCTCACGATGTCCACCGCGCCCGCGTTCAAGGCATCGAGCACTTCTTCCGCGTCTTGGGCGGCGGCGGAAAGGATGATAATGGGCAATGGCCGGAGGCGCATCTGGCGGCGTACGAAACCGACGCCGTCGAGGCGGGGCATGTGCAGATCGCAGATCACGATGTCGGGATTCAGTTCGGGAATCACGTCGATGGCTTCGACGCCGTCGCGTGCGGTGCCGACCACATCGAGGTCGGTTGACGACGAGAGCATTTCCCGGACGACTTTTCGGGCGAAGGCCGAATCGTCCACGATCAAGATGCGGATGGGTTTGGTCATCGGCGGACTGAATTGCGGACGTACGCGAAAGCGCCGTCGATTTCTTCCAAGTCGAAGAGGTCGGTGATTTTCAGCAGCGATTCCGAAGCGCCGACGAACAGGTGGCCGCCTGCGGGGAGCCGCTCGGCAAACGCGTTCACCACCTGTTTGATGGATTGGGGAGAGAAATAAATAAACACGTTGCGGCAGAAAATTACCTGGACCGCGGCGACGTCCGGAAGCGCGTCGAGCGCCACGAGATTGGCCCAGCGAAACGTGACACGTCGCGCGATCTCGGGGTTGATCGCCCAATGCTCGCCGCGCGGCGCGAAATATTTTTCGCGCAGAGAGGAAGGCAGCGCGCGAAAGGAGCGCTCGCGGTAAATGCCGGCGGCCGCTTTCGCGAGCGCGGCTTCGCTGGCATCGCTCGCGAGGATTTCGACGGGATGATTTCCCCACCCATTTTCCAGCAGCGCGATCGCGAGACTGTAGGGTTCTTCGCCGGTGGCGCAGGCGGCGCTCCAGACGCGAAGCGGCCGGTCGGAGCCAGCAAACCAGGCGGGCACAATGCGTTTCACAAACGCCTGGATCTGGTCGGCCTCGCGCCAGAAATAGGTTTCCTGCACGGAGAACGCATCCATCACGCGGTGCCATTCCTGATCGCCGCGCTCGTCGTACTTAAGCACGTAGAAATAATCGAGGAAGGACTGGCACCGGGTCGCGCGCGCGCGGGGCTCCAGTTTTTCCAGCATCGACCCGAGCCGGTCCGGCTCGAAATAGACGCCGGTGCGCTCATGAACGAGATCGCGCAGGAGCAGCGAAACCGCGTCGCCCGGAACGATGGACGACAGGCCGCCGCCTGGCTCGGTGGAAGTCATTTACGGGGCTTCCCGGCCCGGGGGTTGGGCGCGGCCACTGCGGGGGCCGCGGCTGGCGCGGCGGCTGTATTGAGGGTGAGACTACTGGCGGCCTTCTTCTTTCGCTCCCGGTTATCCGTCGTGAGCATTTCCGCGTCGGAGGCGCCTTGCGCGGTGACCTCCCGGATTTCCTCGAGGCTAGAGAGGATGGATTTCGCCGCTTCCGAATGCTCAAGGTTCGCCTTGGAGATCAATTTGACCTGCTTCGAAACGTTCCTGGCGGCGCTGAAGACGTCTTTCATCGTCCTGGTTTGCTCGATCATGGCCCGCGCGGTTTGATCGGCCTGGACTTTCAAGCTTTCTGAAGAGGCGGCGACTTGCGTCGAGCCAGAGGCTTGTTCGGTCAGTGCGCGGGTGACGTCCTTCACCATTTTTGTGAGACGGCTGGCCTCTTTGGTGATCTGGTCGGTGGCGGTCGCCTGTTCGGCGATGGCGCGCGCGGTGGTGACGCCGCCTTTCCGCATCGCGTCCACGGCGGCGACGATCTGTGTGGCGCCGCTCGCCTGTTCGGCGGTCGCTTTGCGAAGCTGCACCGCGACGGAGCTGGTGATCTGGGCGGCCTTGACCACCTCGCGGGCGGCGCGCCCGTGTTCGCCCATCGCTTGCGAGACCTCTTTGGTCACTTTGCGCATCTGGGCCGAGGCCTGCACGATCGAGCCGGCGCCTTTTGACTGTTCAGCGGTGGCCGTGGCGACGAGGCGCGCCTGTGTTGCCGTAACGGATACAGCCTCCAGCACGTGCTTGCTGGCGGAAACCTGTTCTTCGGCCGCGCGGCTGATTTCGCCCATGAAGCCGCCGGTTTCGCGGACACCTTCGAGAATTTTTTGCAGACCTTCGGAACCGCTTTCCGAAAGCCGGTTGGATTCCTCGGCGACACGCGCGCCGTCGGTCGCGGCCTGGGTCGCGTCACGGGTGACGTTTTCCAGATTGCGAACGATCAACGCGATGTCGGCGGTGGCTTTCGCGCAGCGGTCGGCGAGATTGCGAATCTCTTCCGCGACCACGGCGAAACCGCGTCCTGCGTCGCCCGCGCGCGCGGCTTCGATGGAGGCATTCAGCGACAGCAAATTCGTGCGCTCGGCGATGACGTTGATCGTGCCCACGATGGTGCCGATTTCGCCGGTCTGCTTGTTCAACTCCCGCATCACGGACGTCGAAGTATCCATGGCTTTGCTGACGCGGCCGATGCCCTCGATCGAGCGCCGGATCATCTGGCCGCCCTCGTCCGCGGCGGAGGTGACTTTGCGCGTCACGTCTTGCGCGCGTTTGACGAGGTCGACGGTGGCGCGACTGGAGCGATCCATCTGGGTCGCGCTGGTGTTGGCGCTGGAGGCGGCCTCGACGATGCGCTCGCTGTTTTGCGCGACCGATTGGATCGACCGCGCCATCTCTTCGATCGAGGTGGAGGTTTCTTCCACCGACGTTGCGAGACCCTCGCCCATCGCGGCGACTTCCTCGATGGAGGCGGCCATCTCGTTCATCGAAGAAAGCGTTTCCTCGGCCGCGGCGGTGAGGTCGTCGGCGTTCTTGGCGACGCCTTGCACCGAGCGGCCCATCTCCTCGATGGAAGCGCCGGTTTCGTTCAGCGTGGTGACGAGTTCTTCGGAGTCCTTTGTCACGCGTTTGATCGAAGCGGAGACCTCCACAATCGCGGTGGTGACCTCTTCGGCTGACCTGGCCATCTCATCGGTCGTGGTGGTGATGGCCTGGCTGCCGTTGGCGATTTGTTTGATCGACGCGCTGATCTGGACGGAGGCTGTCGCCACTTGGGCACTACTGGCGGAAACCTGGTCGATGGAGGCGGCCATTTCGTTGATCGAGGACGCCGTCTCCTCGCTGGAGAGCGCGAGGGACTCCGCCTGTTGGGCCGTTTCCCGCAATGAAGCGGCCATCGCTTCGGCACGATCGACGGCGGAGTTGACGGAACGCATTTGCACGGCGGCTCCGCTGCCCATGCGCAAGGCGATGCGATCGAGGTCGCGGGCGGCGGGCTTCGCGGCGGCCTGGCTGGGATTGTCGGAAGTGGTGGCGGGGGAGTTTTTCGACGTTTGCATGAGCGGGAAACGGTTAGAGTGCGGAGCTGGTCAAGGCGGTCTCGGGCGGGGTGATTTCTTCCATCGTCAGGACGGCGCCGACATCGAGGATGAGGACGTTGCGGTTGCGAACGGAGGCGACGCCCCCGACATAGTTGCCGGCGATGCCGACGAGGGTTTTCTGGATGGGCTGTATCGAATCGGCCGATATGCGTTGGAACTCGCGGGCGGCGTCGACGATCAACGCCACGACGCGATTTTGTACCTTTAGAAAAATCAAGCGGGTGCGGGTCGAGTACGGCAGGCGCGGCAGTCCGAAGCGGGTGCGGAGATTGATCGCAGGAATGACCTGGCCGCGGGAAAACACGACGCCGTCAACCGCGGGCGCGGTGTTAGGCACCGGCGTGACGTGCTCGAGCATTTCGATGTGCTGGACGTGTTCGCTCCGCACGGCGTACGCGGCCGCGTCGAGTTCGAAAAGGATGTAGGTGTCGGCGAGGCTCATGGGGCGAATTTATCCAAGGGTGAATGATCGAGTACGCGGTCGGCGGCCGGTGGTCGCACCACGCCTTGCGTGATGACATTGGGATCGAGAATGAGGACGGGCCGGCCGTCGCCGAGCTCGGTCGCGCCAGAAATACCGGGCACGCGAAGCAGTGGATCCGCAAGTGGGCGGATGACGATTTCCCGCTGCGACCGCACGCGGTCAACGACGAGGCCGGCGGCGCCGCGTTCCGAGCTGATCACGAGAATCGTGAGCGTCGTCGCGTCGGAAGGTTTTGCGTGAAACAGCGCGCGCAGGCGGACCAGGGGGAGAAGGCCGCCGCGGTAGGGGACGAGTTCCGTTTTTTGGATACGGCGGACGTCGCCGGCGGAAACCTGCACGATCTCGTCAATGGCGCTTTGCGGCACGGCGCAGGTTTCCGCGCCGACCATCACCATGATCGCGTCGGCGATCGAGAGCGTGAGCGGAAGTTTTAAAGTAAACTGAGTCCCGTGCCCCGGCGATGTCTCGAGGCTGAGCGAGCCGCCCAATTCCCGCACCGTATTCACCACGACGGCCATGCCGACGCCACGACCGGAGGTGAGGTCCACTTCGTCGCGGGTGGAAAATCCCGGTGCGCAGAGGATCGTGAGCAGCGCATCGTCATCGAGCGATTCCGGCACCTCGATGCCGAGGCTGTTCGCGCGCGCCGCGATGCGGCTGGCGTCGATGCCGCGGCCGTCGTCGCGTATCTGGATCACCACGGAATCGCCGGAGCTTTTCGCGCGCAAGGTGATCGTCGCCCGCGCGGGTTTATCCGCGGCCACACGCTCGGCGGCCGGCTCGATGCCGTGAGCGAATGCGTTTCGCACCAAGTGCAGCAAGGGCTCCTTGAGGCGCTCGACGACGTATTTGTCGGCTTCGGTCTGATTGCCTTCGAGGAGGACGCCGGCCTGTTTTTCCGAACCGCGCGCGAGTTCGCGGACGATGAGCGGGATGCGCGCGAAAAGTTGAGAAATGGGCACCATGCGCACCTGGGTGATGGCGGTGCGCATTTCGCGGAGCGAACGGCCGAGCGCCTGGTTGATCTCCCTCAGGCCGGTTTGCTGCGTGCCCGATTGTTGGATACGATCCTCCAGGCGCGAGCGATGAATGACCATTTCCCCCATGATGCGCATGAGGTCGTCCAGTCGTTCGAGATCCACGCGCACGATATGCGAAGGCGTGAGCGAGAGCGTCTCCGCGAGATCAACCTCGCGCGTGGAAAATGGTTTCGCGCTGTTACCGGGGGTCGCGGGAGTTGACGGCGGTGTGAGCGGCCGGATGACGACGCCGTCATCAGGCCAGGTGCCGGTGGTCGCGGGGTCGTCGCGAAAGGCGACGATGAATTCGAAGACGATCGCGCCCTGGCCGCGCACGACGGGGGTGGCGCGGAGAATTTCGCCGAGCGCGGTGAGGCGCTGGCGGATGACGTTCACGTTGATTCCCCGCTGGTCCAGCGCCGCCGCGGGGGAAAATTCCACCGCGTGGAGCAGCCGTCCCTGCTCGTGGGCGGTCGCGACTGGATCGGCGGCTGGCGTGTCCGGAACGGTGGAGCCGATCGAGGAGGCGGACGGGAGGGCGCTGGGCGAGGCTTTGGCGGGGAGGTGTTGCGCGAGGGCGAGAAGCGTTTCGCGCGTTTCCGGCATCTCTTTCGAGAGACGATGGGCGACGACAATTTTTTCGAGTTGTTGCGCGGCGGTCAGCAGGTGGTCCACGACAGGAGGCGTGACGGCGAGGTCGCGTTTGGAAAACGCGCGAAAAACATCCTCCATCGCGTGAGCCAGTTCCTCGGCGGGACGCAGGCCGACGATGGCGGAGATTCCCTTCAGCGAATGCGTGCTGCGAAAAAGACTCTCGACCGTCTTCCAGTCAGCGGCGTCCTGGGCGGCGGCGGTATCCAGTTTTTCGAGACCCTCGCGGACGAGGGTGAGCAACTCGTCGCACTCGGCGTAGAAATCGTCGAGGAGTTCGGGACGGAGTTCGCGCGGGAAATCCTCGCTCATGGCGCGCGTTCTCCCGTGCGAAGGTCACGCGCGCTATTCAGCCGGCGGCAACGCCTCGGTCCGGGCCGCGAAACGGGACAAGGGGAGGTTGCGGAGAAAGCGACAATCATGACGGGGGTGCGGCCGGTGCGGAGGCTTTGTTACCGGCACACGGCTTTCCCTGTCGAGGCGGTACTGCTTAGTTAGTGATTGCGGCGCAGCGCGTTTTGCACGCCCGGCGTGTGAGCGAGAAAGGCCGGAGTGACTACTTCATCATCTCATCGACGACCGGCGAGATGGCCTGGTACCAGATGTCGTAGCCCTTCGGGGTTGAATGAAGTTTGTCGGGCATGATGTCGGCGGGAAGTTCGCCACTGGCGTCCAGGAAGCGGTCTCCGATGTCGAGGTAGCGGACGGTTTTGCCGTCATCGAGTTTCGCGATGATGTCGTTGATTTGAGCGACGCTGTGTCGGCGGGGGCTGTCTTTGTGGTCACGCGGAAAGATAGCGAGCAGCAGGATCTTCGTCCCGGGCAGTTTTTCGCGCACGACCTCGACGATGCGTTTCACGCCAGCGGCGGCCCATTCAGGACGCTCGTCGGGGATCTGGCCGATGTTATTTGTGCCGATCATGATCACGGTGACTTTCGGGCTGATGCCGTCGAGTTCGCCGTGTTCGATGCGCCAGAGAACGTGCTCTGTACGGTCGCCGCTGATACCGAAGTTTGCGGGGTTATAGCGCGCGAATTGAAGCCAGCTCCATTCGCCGCGGCGAGGCCAGCCATCGGTGATGGAGTCGCCGAGGAAAAGCAGATCGACAGGACCCTGCTGGATGCGGGCGAGGAAGTCTTTGTGGCGATTCTCGTTTTTGAGCTCAGGCGTGACGGCACCGGCGGGTGTGCGCGGAGGCGGCGCGGGTTTGGTTGCCGCGGGAGCGGCGGTTGTCGTCGGGGCGGCAGGAGGCGTGGTTTGCGCGCTGCTCCAGATGGGGGAGCTGCCGAGGAGTAACGCGAGGATCAGGGCTGTGGCGAATCGGGGTTTTTTCATTGGGAGGGAAAAGGGGTTTTGTGTGGTGGCAAACGGGCGAAGTTGTCGGAGATCGGAATTGGATAAAGGAAAAGCGCAGTGTGGAAGACTGCGCTGTGGGAAAACAGTTCGCATTGTTTCGCGCTCATGAAAAAGGCGCGTCCGGTGGAGGACGCGCCTGAAGGAGCGGGCGGCGAACCGCCTCGCCGCCGGAGCTCAGGGTGCGATCGAGATCTGGTCGATGTTGGCGAGGTCCTGGCCGGTGGATTGAAACTGGATCGTGTTGGAGGAGCCGGCGGTGAGCGTGATCGGGCGCGTGAGGGTGGTCCACGTGGTCCAGGAACCGGTCACTGGAAACGTGATTGATTGGCTGACGCCGTTGACGACGAGGTTGCCGGTGCGGGTGGAGGTGACGCCGAGGGCGAACCGGATGGTGAGTGTGGCGGAGCCGCCGGAGGTGCCGCCGCTGATGTTGCTGAGCTGGAGCGAGCCGCCGGTGACGTTGAGGTTCGCGAAGGCGGTGCCGTTGAAACCGGCGTTGTTACTGTCGAACGTGCCGCCGGAGATCGTGCCGGACTCGGCTTGAATCGTGACGGCGGGGATGCCCGATCCGCCAGCGGACGGTGTGGCTGAGACTTGAGCCGAGTCGGGGCCGTCGCCGTTGGCGTTCGCTGCGGAGACGACGTAGTAGTAGGTCGTGCCCTTGGTGAGGCCGGTGTTGCTGTAGGTCGTTCCCGTCACAGTCGCGACGGCGGTGTAGGCGCCGCCGGACGTGGTGGCGCGTTTCACTTTGTAGCTGGTGGCGCCGCTGACGGGGCTCCAACCGAGGACGACCTGCTGGCTGTAAGGCTGCGCGACGAGATCCTGCGGAGCAGCTGGCAAGGTTTGCGTACCGGAACCGAGGATACGCAGGCCGACGGCGCGGGACATGGAGTCGCCCTGGTTGTCCGTGACGGTGAAGGTGAAACCGCCGAGCGCGTTGGTCGTGGTGTTGGGCGTGAAGCGAGCGTAGCGGCTGCTGATGAGCGTAACCGTGCCGCCGGTGACGTTGGAGAACGTGAAGGTTGGCGACGTGGCGAGGTAGCCGCGGGCGAGAGCGTGGAGGTCGATGTCGATCGACGTGCCGGTGGTGACTTCGAAGTTCGGCGCGGCCTTCCAGTTGAGATATTCTTCGAGGTT
>Ga0164241_10003331_pt1 | contig 16330 bp, 12 predicted proteins | sample OricomyardsoilBY_FD_108780 | JGI IMG/M metagenome (GOLD analysis project Ga0164241, IMG submission 108780) | Backyard soil microbial communities from Emeryville, California, USA - Original compost - Back yard soil (BY) | ecosystem: Environmental > Terrestrial > Soil > Unclassified | place: USA... | reverse complement strand
TGCCCAGATTGCGGGCATCAAATTACTGCGCTCGAAAATATTCCTGTTATCAGTTATTTATTTTTGCGTGGTCGTTGTTCTGGCTGTAAAAAAACCATTTCAACACGTTATCCGATTGTTGAGTTAGTCACTGGTATTTTATCTCTGCTGGTGATTTACCATTTTGGAGCCACCTGGCAAGGTGCGACCGCGCTTCTGTTTACCTGGAGCCTGATTGCACTCACTCTGATCGATTACGACACTTATTACCTGCCTGATGTCATTACTCTGCCGTTGGTATGGATTGGTTTAATTGCTAATTATTATGGGTTGTTTGCCGATTTTGGTTCTGCATTTTGGGGAGCAATTATTGGTTATATGTCGCTCTGGACCATCAATCAGCTATTTAAATTATTGCGTGGTAAGGAGGGCATGGGAGCCGGCGATTTTAAATTATTTGCAGCGCTTGGAGCCTGGATGGGATGGCAAATGTTATTACAGATTGCACTCTTTTCTTCCCTGGTGGGCGCCGTTATTGGTATCAGTTTAATGTTTATTAAAAATCGAAACAAAGATCATCACATACCTTACGGCCCTTATCTTGCCATCGCAGGCTGGATCGCTTTTTTATTTGGCGATGATATTAATCGTCACTACCTTAAAATCATTCTTCCTTAATCATGTCCGATTTTATTGTTGGCTTAACTGGCGGCATTGGCAGCGGGAAATCGGCTGTTAGCGAACTTTTTGAAAAAAAAGATATTATTGTTGTGGATGCTGATTTGGTTTCAAGACAAGTTGTTGAACCCGGCACTCCTGCACTTGCCCAAATTGCCGAACATTTTGGATCAGACATTTTGGACCAGGATGGAAAATTATTACGCTCCAAATTGCGAGACATTATTTTTTCTGATGCTGAAGAAAGAAACTGGCTTGAGCATTTATTGCATCCCATTATGAACAAAGAGATTCGCCAGCAATTAACGAATGCACAAAGTCCCTACGCTATTTTGTCCTCTGCACTTTTATTGGAAACTCACCAACATAAATTGGCTGATAGAATTTTGGTAGTGGATACCAGTGAAGAACAGCAAATACAACGAGTTATGCAGCGTGATAATAATAATCCTGAATTAATTAAAGCCATCATGAGCACCCAAATAAGTCGTCAGGAACGTTGTGCACGCGCGAACGACATCATACAAAATCATGGAGATATGGCAGAACTGCATGAACAAGTTGAAAAATACCATCAACTTTATTTAGAGCTATCAGAATAATTTTTTGAGATTATACAAAGTGTCCAATGATCCAATCAAACTTGAATGTCCGACTTGTAAAAAAACAGTACTGTGGAATGATGACTTTCCATTCCGACCTTTTTGTTCAGAAAGATGCAAGTTGATTGATTTGGGCGAATGGGCCAGTGAAAACCATCGTATTGCAGGCGACAATCTGGATATTAATTCCGAGGAACATTGAATCCACTACCACCATGCGCGAATACTTGCTATTCCTTGTGCGCCTGATTGTATGGCCGATGTTAAATCCGTTTCACGCATACCACCCAAAGCATAAACAGGAATATTGATCCGCTCAATCAATTCCTGAAAATTTTTCCAACCTAAAACTTCAGCGTTGGGATGTGACTCAGTGGGATTGACTGGCGACAAATAAACATAATCTGCCTGTATTTTTTCTGCTTGTTTTAACTCTTCCACTGAATGACAAGAAGCGCCCAGTAAAATATTTTTATCAACTGGTCGGGATTCCAGATACATAAGATTACGCGAATTGAGGTGCAATCCTGACGTACCATCTGGATCAATTTTCAAAAACTCATTAACACTGGTATTAATTTGTAACTGAATATCTTTCCCACAAACTTCTTTTGCAATACTAAGATATTCATTGTGTTTTTCTACCGAAAAATTTTCGATACGCAATTGCACCATTCTGTGATTACAAGAAGCTAATCGGAAAAACTTTTCAGTGAAGTCATTTAAAGATTGAAAAGCCCCTGTAATTGCAGACAAACGAGGAAGCATAATGGCTTGGATAATCGGTTGATTCGCCGCAGGGAAAGCATATTGCGATAATAATTCAGGATTAACCCACAATATAGGTTGACCCTCATTGCCTTTGGGATCACCGGAAAAACGGGTAACTTTGTGAACATCCAGCAATACGGATTTATCAATATAATCGTGACGGATTTGAATTAAAGGTTCTGATTTTTCTACTTGAATGGCCAATTCTTCATGGAGTTCCCGCGATAAGGCTTGCAAACAATTTTCGCCCGTATCCACCTTGCCACCGGGGAATTCCCACAAACCGCCCTGATGAGCTGATGCAGAGCGCTTGGCGATTAATATTTGACCCGAATCATTTTCAATCACACCAACAGCAACATGAAGATATTTTTTCATCTTAAATCAAGAACGATAATCCGCATTAATTTTGACATACTCGTAAGAAAGATCAGTGGTCCAGATAGTTTCTGCCGCGACACCACGACCCAGATCAATATTGATGGTGATGTCAGCTTTTTTCATAACAACCTGACCCTGCTCTTCTGTATAAGTTTTTGCACGGCCGCCATTTTCAACAATTAACACGTCATCCAAATGTACACGCACTTTATTTACATCCAGATTTTTCACACCTGCATAACCAATGGCGGCAACAATTCGGCCCCAGTTTGGATCAGAAGCAAACAAAGCTGTTTTAATTAAAGGTGAATGTGCAACGGCATAACCTACTGCCAGGCATTCGTTATTATCAGCACCGCCTTTTACCGAAACAGTAACAAACTTGGTAGCACCTTCGCCATCACTCACAATCGCTTGAGCCAAATGCACATGCGCAGCAATAATCACTTCACGTAATTTTTCATAAAGCTCACCGCTGGCTTGCGATACTTCAGGTAAGTTTACCTGGCCTGTTGCAATCAAAATACAAGAATCATTAGTTGATGTATCGCCATCAATCGTAATGCGATTAAACGATTTATTAGCCGCTTCTTTTGATAATTGCTGCAAAATATTTTGCGAAATTTTTGCATCTGTGGCGATGTATCCCAACATGGTTGCCATATTGGGTTTAATCATACCTGCGCCTTTGGCGATTCCATTTACGGTAATAGTTTGGCCCTGATAAATAATTTGCTGGCTGAAACCTTTAGCGCGCGTATCGGTTGTCATGATGCCAGCACCCGCATCATCCCAACCATTCTCGTTAGCTGAACTTAAAGCTTCAGGCAACACAGGAATAATTTTATGCAGAGGCAAAGGTTCACCGATCACGCCCGTTGAAAAGGGTAATACTTGCTCAGCATTAACACCCGCTAATTTTGCAATTTCCGCGCAAGTTGCTTTTGCATCTGCGATACCTTGCTCGCCTGTGCATGCATTGGCATTGCCAGAATTAATCACTAAAAAACGAATAGGTGCTTTTGTTAAATGTTCTTTGCATACAGTAACCGGTGCTGCGCAAAAAGCATTTTGCGTAAACACACCGGCAACATTACTACCTTCAGCCAGTGAAAATAAAACTACATCACGACGGCCAACACGCTTAATTCCTGCACTGACTGATGTTAACTTCACACCCTTAACAGGATTCATTTTTGGAAAAGGATATTCACCAACAGCCATTTTTTATTCCTCAATATTTTTTCAAAATTTTTATAAATTCTGTGTCATTCCAATTGCCCATGGCAACTTTTGAATTTTTTACCTGAACCACAAGGGCACGGATCGTTACGTCCTACTTTTGGACCACCACGAACAATTTGTGCTTTAGGTTTTGCCTGTTGTTCTTCCTCACCTATTGCATTCAGTTCGTCGTGACGCAATTGCATTTTTTGTTTGGCTAAATCTTCACGGCGTTTGTTTTCCATTGCTTCCATTTGTTCGCGGGTAATCGGTTCAACGCGCGCTAATAATTGTATGGTTTCCTTTTTCACCATTGTCAGTAAATCCTGGAACAAAACAAAAGATTCACGCTTGTATTCCTGCTTTGGATTTTTCTGTGCATAAGAACGTAGATTAATGCCTTGCCGCAAATGATCCATAATCGCCAGATGATCCTTCCAGGAGTGATCAATCACCTGCAACATCACTTGCTTTTCAATTTCCAACATGATGTCGCCAATACGCTCACATTTTTGATCGTAGGCAGTTTGCACCTGATCAAGAATTTTTTGACGCAATGTTTCTTCATGCAGATGACTATCTTCTTCCAACCATTTTGCAATAGGCAGGCTCAAACCAAAATCAGTTTCCAATTGTTGTTGTAATCCTGAAATATTCCATTGATCCTCAATAGTTTGTGGAGGAATAAATTCCGTAACCATATCAGTGACTACATCCGCGCGAATGGCGGTAATGGTGTCACGAATAGAATCCGCGTTGAGTAATTCATTACGTTGATGATAAACAATACTACGCTGATCATTTGCAACATCATCAAACTCCAGCAACTGTTTGCGTATGTCAAAGTTGCGGCCTTCCACTTTGCGCTGTGCTTTTTCAATGGCATTATTGACCATGCGATGCTCTATCGCCTCACCCTTTTCCATTCCCAACGCTTGCATAAAATTACGCACGCGCTCGGACGCAAAGATACGCATTAAATTATCTTCAAGTGATAAATAAAAACGGGTTACACCTGGATCACCTTGACGACCTGAACGTCCGCGCAACTGGTTATCAATACGACGCGACTCATGGCGCTCCGTACCAATAATATGCAAACCGCCCGCCGCTAACACTTGTTCGTGCCTAAGCTTCCATTCTGCTTTTACTTTTTCAATTTGTTCCGGTGTTGGATTTTCCAATTTCGCCAATTCGGATTCCCAGCGGCCACCCAACACAATATCGGTACCGCGGCCTGCCATATTAGTAGCAATAGTAACTGCACCAGGACGACCTGCTTGCGCAATAATTTCTGCTTCTTGCGCGTGGAATTTTGCATTCAATACTTGATGTTTAATGCCGGCTTTATTCAAACGACGCGACATTTCTTCAGAAGTTTCGATCGACGCAGTACCTACTAAAATAGGCACTTGTTTTTCTTGCAACGTTTTTACATCACTAACAATAGCTTCGTATTTATCTTCCAGCGATAAAAAAACTTTATCATTTAAATCCTGACGCATAACCGGTTTATTGGTGGGGATCACTACCACATCCAAACCGTAAATTTCGCGAAATTCGAATGCTTCAGTGTCTGCCGTTCCTGTCATACCGGAAAGTGTTGGGTACAAACGAAAATAATTTTGGAATGTAGTGGATGCCAAAGTCTGGCTTTCACTTTGAATCGCAACACCTTCTTTAGCTTCAATTGCCTGATGCAAACCTTCTGACAAACGACGACCCGGCATAGTACGCCCTGTATGTTCATCAATCAGTACCACTTGGCCTTCTTGAATAATATATTCAACATCCAGATGAAATAAATGGTGCGCACGCAGAGCAGAATTCACGTGATGCATTAGGGTTAAATTATTGGCGGAATATAAACTTTGTTCCGGTTGTAATAATTTGGCTTGCGTTAATAAATTTTCAATGTGCTGATGTCCATCCTCTGTCAGCTCTATTTGTCGGGATTTTTCATCCACGCGGAAATCACCTGGTTTGGTGATCACACGACGCTCCCCATCTTCATTATTGTCTTCTTGTTTTTTAAGTTTTTGAACAATTTGATTGATGCGTTTATACATCTCGGCACTATTTTCTGTAGCGCCGGAAATAATTAATGGTGTGCGCGCCTCATCAATTAAAATCGAATCCACTTCATCGACAACAGCAAAATTTAAAGGACGTTGGACTTTATCTTCTTTGCTTAACGCCATATTGTCGCGCAGATAATCGAATCCATATTCGTTGTTAGTGCCGTAAGTGACATCCGCCGCATAGGCATCACGTTTTAACGAATTGGGTTGCTGGGATTGAATAACACCCACTCGCATCCCTAAAAATTCATAAAGCGGTTTCATCCAGTTAGCATCACGACTCGCCAAATAATCATTGACCGTGACTATGTGTACACCTTTATTGGAAATAGCATGCAAATAACTCGGTAAAGTGGACACCAAGGTTTTACCTTCACCTGTGCGCATTTCAGCTATTTTTCCGTGATGCAACGCCATGCCACCAATTAATTGCACATCAAAATGGCGCATTCCCAGCGCACGACGGCCTGCTTCCCGCACCGTCGCAAAAGCTTCCGGGAGTAATTCATCCAGGGTTTCGCCTTTTTCATATCTATCGCGAAACTCTTGTGTTTTTGCTCTTAGTGCTTCATCACCAAGCTGTTGCATTTGTGGTTCTAGTGCGTTGATTTGCACTACCACTTTATTCATGCGCTTTAATTCACGTTCGTTTTTTGATCCAAAAAGAGTTTTTATCAACTTGCTGATCATTATTCAATTCCGATTATTCAGTTTGCTAAAAATACAATTAAGCGTCTTATCATTTTTTGATTGCAGCGCTTTATGGTGACAACTTTTTAAAAGCAGCCAATAAAATAAAAAGGCGGCCAGTAAATAGGATGAGGTCGACTAATGCAAGCCTTGTGGTTGCACGCTCGTCGAAAAATAAAGGGGATTAAGGATTGTTGCGGCGGACGTAAGTAGCCGGATCAACTACCCGACCATTTTTGTAGACTTCAAAGTGAACATGATTGCCTGTAGATCGACCTGTAGAGCCAACCAAAGCAACCACTTGTCCTTTCTTGATGACATCGCCAGCTTTTACCAGATTGGACTGGTTGTGCGCATAACGAGTAACAAAACCGAAGCCATGATTAACCTCAACCATGTTGCCGTATTCAGGGTGTCGGCCCGCCCAATTCACTACACCGGCTGCGACACTTTGAATCTCTGAACCAGCACGCGCTGTAAAGTCCATTCCAGAGTGGAAGCTGGTTTTAGCGGTAAAGGGATCTTGTCTATAACCAAAGCGGGAAGAGAGAAAAGCATTTTTGACGGGGAATCCAGCAACAACTGTGTCTTGCAATAAACTGCGATTGGCTAGCAGGGCATCAAGAGTGCTGAGTTGCTGTTCCTGACTATTGAGTTTTGACGAGAGATTTTTGAGAACGGTTAAAAAATCAGTTTCGGTTTGTAGTGCCGGAGAACCTGGTACGGATAATCCACCTACGGCTGGAACCTGACTAAAATCAAATTCCCCTTCCAATTTTGCCGATGATGCCAGCTTTTCACCCAGCGCATCGAGCCTCGTCAACCTCGCCTGAAGTTCGGCGATCTTGCTGGTAAGTGCTGCCAACTGCGCCTTACTGGCTTTATTATCGTTAATCTGCGATTCTGATGAATCTCCTTTATCTACCAGATTCCAAGGGCCGGTAGTAGCGAAGATTTCCGGGCGCTCTCCTGTCACCAACCAGCCGTAACCCCAAGCGCCGATTACCGTTGGAATTCCCAACAAACAAACAGACAAAAATGCACGCGTCCAACCACCCAGGTTAATACTGCGGGTTTGCCCGTGATCTTTGCTGACGATAATGATCTTCATTAACGATTAACGACCTTCAATTTTTTGTGAGCAAAGCTCACCCGGATCAATAGATTTGATCCTCAACATTAGTTTACGAATTCCACTTATGCCAGGGGGTTTAATTCACCACCAGAAGCTTTTTGTGTGCAATCAATTCTATGGTCAAAAAGCCCTTTAAAAACAGGCGGTTAACAGCATCGCCTTTACGCAGATAGTTTTGTTGGATCCTTTGCGATTTCAGTTGTTTGAAATATGGCACAGGATCATGGGTTTTAACAAGTAGAAATTTCAGAAGCGTGAATCAGCGTACAGAAAATCTGCGAACCCGGTGCTGTTTATTAATTAAACAACTCCAGAGCCCAGATAAGTGACAGGAGAGGAAGCCATATCCTTAAAGGTGACATATTCCCACGCATCCGGTTGATCAATAAGTTGTCTCAAGACCCGATTATTCATGGCGTGGCCAGACTTATGAGCTTTGAATTCACAGATTAATCCATGACCCAACATATATAGATCACCAATAGCATCCAAAACCTTGTGCTTGACGAACTCATCTTCGGAACGCAAACCGTCTTCATTCAGAATTTTGTATTCGTCGACAACAATGGCGTTATCGAAACTACCGCCCCGCGCCAAACCTTTGGAACGAAGAAATTCAATTTCATGCATAAAACCAAAGGTGCGCGCCCGACTGACTTGGCTCACAAATGACTGGCTGGAAAAGTCTACTGTGGTATCCAGAACTTGTCCTTGAAAAACAGGATGATTGAATTCAATCGAAAAGGTTATTTTAAAGCCTTCATAAGGAATGAAGCTGGCGACCTTGTCACCCTCACACAGAATAATTTCTTTTTTGACACGAACAAATTTTTTCGGTGCATCCAATTCACAAATACCTGCTGATTGGATGAGAAATACAAAAGGTGCAGCACTGCCATCCATAATCGGAATTTCAGCTGCATCCAATTCAACAATTGCATTATCAATTCCGGTTCCGGCAAAAGCTGACATCAGATGTTCAACGGTGGATACACGAACATCATCTTTAATTAAACATGTTGAGAGAGTGGTTTCGCCTACATTTTTGGCGAAACCACCAATCTCTACAGGAGGATCAAGATCAACACGGCGAAAAACAATACCTGTATCAGCAGCAGCAGGTTTTAAACTGATGCTGATTTTCTGTCCAGTATGTAAACCAATGCCGGTGGCGCGGACAATGGTTTTCAAGGTTCGTTGTTTAAGCATTCAATTTCGCCGTCAATCAATAAAACATAATAAGAAGACTAAAAGTGAAAGCGACAGTAACAAACTGGCAGGGGTGGGTGCCAGTTGTCAGTCTTTATAACTTTCATTGTTTTGATCAATGTCTTGATCAATTAGTCCGCTTGTCGACGTAAAAATGCCGGAATATCCAGATATTCCAACTCTTTATCGCCCAAAGGTGCAGCCAAAGCAGCGGATGCCTGGCTATTTGCACGCAATGATCCAGCAGGACGTTCAACTACATAATCTGCCGGCGCTGATCGACGAGTATTATCAACAATGACTTTTGTTGGCGCAGGTGCTTTGGTTTCTTTGGCAGCGGAACTCGTTATTGGTCCCAAACCTGTTGCTACTACAGTGACACGCAACTCATTGGTCATTTCAGGATCGATTACTGTTCCCACCACCACAGTGGCATCACTGGAAGCAAACTCTTCAATTACATTACCCACTTCGGCAAATTCGCCCATGGACAAATCCAGACCTGCGGTAATGTTAACCAGAATTCCTTTAGCACCTTGCAGATTAACGTCTTCCAATAATGGACTGCGAATTGCTGACTCAGCCGCTTCACGTGCACGATGTTCACCCGTCGCACGACCAGTACCCATCATCGCCATTCCCATTTCAGACATCACTGTGCGCACATCAGCAAAGTCAACGTTGATCATGCCCGGGCGCATAATTAAATCAGCAATACCTTGAACCGCACCATGCAACACATTGTTTGCCGCTTTAAATGCATCCAACAAGCTAGTGGTTTTTCCCAAAACCGCTAACAACTTTTCATTGGGAATGGTAATTAAAGAATCAACTCGCTCGCTGAGTTCTTTAATGCCAGCATCCGCAATCGCCATGCGTTTACGACCTTCAAATGGGAAAGGTTTGGTGACGACTGCCACTGTTAAAATTCCCAAATCGCGCGCAACTTCCGCTACAACCGGTGCTGCACCCGTTCCTGTACCACCACCCATACCGGCAGCGATAAATATCATGTCTGCACCGCGCAAAATTTCAGCGATGCGTTCACGATCTTCCATTGCCGCTTGACGCCCCACATCGGGATTGGCACCTGCACCCAACCCTTTGGTCGTTGAAGTTCCCAATTGCAATACTGTCCGCACATCAATATCTTTCAGTGCTTGAGCATCCGTATTAGCGCAAATAAATTCCACGCCTTCTACTTTATTCGCAATCATGTGCTTGACGGCATTACCACCACCACCACCCACACCAATCACTTTAATCACTGCATCTTGATGCAGGTTATCAATAAGTTCAAACATAGCCACACCCCTTTATTTTGAAACTCGATTACTACTTTATTAATAAAAAAACCACTTTAAAAAACATCACCACAAAAACACAAAATTAAAAATTACTCTGAAACAATTTTTTCAATCGGGTAAAAAATGATCCTGTTGCATCACCTTTATGACCAGACGTTTTGTAACCGTCCTGTTGTTGCTTCAATGCATAGATCAATAAACCGACACCCGTTGAATAAATGGGATTGCTGACTATGTCAGACAGGCCGCGAATATTTTGTGGCGCACCCAAACGAACCGGCATATGAAAAATTTCTTCAGCCAATTCGATAACACCTTCCATTTTCGACGTGCCACCGGTGAGCACAACACCCGCTGCAATTAAATCTTCATATCCACTGCGACGTAACTCAGCTTGCACCAGAGTAAATAATTCGTCATAACGTGGTTCGACAACTTCGGCCAATGCTTGTCGGGATAAATCTCGTGGCTGTCTGTCACCGACACTGGGTACTTTGATCGTTTCATCGTGACTGGTGAGTTTTGCCAAAGCACAGGCATATTTAATTTTGATTTCTTCTGCGTTGGGTGTTGGTGTTCGCAACGCCATCGCAATATCGTTAGTCACTTGATCGCCCGCGATTGGAATCACGCCGGTGTGACGAATTGCTCCATCTTTAAAAATGGCGATGTCAGTTGTGCCACCACCAATATCGACAACGCAGACGCCCAATTCTTTTTCATCATCCGTTAATACCGCATAACTGGATGCAAGCTGCTCCAAAATAATATCTTCAACGTCCAAACCGCAGCGACGAATACACTTTTCAATATTTTGAATGGCATTAACCGCACAGGTGACCAAATGAACTTTTGCTTCCAAACGCACACCGGACATTCCCAGCGGCTCCTTCACACCATCTTGCTCATCAATAATGAATTCTTGTGGCAGGATATGCAGAATTTTTTGATCTGCCGGAATCGCCACTGCTTGTGCAGCATCGATTACACGCTCCAAATCTTGCGGCAAAACTTCCCGATCGCGAATTGCCACAATCCCGTGTGAATTCAAACTACGAATATGACTGCCGGCAATGCCTGCATACACAGAATGAATCTGGCAACCGGCCATTAATTCTGCTTCTTCAATCGCACGTTGAATGGATAACACCGTAGATTCGATATTAACGACCACACCTTTTTTCAATCCTGTTGAACGATGCGATCCAATTCCAACAATTTCCAACTGACCTTCAGGTGTAATTGCACCCACAATGGCGACTACTTTGGAAGTGCCAATATCCAATCCCACGATCAATTTGTTGTCGGCGGCATTAGCCATTCGATTAACCTCGTTTTCCTGGTTTTCTGTTCAGCTCAGTAAAATTACTGAACCAAATGTTGAACTACCGGTTTGGGTAATTCTGTTTTTATCATTTTTTTTGCAGTGTCGGATTCTTCACTCCAACGCACTGCAACACCATTTGAGTAACGCACATCAATTGATTTAACGTCTTGCCACACTTGTTGCAATTGCGCTTCGTACACAGTAACAAATCTGCGCATTTTTTCCATCACTTGATCACGCCCAATTGCAATTTCCACATCATTTTTTAATGTTAAACGCCAACTTTTTTTACTATCACAGCGTAATGCAAGAATTTCCAAACCTTTTGGTCGCAACAGCAAAGATAAATCCTGATATTGCTGCAAAATTTCTGCAGCATACATTTCATCTCCTTGCAGCCAGGGCAAATGATTCAGCCCTTTCATTTCTTTTACACGCACTATGTCACCACGCTGATTTAAAAATCCTTCTCCCCATCGCGCGATAGGTTTTTGTTCTGCGATTTTAACCACCAGCGTATCGGGCCAACGTCGCGTCAAGGTCACTTTTTCAACCCAGGGATCTTCCAACAGCACCGATTTGATTTTGGAAAGATCTATTTGTAAAAAATCCTCATCAATTTCCTGCATGATCAACTGGGTGGCGCGTTCCTGCGTAATAAAATGAAACTCGCCCTCCACCGTCACGCTTTTAATCGGCCGCTGAAATAATTCCGTTAATGGACCAATAGCTTTATACCCACCCCAGATTGCTAAAATCGCCAGCAATCCTATCGCCAATTTTTTCAGCCAACGCTGAATTTGAATCCATCGACCGACCATCACACCGGAATCCCGGTTAGCTTTCGGTGTTAATCCTTTGCCATCTCTCCTCGGTTGTGCTTCGCGAACTGTTCTTGCATTTCGCGCTACTCTTGATTCCATTGTCGATTCAGTCGCGGGTGTAATCAGTGATCCGGCTTTTTTTTCACCTTCAGGTTTGACCCTGGATCTTCTTGCAACACCTTGTGTGTCATCCATTAAGACATCCTTGATCATTCTGGATGTTTTCGTTTCCCCTCTCGCTTGCTGACCGCTTGCCTCTTTTGTTTGTCGCAAATTCCGAACACTTGAGCTTGTAGAAGATTTTTCATCCAGACTGAAATCTTTTCCGATAGTAGGCTCCTTTCTCTCAGATCGGCTTTCCACATCACGACTCAAATGTTTTAGGTCACGCATAGATTAATCATTCATCAAACTTGCATGCAAAATCGTTAATACCAATTCTGCAAAACTCAATCCTTTTGCTTTCGCTGCCATAGGTACCAAACTGTGGCTGGTCATTCCCGGTGCCGTATTGACTTCCAATAAATAAAAATTTTGTTGGGCATCGGCCATCACATCTACCCGCCCCCATCCACGACAACCGATTGCATGAAATGCAGCGCGTGCGATTTGTTTCAATTCCATTTCTTTATCAAGACTTAATCCACAAGGGCAGATATAGCGCGTGTCATTGGCAATATATTTTGCGTTGAAGTCATAAAAGCTATGATCCGTTTCCAATTTAATCGGCGGTAAAGCCTCACCATCCACAATCGCCACGGTGTATTCCGCGCCCACAATTAATTGTTCGACCAATACACTCCCTTGATATTCAACTGCTTTTCCAAATGCCGCTTTTAATTCTTCTGCTGTTTTAACACGCGACATGCCAATGCTGGATCCTTCATTGGCAGGTTTGACCATGACTTCGCCACCCAAATTTTTTAATACCGACGCAAAATCCGATTTTTCTGTTAAGACCGCATAAGCTGGTGTGGGTAATATTTGTGATCCTTCCAATGTCACGCCGCGCCACACTTGTTTGGTATGTAATTTATCCATTGCCAATGCCGAAGCTTGCACGCCACTACCGGTATAAGGAATATGTAAATATTCCATTAGCGCCTGAATGCGGCCGTCTTCACCACCCGGACCATGCAACATTAAAAATGCACGATCAATGTTTGCGCTTTTTAAATCCGCAATAATGTTGTCACCCACATCAATCAACACCGAATCAACACCCGCTTCTTGTAATGCCGCAAAAACAGCCGCACCACTTTGCAACGAAATTTCTCTTTCAGCCGATTGTCCACCATAGAGCACACCAACCCGCCCAAAGGTTTTTTTCAAATTTTCATCAATCGGCATTTTTACTTCTTTCATCTATCTCGTACCTTCACCTACAATTTTATTTCAATTCACGGCGCGCCAATTCGGGCGATAATCCACCCACATTTCCTGCTCCTTGCGTAATAACAATGTCACCCGCGCGCACAATATCTTTTATAACATCCGGCACTGCATCAATCGTTTCTACAAAAATGGGATCAATCACTCCGCGGGTGCGAATACTGCGGCACAAGTGTCGACTGTCTGCGCCAGGGATTTGTTCTTCACCTGCGCTATAAACTTCCAACATGACCAATGCATCCACTGTTGATAACACTTCAACAAAATCTTCATAAAGATCACGTGTTCTGGTGTAACGATGCGGTTGATACACCATCACCAATCGCCGATCGGGCCAACCATCACGCACGGCGCGAATCACAGCGGCTACTTCACGCGGGTGATGACCATAATCATCAACCAACATGGCCGAACCATCACCAATGGAAAAATTTCCGTAGACTTGAAAACGTCGACCAACACCCTGAAAATTTGCCAAGCCTTGTTGAATCGCTTTATCAGCAACGCCTTCGTCAGTGGCAACAGCAATCACTGCCGTTGCATTTAATACATTGTGAATCCCCGGAATATTTAATCGCACCGATAAAAGTTTTTCATGATTGGGGCGAATCACATCAAATTCTGAATAAAATGGAAATTGACGAATATTCACCGCGCGATAATCACAATGATCCGCAAAACCATAAGTTAAAATCGGACGCGCGATTTCGGGAATAATGTCGCGCACTACCGGATCTTCACCACACAAAACGGCCAGACCATAAAAAGGCAAATTGTGTAAAAATTCGATATAGGTTTTTTTCAGTTTGGAAAAATCGCCACCATAAGTTTCCATATGGTCTGCATCAATATTGGTAACAATCGCCACCATAGGTTGCAAATGTAAAAACGACGCATCACTTTCATCGGCTTCTGCAACCAAATAACGGCTTGCACCCAATTGTGCATTGGTACCCGTAGAATTCACCAAACCGCCAATAATAAAAGTGGGATCCAATTCTGCCGCCGCAAGAATAGACGCCATCAAACTGGTGGTTGTAGTTTTTCCATGAGCACCTGCAACAGCAATGCTGTGACGATAACGCATCAACTCACCGAGCATTTCTGCACGACGCACAACCGGAATGCGTAACTCGCGTGCACCCACCATTTCGGGATTTTGCGCATTCACTGCACTGGAATTCACAATCACATCGGCACCACGAATGTTGTCAATCGCGTGGCCTATAAAAACGGTTGCACCTTTCTTCACCAAACGTTCTGTCACATTGGATGCTTTAATATCTGAACCGGAAATTTCATATCCCTGATTTAATAACACTTCCGCAATGCCACTCATGCCAGCACCGCCAATACCAATAAAATGTATGCGACGAATACGGCGCATTTCCGGAACTTCATAAAATCCAACAGCGGGATTATTCACAAACTATTTCCTCACACTAATTTTTGCAGCCAATAGATTTTCACATATAGCTACAACGCGTTTTGCTGAGTCAGGAATGGCAATTTGTTGTGCTTTTTTGGCCATCAACAATAATGAATTCCGATCAGCAGAATATTCTTTAATAAGATCCGCCAATTTTTCAGCAGTTAATTTTTTTTGCACTAATGACAACCCGGCACCTTGGTCAACCAAATGTTTTGCATTAGCAGTTTGATGATCATCAATCGCTGTCGGTAACGGAATCATGATGGACGCAACACCCGCCACCATTAATTCGCTGACAGTTAATGCACCCGCACGACAAATTACCAAATCTGCCCATGCATAAGCCGCGGCCATATCCTCGATAAATGCATTCACCTTTCCATCAACCTGATGTTGCACATATAAATCACGAGTTGACTGTTCGTGATTTTTTCCTGTCTGGTGCCACACTAAAGGCCGCACATTCGGGTTTACACTAGCTAAAGCCATTGGTAATAATTCATTAATCGCTTTGGCACCCAAACTGCCGCCTAAAATAAGTAAATGAATTTTTTCAGCCGCTCTTTCTGTAAAACGTGATTCGACTGTCGGCAATTGTTGAATTGATTCACGAACAGGATTACCGACAATTTCTGCATTCACATTTTTTTTCGCAAAAGCACCCGAAAAAGCTGCCAGTACTTTATTCGCCGCACCACTCAATAATCGATTAGTGGTTCCTGCAATAGCATTTTGTTCGTGAATGACTAAAGGAATTTTTAATAATTTTGCAGCTACTCCACCAGGACCAGATGCGAAACCACCAAAACCCAACACTAATACTGGTTTGATTTTTTTTATCACAAACCGCGCTTGCATAACCGCACGCGAAATTAATAATGGTGCTTTTAATAAACCCGACAAACCTTTACCACGTACACCTTCCACAGTTAAAAAATGCAGCGGAATTTTTGCCTCCGGCACTAATCGCGATTCAATGCCTTTTTCAGTACCCAACCAATGCACCAATGCACCACGCTTGATAAATTCCTGAGCAACTGCCAGTGCAGGAAAAACATGACCGCCGGTTCCTCCCGCCATAATCAATACCGTTCTATTGGCTAAATCAGTCATGCTGATGCCTCCAATGAACTGGCAGCAAATCGTGATGATCGTGATTCTGCTTTAGGCGCTTCGGGCGCAGAAGGGACATAACCCAATAATTCCCATTGCACACGCATCACAAATCCCATCAACACACTGCAAATCAATAAACTACTTCCGCCGTAACTGATGAAAGGTAAAGTCAATCCTTTGGT
>Ga0164241_10003330_pt1 | contig 16335 bp, 15 predicted proteins | sample OricomyardsoilBY_FD_108780 | JGI IMG/M metagenome (GOLD analysis project Ga0164241, IMG submission 108780) | Backyard soil microbial communities from Emeryville, California, USA - Original compost - Back yard soil (BY) | ecosystem: Environmental > Terrestrial > Soil > Unclassified | place: USA... | reverse complement strand
GGCTTCACCGGCAAATATTCCGGCAAGCATCCTGGTCCAACCGTGCTCGGTCGAGGGCTTGACCGTGTGATGGTCATGGCCACGGGCCTTCAAAACATGGAGGAAATGCGATGAAGCCTCAGACAAGTGACCCAGGTCCGCGACGACCTCACCCGGGGTGAGGTCAGAGATCACCCTGCTCCGGGGGCGATTGGGGGAGAGTGGGCGATCGCGGGCCAGCGACGCACCTCGATGAGCACATCGTTCCCAGCGTATTTCGCCGCACGCGGCGCTGCGCGCAAGGTGCTAAAAATTTAGCAGCATGGCTTGCTAAATTTTTAGCACCTGGATACGGTGCCTGACATGGCCAAGCCGCCGTTGACGCGCCGGGAGCGCGAAATCATGGACATCGTGTACCGCTTGGGGCGGGCGAGCGCGCAAGACGTGCTGGATAACTTGGCGGAACCGCCGAGCTATTCGGCGGTCCGCGCGTTGCTGCGACTGCTCGAAGAGCGCGGGCACGTGCGGCACGTGGAAGAAGGCGGGCGGTACGTGTTTTTGCCGGCGGTGCCGCGCGGTGAGGCGCGCCGCAAGGCGCTCTCGCACGTAGTCTCCACTTTTTTCGACGGCTCGGTGGAGCAGGCGATGCTCACTTTGGTCGAATCTTCACGGCACAAGCTCAGCTCGGACGAACTCGATCGCTTGGCTGAAATCGTCGAGCGCGCGCGTCAGGAAGGAAAGTAGATCATGACCATCGTATGGGCGTTTGGCATCGTGTTGCGGGTTTCGTTTTTGCTCGCGCTCACGTTCGGCGTGTTGCCACTGCTGCGTCGTGCTTCGGCGTCAGTGCGGCGGTGGCTCGTTCTGCTCGGCGTTTGTGCATCTCTCGCGGTGCCGCTGTTCGCCGTTGGATTTCCGGGGCGCCCGATGGTGCACGTGCAATCGACCGCGGTAGTCGGGCGCGTGGTCGCGGAAGCTTTGTCTCCGAACAGTGCACGCTATCGCTTTCAGCGGCTTCAGAACGAGGCGCGCGCGCCGCTCACCCCTACCGGTTTTTTGCCCATGATTTGGGCTGCGGGAGCGTTGTTCGTCATCGCTCGCGTGCTCTACGGCGCAGCGGGAGCCTGGCGTCTGAGCGCGGGCGCGCGAGCGATGCACCCGGCGCGGGCTAGGGTTCGTGTGAGTACTGGCATCGAGTCACCGGTAGTCGTCGGCGTGTTCCGTCCGATCGTTCTCTTGCCCGTCGAATCATCGACATGGACCGAGGAACGCATGCACGCCGTACTGGTGCACGAATTTTCGCACGTGCAAAGGTATGACGGTGTAGCGCTCTTGCTCGCGCACTTCGCCTGCGCGTTGTATTGGTTTCATCCGCTGGCGTGGCTTGCTCGGAGCCGACTCCGGCGCGAATGCGAGCTTGCTGCCGACGAAGCGGTGATTGCGGCGGGCCTCCGCGCCACGAGCTATGCGCAGCTCTTGCTCGAGATCGCACGCGCTACCGTGCCCACGACCGGCATCGCGATGGCCGCGCGCCCTTCCGAGCTTTCCCGCAGAGTTCACGCCTTGGTCGACCGGAATGGCTTGCCCACACCGTTGACTGGCATGGGCGCGACACTGCTCGGCGTCGCCACGGCGCTCGTATTCACGTGCGTTGCTTGTGTGGACACTGGGACGGCTGCCGCTACGAAACCATCGTCGACGCCGAGCAGCGCAGCAGCTTCCGCCCGCGGCGTGGACAGGCGCCTACAAACAATCGTGGAAGAAGAGGCGCGCCGCGTACACAACGACTGGGGTGCAGAGCGCGTTGCGCTCGTCATTCTCGATCCGCGCACGGGCGCACTTCTCGCCAATTCCGACGACGCTCCCGGCAAAGCCATTGTTCCCGGGTCCACCTTGAAACCGATCACGTTGGCTACGGCGCTCGACGCCGACGCAATCAACGCCGAACAGCAGTTCGATTGCGGCAATGGCGCACGCAGCTATGGCTCGCTCGTGCTGCGTGACGCAGGCCAATACGGCTCTTTGGACGCAGCGCAGATCCTCGCGGTCTCCTCCAACATCGGCGTCTCGCGAATCTTCGACGCGTTGGGTGGCGAGCGTCTCGGCGACGGCCTACGTCGCTTTCGCGTGGGAGCGCCGAGCGAAATTCCGAGCGGGACCATGCGCGGCGCGATCATCGCCATCGGCCAAGGCAGCACCACCACGCCGCTGGCCATGACCACGGCGTTCGGTGCGCTTGCCAACGACGGGGTGCTGGCAACGACCGGCAGCGCACCCGTGCGCGTGATCAAAGCTTCGACCGCGAGGACGGTACGGAGCATGCTGGAGGGCGCGGTCAGCGGCGAACGCGCGACCGGCAAAGCGGCCGCCCTGGTCGGAACGCGAGTAGGCGGGAAGACGGGGACGAGCGATGAGGAAGATTGCGATTCCTGCGCGTCCGGTGGCGGCACATTCGCGAGCTTCGTTGGCATCGTGCCCATCGATTCTCCGCGCTGGGTGATTTACGTCGGTGTGGGGAAGCCGAGCAAAGAGGGTACCGGCGGTACGATCGCGGCACCTGCATTCAGCCGTGTCGCCCAGCGCGCGCTGGAACTTTAAGACGACAGCAACAATCCGACACTCGTTCGTCATTCGGGAGTGAAGACCACGCGCGGCGAGCGCGGCTGATTTTCCCGTACGACAGTGATAGACCCGCGCGCATGTCTCTCTACGAACAGACCATCCCGCAGTTCAAAATCACCCTCACGCAGGTCGAGAAATGGTTGGACGCAGCCGTCGAATACGCCAAGTCCAAATCCTTCGACCCCACGGTCCTGCTCAACTCGCGCTTGGCGGCCGATCAGTATCCGCTCGTGCGTCAAATCCAATCCGTCTGTGACACCGCCAAGTTCACGGCTGCGCGTTTGACCGCCAAAGAGCCGCCGAAGCACCCTGACACCGAGCAAACCGTGGACGAGCTGCGCACGCGCATCCGGGCCGTGCTCGAATACCTCGACGGCTACAAGCCGGAAGAGTTCGCAGGCGCAGAGACGCGCCAGGTGAAGCTCCCGTGGCTCGAAGGCAAGTACGTGCTCGGCACCGACTACGTGCAGCAGCTGCAATTGCCGAACTTCTATTTTCACGCGACGCTCGCGTACGAGATCCTACGCCACAACGGCGTGACGCTTGGCAAGACGGACTTCATCGGTCACGTCGACTTCCGCTGAGTCGATGCTCGGTTCTTCGATCGGGGCAAACCCCTCGAGAATCTTCAACCCCTTATAATCCAGGGTCTTCCGCTGTGTTGCGGGTAGCCATATCATGTGATATGGCTACCCATATGAAGACCACGGTAGAGCTTTCGGATCCACTGCTGGAGCGCGCGAAGCGGCTCGCGTCCGAACGCGGCTCTACTCTGCGTGATCTGATCGAGATTGGGCTTCGCCGAGTGCTCGAGGACGAGCAAGCGTCGAAGCCGTTCGAACTGCGAGATTTGCGCGTGAAAGGGCAGGGCCTTCAGCCTGAATTTCAGGACGCGAGTTGGGAGCAAATTCGCGAGGCCGCCTATGGTGAGCGCGGCGCATGATCGCCGTCGACACGAATATCCTCGTGTATGCGCACCGCGTCGACAGCCCCTGGAATCAAGCTGCCTACGCTTGTGTTCGGGGGCTGGCCGAGCAGCGCGCCTCCTGGGCGATCCCTTGGCCCTGCGTGTATGAGTTCTTCGCCATCGTCACGCATCCGCGAATCTACGCGCCACCGAGCACCACGGAGCAGGCAATCAACCAGCTCGATGCTTGGTTCGAAGCGCCTTGCCTGACGCTTCTTGCTGAAGAGGGTGCTCATTGGCAGACATTGAAATTGCAGTTATTGCGAGGCAAGGTTGCAGGGCCCCTAGTGCACGACGCCCGGATTGCTACTCTCTGCCTGGTCCACGGTGTCAACGAGTTGTGGTCAGCCGATCGTGATTTTGGTCGTTTCGGCGAGCTGCGAACCCGCAATCCGCTGCTGATCGCCGGTTGAGGGGTGCGCGCGCAATGGCGCGTGTGCGATGGGATGGCCGGTTGAGCGAGCTGCCGAAGCCCGCCGCCGTCTCGCATCCTCGAGGCGCACCTTGCAGCGCTGTCCATCGAAGCGCATAGTCCGAGCCCGCAAATGGGCACGAAATGGCTGCTGATCGCTCTGCCTCTGATCGTCATCGGAGTGCTCGCTCAGTCCGCTTTTTGGGTGCCGACCTACGCTAGTCAGAGCCAAGGCAACCCTGAGCGCTTGCGTACGTTCGTACGGGCATCGATTGGTGACGCGAAGATCCTGAATCCGATCATCAATTCGAACGCAACCGGCGACGAAATCATGGAGGACAAGCTGTTCGAAGGGCTCGTCAATGACGACGAGAACTTGAAGATTATCCCCGGTCTCGCGGACCGCTGGGAGACGCGAGAGGACGCTTACATTGCCGAGCTGCCGGAGCGAAAGTTACCAGACGGGCGCTTCGGCTCGGCGGCGAACATCGCATCGTTGATCGAAGCGGCTTGGAAGGGCGCTCGGCTCGGTGGGCTCGGAGCGAGCATTCAGGGCGTCGAACTCGTGCCGGCGGAAACACGCACACTGACCGAGAGTGTGCAAGTTCCGGATGCCAAGGGTAAGCAATCATCGCTCGACGTAGAACTGAGCGTCCAAGTTCCTCCGCGAGTGAAGATTCGGCTATCCAAGGTCGAGTCTCAGGTGTTCAAGCAACTCGAGCCGCTGCTGGGGGAAGGCTATTTTAGCGACTACCCGTTCGCCGACCGTTTCAAGCTCAAAAAGCCGGAACAGCTCGGTACCATCCGCGAAAAGTTCCCGGAGTTGCTCGGGGTCGGCGAGCACAACCCGATCATCACTTTTCACCTTCACCCAGGGGTGCGTTGGCACGACGGACTGCCATTCACCGCGGAGGACGTGAAGTTTACGTACGAGGCGCTGGTGGACCCGCGCAACGCATCCCCGCGCGCTTCGTCCTACGAAGGAATCAAATCGGTCGAAATCGTCGACGCGCTGACGGTGCGCATGATCTACAAACGGCTCGCCGCGCCAGCCATCATCGATTGGATGATCGGCATCATCCCGAAGCACTTGCTGGACGATGCCGCGCTACAACGCGAGATGTCCAAAGCTTCACTCTCGAAAGAAGCGGGTGCGGCCCTTTCCGTGAGAACTTCGGAGTTCGGGCGTCATCCCGTGGGTACCGGCCCATTCCGTTTTGCCGAATGGCGCGCGGATCAGTTCGTTCATCTGAAACGTAACGACGACTATTGGGGCGACAAGGCGGAGGAACGAGACGTATTCTTTCGCGTAATTCCCGATTATCTGACGATGGAGCTCGAATTCAAGGCGGGCGCGTTGGATCGCTACGACGCTCTGCCGCACCAGGCCGAGCGCTTCCGCAACGACCCTGACTATCACGTGCTCGATCGTCGTCGTGGCTACTATTCGTACATTGTCTACAACATGCGGCGCCCGCAGTTTCAGGACGTGCGCGTGCGTCGCGCGCTCGGCATGGCGATCGACGTCGACAGCTTGATCAAGTACGTGCTGTCGGGCGAAGGTAAACGCGCGACTGGGCCCTATTACTCGAACACGCCGTACTACGACCCGACGGTCAAACCATTGCCCTACGACCCTGCGGGGGCGCTCGCGTTGCTCGCGGAAGCGGGTTGGAAGAAGAACTCGCGCGGCATACTCGAGAAGGACGGCAAGCCATTTCAGTTCACCTTGGTCACCAATAACGGCAACCCGCAGCGCAAGGCGATCATGATCGTCGCCCAAGAAGCATGGAAAAAGCTCGGCATCGACTGCAAAATCCAAGCCTTCGAGTGGACGGTGTTCCTCGACGACTTCATGCACAAACTGACCTTCGACGCGGCGGTCTTGGCTTGGGTGGGCGGTGATATCAGCCCGGACAAGTATCAACTCTGGCACTCCAGCCAGGTTCACGAGTTTCAGCTCAACTTCGCCGGATATCAGAATCGGAGGGTCGACGAACTGATCGAGCGTATCCGCGAGGAGTATGACTTCGATGCTCAAGTCGCGATGGCGCGCGAAATGCATCGACTGGTGGCGGAAGATCAGCCGTATACGTTTCTCTACCAGCCAACCGAGCCCATCGTGATCGACAAGCGCATCGTCCAAGTCGATCGCGATGCCGAGGGCAAAGAGACGTACCGGAAGATCGAACCATTGCCTTCGGGGTCGATCGACATCTTCTTCAAACGCTGGCGCAAGCTCGCGCAGGAGCCTACTTATGCGCCGTGATGCTGAGGGGCGACGCTGATGTGGCGCTTCCTCGCACGCACCATCGTGCAGCGGCTTTTGCTTCTAGTCGTGATCTCGATCGTGTCACACACGGTGATTCACCTCGCTCCCGGTGAGCCCACCGACGTCGATTCGATGAATCCGATGATGAAGGCGGAGGACGTGGCTCGAATCCGCAAATCGTTCCACCTCGATGAGCCGATCTACTTGCAATACGTGCATTGGGCGCGTGATCTATGCACCGGTCAGCTCAAGTCCTTTCGCGACGGCATGCCCGTGATGCCCAAGATCTGGGAGCGTTTTCTGAACTCGCTGCCGTTGTTCTTGTGCACGACGCTGATCGTCTGGACTGCATCGTTCCCGATCGGCATCCAGGCCGCGTTGAAGCGCGGCTCTCGCTACGATCGCGGCACGACGTTCGTCGCGTACACGTTGATTTCGATCCCTGGCTTCTTTCTTTCGTATCTTCTGATCCTTTGGGTGGTCCGTATCTTTCATTTGCCCGTGATCGGTCTCACCACCTTCGGTTCGGACCATGAAAGCGGCGTGGTGCGCGCGATGGACCGCGTTTGGCACCTCGTGATCCCATCGCTAATGGCAGCTCTGACCGGTATTGCCGTGCTGTCGCGCTACGTCCGCGCACAAATGCTCGAGGTGCTGGGGCAAGACTACGTACGCACTGCGCGCGCGAAAGGGCTCGACGAAGACCACGTGGTTTACGGGCATGCGCTGCGCAACGCGCTCTTGCCGTTCGTCACGATGTTCGGCTTGCTCTTGCCAGGTTTGATCAGCGGCTCGGTGATCTTCGAGCAGATCTTCGCCTGGCCCGGCCTCGGCCTGCTCGGCTACGAAGCGATTTTGGCCCGTGATTTCCCGATGATTCTGACGCTCAACTTCGTAGCCGCGGCGCTCACGTTGTTCGGCATCTTGCTCTCGGACATTCTGTACGCGCTGGTCGATCCGCGCATCCGGCTCCAATGAGCATTCCGGTCGGCCCGAGTCCAGCCATCGAAGCGCTCGCAGCGCCGCACGCGGATGCGGAAGCGTTGGGCATTGCCGAGACGCCCGCGCAGCAGCTCTGGCGCACGTTCCGCAAAGATCGCCTGGCCATGCTCGGCCTGTACGTGCTGCTCGTGCTGGTGATCGTGGCGTTGGTCGGTCACGTGTTGACGGGTTGGTGGGTGGTGTTCGATCCAGCGACCGTGCGCTTGCCGGACAAGCTACTGCCGCCGTTCAGCGCACCCTCGAGCGCTTTGGCACAGGAGCTCGTGCCCCCGTTCCACGCTTACCCGTTCGGCACGGATGAACTCGGCCGCAACGTTTTTGCTCGGATGTTGCAAGGCGCGTTCGTGTCACTGTCCGTGGGTATCGTCGCCGTCAGCATCTCGCTCGGCATCGGCGTGACGGTGGGCGGCCTGGCCGGCTTTTACGGACAGCGCAAAATCGGCCCGATCAGCGTTGATTCACTGCTGATGCGCTTCACCGACGTGGTGCTGTGTTTTCCGACCTTCTTCTTGATTCTCACGGTCGTGGCGCTGCTCCCGCCCAGCATCTACAACATCATGATCGTGATCGGCATGACCAGCTGGATGAGCACTGCGCGCTTCGTCCGCGCCGAGTTCCTCGCGCTACGCGAGCAAGACTTCGTCATGGCTGCGAAGGCGCTCGGCTTGCCCGAGTCGCGCATCATCTTCCGGCACATGATCCCGAACGCGATGGCGCCGGTACTAGTGTCGGCGTCGATCAACGTCGCTCACGCCATCTTGACGGAGTCGGCTCTGTCGTTCTTGGGTTTCGGCGTGCGACCGCCGTACGCCACTTGGGGCAACATCTTGGCTGACGGGCGCTCGTACATCTTCGACGCCCCTTGGTTGTTTCTGATCCCTGGCGCGGCAATCCTGCTGGTCGTGCTCGCCTTCAACCTGGTGGGTGAAGGGCTGCGCGATGCCATGAACCCGAGACTGCGAAAGCGAGTCGGATGACCGACGCCAACCCGCTGTTGTCGATCCGCGATCTGCAGGTCGAATTTGCGACAGATGGTGGTGCCGTGCGCCCGGTGCGCGGCATCGAGCTGAGCATCGCGGCCGGTGAAACGGTAGCTTTGGTCGGTGAATCGGGCTCGGGCAAATCCGTCACCGCCATGTCGGTCATGCGGTTGACCGAAGGGCGAATCGCCGCGGGCAGCATTCATTTTCAAGGGCGTGACTTGGTCAACGTCCCAGACGCTGAAATGCGCAGCATTCGCGGCGGCCAGATCGGCATGATCTTTCAAGAGCCGATGACCTCGTTGAACCCGGTGTTCACGATCGGACGCCAGATCGAGGAAGTGCTGAGTCTGCATCAGCGGCTCAGTGCGCGCGCTGCTCGTGCACAGGCGCTCGAGCTATTGCAGCACGTCGGCATCCCCGCACCTGAACGCCGGCTCGCGCAATACCCTCACGAACTCTCTGGCGGTATGAAGCAGCGCGTGATGCTCGCGATGGCCATCGCCTGTCGCCCTCGGCTGCTCATCGCGGACGAACCAACGACCGCGCTCGACGTCACGATTCAAGCTCAAATCATGGAGCTCTTGCGCTCGCTGCAGCGCGAAATGGGCATGGCCGTGCTGCTCATCACGCATGACCTGGGCGTCGTGGCACACTTTGCCGAGCGCGTGCTGGTGATGTACGCCGGCAAAATAGTCGAACAAGGCTCGGTGCGCGACGTGTTCAAACGCGCCTCACACCCGTACACGCAAGCGTTGCTCGCCGCGCTGCCCGATCCGCAAAGTCCGGGCAAGCGCTTGGCCGCGATCCCCGGCCGCGTGCCAACGCCCGCCATGTTGCCGCTAGGTTGCGCGTTTTGCGCCCGCTGTGCGCACGCATTCGAACCTTGCGCAACTCGACAACCGCCGCTATTCGACGTCGGCGACGGCCACCGCGCCGCGTGCTTCCTGAGAGAGGGGTGACTGCTCGTGTCTCGGCGTGCATCGCGGCTTGGCGCTGGCTCTCCCGCTCTTCGTCCGCGCCGCCGAAGGCTTTGACGGGTTGTGGCGGTGCTCGTGACCATCAAAAAAAGATCTCCACAAGATCCACCCCTGGGACAGTTTTCGCCGATGATGGTTGGGGGTGATTCAGGTTCCGTTTGGAGTTCCTGCGCGTCACCTATCCCCGAGGTCGGTACAGGCTGTGCTAGCTTGGGCCCGATCGCGTCCCCATGTCGCTAGCGGCCTCAGCATTGATTTCCGCAGATTCAGCGCAAAGCGATGCGCTCGTGCAGGTGACTGGGTTGCGAAAGTACTTCCCGGTGAGGGGCGGGCTGTTCGGCGGAGTCGTCAATCAAGTGCGCGCCGTCGAGGACGTTTCGTTCGAGATCCGGCGCGGCGAAACGCTCGGGCTCGTGGGCGAATCGGGATGCGGCAAGACGACAGTCGGGCGGCTGCTGTTGCGGTTGTTGGAACCGACCGCTGGCAGCGTGCTCTTCGACGGGCGTGATGTATCGACGCTCGACCGCGCCGAACTGCGGCGTATCCGACGCCGCATGCAAATCGTGTTTCAGGATCCGTACTCGTCGTTGAATCCTCGCCGCACCGTGGGAGATGCGATCGGCGAACCGCTGTTCGTGCACGGCCTCGCGAAAGGAGCCGAGATCGATCGGCGCGTGAGTCGACTGCTCGAGCGCGTCGGTTTGCCGAGCAGCTACCGCAGTCGTTACCCGCACGAGTTTTCCGGCGGCCAACGCCAGCGCGTGTGCATCGCCCGTGCGCTCGCGCTCGAGCCGGAATTCATCGTGTGTGACGAGGCGGTGTCCGCACTCGATATCTCGATTCAGGCGCAAATTCTCAACCTGCTCAGTGATTTGCGAGCCGAGCTGAAGCTCACGTATCTGTTCATCAGCCACAATCTGAACGTCGTCCAGAGCGTTGCTGATCGCATCGCGGTGATGTATCTGGGCAAACTGGTCGAACTTGCGCCGGCTGCCGAGTTGTTTCGCGCGCCGCAGCATCCGTATACCCGAGCATTGCTCTCGGCCAACCCGGTCCCGGATCCGGACGTGCCGCTCCGGCCTATCACTCTCAAGGGTGAATTGCCTTCCCCGCTGGATCCACCGGCGGGGTGTCGATTTCACACTCGCTGTCCGGACGTGTTCGAACCCTGTAGTCGAGTCGTGCCCGAAGGGAGACTCATCCGGCAGGCCGACGCTCGAATCGAGCACCGCGTGTGGTGCCACTTGTACGACGATGCTCAGAAGTCTGCTTAGCGCATTTTTGGTGTTCGCCGCGGCGTTCTTGGTCGTGGGCTTCACGTTGTCTTCGGCGACCGACGAGCGCGCTGATTTTCGCTTCACCAACGGTGCTGAACCCAAAACTCTGGACCCACAGCTGGCCACTGGTGACCCAGAAAATCGTGTTTTGAGCCAGATTTTCGAGGGTTTGGCGCGTCTCGAAGCGCGCTCACTCGAGCCAGTGCCGGGTGTAGCCGAGTCGTGGGAGATCTCCGCGGACGGTAAGACGTACACGTTTCACCTGCGCGACAAAGCGCGCTGGAGTGACGGCCATCCGGTTACCGCGCAAGACTTTTGCTACTCGTGGCGTCGCTTGCAAGAGCCCAGCTTGGGCTCGGAGTACGCGTACATCATGCACATGGTGCGCTACGCGCAGGCGTACAACACGCACGAGGATCAGGCCAAAGCTCTGCGCGGTTCGATTCAAACTGCCGCCGCCGAGCTACTCGAAAAATACCCGGGTGCGATCCCGAGGGCCGCCGTGCTCGCATTTTCTTCGAAGCAGAACTTGAACGCCACGCTCAAGGGCACGCCCAACGAAGTGCTGAGGAATTTTTTGCTGCGCGCGCCGGGCGACATGCCACACGACGAGATGAGCGCGTTGCCCGTGCAGTTCGAACTCGAGGGCAAGCGACGCGCGGCGCTTTATGAGGAAGCCAAGCAGCACTTCGGCGTCGATGGCGGCGTGTACGCCAAGGACGAACACACGTTGGTCGTTGAGCTGATCGCACCGACGCCGTATTTTCTGGAGCTTACGGCGTTCTACCCGCTGTCACCCGTGCCGCGTTGGGCAATCGAAAAGAGCGCAGGGCGTAACTGGTTCTTGCCGGGCAACATCGTGTCGAACGGCCCGTTTCGCTTGGCCGACTGGCGCGTGGGCGATCACATTCGCCTCGAACGCAACGAAAACTATTGGGGCCGTAGCGAAGTGCCGCTGCGCAGTATCGACGTTCTGCCGATCGAGAACACGACCACCGCGCTGAATCTATACCTAACGGGTGAAGTCGATTGGATGGCGTACCAAACGGTGCCGCAGGAGCTGGCGCCTGACCTACGCTCGCGTCCCGATTTTTTCACGGGGCCCGCGTTCATCTCTTATTACTACCGCATCAACTGCACTCGAAAGCCGTTCGACGACGTGCGCGTGCGCAAGGCGCTCAATCTGGCGGTTGATAGGGAACAGATCACGCGCGACGTGATGCGTCTCGGTCAGCTGCCAGCGACGCACTTCGTGCCTCCCGGAATTCGCGGCTACGAGCCGCCCGAGACTGCGATCGCCTTCGACGTCGAACAGGCGAAGAAGCTCTTGGCAGAAGCCGGCTTCCCGGAGGGGCGAGGCTTCCCCAAGTTCGGCATTTTGTACAACACGCTGGAATCCCACAAAAAAGTGGCCGAGGTGGTGGCGGACCAACTGCGCCGCAACTTGCACCTCGAGGTCGCGGCGTACAACCAGGAATGGCAATCCTACCAGCAGAGCACGCGCGCGCTGGACTACGACTTGGCGCGCGCGGGCTGGGTCGGCGACTACGAAGATCCGAACACCTTTCTCGATCTGTTTCTCACCAACGGCGGCAACAATCAGACCGGCTGGAGCAACGTGCTCTACGACCGTTTGGTCGCCGCTGCTGCGGACGTGGAACACTTCGTGGCCGATCCGGAATTCGTGATCCAGCACGCACATGATTCGACGAAGTTGAAGCAGCTAGCTGACGCCGCGCGCAGCGAGGCCGACATCGCGCAAAGGTTGAAGCGAATGTCCGAGCTGCGGATGGCTCTGCTTGCCGAAGCCGAGCGCGTGCTGATCCACGACGAGTTTCCGATCCTCCCCATCTACATCTACGTGACGATGGACATGGTGAAGCCCGAGGTGAAAGGCATCTACAGTGAGCTGGTCGGGAGCAACGGCGTGAAGCGCCCCAATTTACGTAACCTTCACCCATTGCGTGGCGTCTCTATCCAGCGCGCCTCTGCTGCCGAAAGTGAGGCGCGGTGATCGAGGCGCTGATACTCGTCTTCGGTGTCGCCTTGCTCGGCGCGACGGCTTGGTGCCCGCCGCGTGCGACGCGCGCACTGGGCGCGCTGCTGCTCGGCCTGGTTCTGGGCATCGTGCTTCGCTTCGCGCTCGGCATCCCAGCGGCGATCGTGTGCGGAATGCTCGCCAGTGGCCTCGGTTTCCGCTTCTTTCCCCTGCTCGTGCTGCGGCGCGTGCTGTTCTTGGTGCCTGCGTTGGTGCTGTTGATTTACGCGACGACGCTGCTCATGTACCGCGCGCCCGGCAATCCGTTCGCGAATGAGCGCGCCACGACGCCGCAGGTCGAAGCTGCGCTACGTGCCCAGTACGGAGTGCCCAAAAGCGCCTCGGCGTTCTTCCAGATCTATATGCGTCGATTGTTGGTGGAAGGCACGCTTGGCCCGTCGATCAAGGTGCAGGGGCGTACCGTCGAAGAGCTGATTGGCCCCGCCTTTCCGGTCAGTGTTGCGCTTGGTTCACTCGCGCTCTTGTTGTCGGTCTCGTTCGGGCTGGGGCTCGGAATTTTGGCTGGTTTACGGCGCAATACTGCGATCGATCACTTGAGCATGACCATCGCGCTGGTCGGTGTGTCGTTGCCGAACTTCGTGCTCGGCTCCGTGGCGATGATCATATTTTCACTTTGGTTCCGCTGGCTGCCAGTGGCAGGTTGGGGCAGCCTCAGGCACGTGCTGATGCCAGCAGTGGCTCTGGCGCTGCCGAACGCCGCGATCATCGCGCGCTTGGCGCGGAGCGGCATGATCGAGGTGCTGCAACAAGACTACATCCGAACCGCGCGCGCCAAAGGTTTGCCGGAGAGCTGGGTCGTCGTGCGGCACGCCTTGCGCGGCACGCTGATGCCCGTGGTTTCGTTCTTGGGTCCCGCCGCCGCCGCAACGATGACCGGCTCGTTCGTGGTCGAGGTTTTGTTCGCTGTACCCGGAATGGGCCAATGGTTCGTCAAGGGCGCGATCAATCGCGACTATTCAGTCGTGCTGGGCACGGCGATTGTATATTTCGGTTTGGTGATCTTGTTCAACTTGCTCGTTGATTTGGCCTACGCCTGGCTCGATCCGAGGCTGCGGAGCAGCGGCACATGACGCGCAGTCCTTTTCAACTGGCCATGCAGCGGCTGCTGCGCAACCGCGTTGCGGTGTTGGGCGGCGTGCTGCTCGCGTTGGTCGCGTTTGCGTGCGTGGTCGTGCCCTTCCTATTCAAGTTGGATCCCAATCTGACGCAACCTGCGCTGCGCAATCAGCCGCCCTCGGCGCGCTTCCCGTTCGGCACGGACGGCCTCGGGCGCGACTTGGTTGCGCGCGTGCTCGTGGGCGGGCGCACGTCGCTCTTGGTCGGTCTGGCAGCGACGGCCGTCTCGGTGTTGGTGGGCGTGGCCTACGGCGCAATTGCCGGCTTCTACGGCGGAAAGATCGACGAGGCGATGATGCGGCTCGTCGACTTCATGTACGGCCTTCCGTACATGTTCTTGGTCATTCTGATCATGCTCATGTTCTCGGAGACCGCGCGTGGCGACATGCTGCCGGTGTTCTTGGCCTTGGGATTGGTGCAATGGCTCACCATGGCGCGCATCGTGCGTGGTCAAGTGCTCGCCCTGCGCCGGCAGGAGTTCGTGCTCGCCGCCGAGCTGTTGGGTGCGAGTGACGCGCGCCTGTTGATTCGTCACGTACTCCCGAATGTGTTCGGCGTGATCATGGTTTACGCCACGTTGATGGTGCCGTCGGTGATCATCCTGGAGTCGTTCTTGTCGTTTCTGGGCTTGGGGGTTGCGCTTTCGTGGGGACAGTTGGTTTCGGACGGCATCGCGGTGATCAATCCCATCCGCTCGTATTGGTGGATTCTGCTTTGGCCGAGTTCGTTCCTCGGTATCACGCTGATCAGCCTGAATTTCCTGGGTGATGGCTTGCGCGACGCGCTCGACCCCAAAGGCAAAACGTGAACGAGCAAAACCTACCCGACAAAGAAGAAGCCCGTGCGGACGCGCTGCTACGGGTCCGGGAGCTATCGGTGTCTTTCGTCACGCGTGAACGCACCGTGCGCGCGGTCGACCGCGTGAGTTTCGACGTGCATCCGGGTGAAGTGGTCGGCTTGGTGGGTGAATCCGGTTGCGGCAAGAGCGTGACCAGCCTCTCGATCCTAGGGCTGCATGAAAAGCCAGCCGGACAGGTGACGGGCAGCATTCGCTTGGCAGGGCGCGAACTGGTCGGCGCTTCGCCTGCTGAACTACGCGAGGTGCGGGGAAATCGCGTGAGCATGATCTTTCAAGATCCGTTGACCAGCCTCAACCCCTACCTGCGCGTAGAAGAGCAACTCGCTGAGGTGCTCGATTTGCACCTCGGGCTGCGTGGGCCAGCCGCCCGCGCGCGCATGCTCGAGATCTTGAGTCAGGTGGGTATCCCTGGTGAAGAGCGGCTGCGCGCGTATCCGCATCAGCTCTCGGGCGGCATGCGCCAGCGCATTTGTATCGCCATGGCGTTGCTCTGTAACCCCGAACTCCTGATCGCGGACGAGCCGACGACCATGCTCGATGTCACGATTCAGGCGCAAATCATCGAGCTTTTGCGGTCACTCCGCAGCCTGCGTAAGATGTCGATTCTGTTCATCACCCACGACTTGGGGGTCGTGTCGGAGATTTGCGATCGCGTGATCGTGATGTATGCCGGTCGTATCGTCGAACAAGCCCGCACTGCCGATGTGTTGCAGGCTCCGCTGCACCCGTACACCGAGGCGCTGCTCAAGAGCACGCCGCGGGTCGACGTGCCAGGAGGCGGAACGCTGCGCCCCATCGGCGGTTTACCTCCGCGCCTGTCGGCTGCAAAGGTCGAAGCCTGCGTTTTTGCGCCGCGTTGTCCGCGCGTGCGTGAAGGATGCACCAATGGTGAACCTGCGCTCACCAACGCGGGTGGCGAGCGCCTGCGTCGCTGCATCGTGCCCGTGGCGGAGATGGAGAACGCGCGCTCATGACCGAAACAGCGCCGCTGCTCAAAGTGCGCGACCTGCGCGTCCACTTCGCCAATGATGGCGGAGTCGTGCGCGCCGTCGACGGCGTGGACTTCGACCTTCGCGCGGGTGAAACCCTGGCTTTGGTCGGCGAATCCGGCTGCGGAAAGTCGACCTTGGCCCGCGCTCTGGTCGGGCTCAACCCAATCACGTCCGGCGCTGCCGAACTCGACGGTCGCACCATTACCGGTCTCTCGCGAGCCGCCGCGCGGCCGTTTCGGCGCGAGCTGCAACTGGTGTTTCAGGACCCATACGCGAGCCTCAATCCGCGTTTTACCATCGCTCAAACGCTGGCGGAGCCGCTCCTCTTGCACGAGAAGGCCAGCCGCAGCAACGTCGACAGCAAGGTATGCGAGCTCCTGACTCAGGTGGGACTCGACCCTGAGCTGCGTGCCCGCTATCCGCATGAGTTTTCCGGCGGGCAGCGTCAACGCATCAGTATTGCCCGGGCTCTCGCCGTCGAGCCGAGTCTCTTGCTCTGTGACGAGGTGACCTCCGCTTTGGACGTCTCGATCCAAGCGCAGATCCTCGAGCTCCTCCGCTCGGTGCAGCGTGAGCGCGGTCTAAGCTACTTGTTCATCACTCACGACCTCGGAGTCGTGCGCTACATTGCCCATCGTGTTGCGGTTATGTACGTCGGTCAAATAGTCGAACTGCGCGATACCGAGAGCTTGTTCGAGTCGCCGGCACATCCCTACACGCAGGCCCTTTTGGCCTCGATTCCGCGTGTTTCGCAGGCGGATGCACGCGCCCGGATCCCGCTGGCTGGTGAAGTTCCGTCGCCCGCGCGCCCGCCGAGC
>Ga0164241_10003329_pt1 | contig 16338 bp, 14 predicted proteins | sample OricomyardsoilBY_FD_108780 | JGI IMG/M metagenome (GOLD analysis project Ga0164241, IMG submission 108780) | Backyard soil microbial communities from Emeryville, California, USA - Original compost - Back yard soil (BY) | ecosystem: Environmental > Terrestrial > Soil > Unclassified | place: USA... | reverse complement strand
CGGCACGCCCTACCCGGTGGCCTCCCGCATCTCGTTCGGCGTGCTGGGCGCGAACATCCCGGCGATCATCCGCGGCCTGATCGCGGTGGCCTGGTACGGCATCCAGACCTATCTCGCGTCGGTCGCGCTGGTGCTGCTGGCGCTCAAGTTGTGGCCGAACCTGGCGCCCTACGCCGAGACCGCGCAGTACGGCTTCGCCGGGCTCTCGCTGCTGGGCTGGATCGGCTTCGGCATCATGTGGATCGCCCAGGCCGTCGTGTTCTGGCGGGGCATGGAGGCGATCCGCCGGTTCATCGACTTCTGCGGTCCCGCCGTCTATGTGGTGATGTTCGCGCTGGCCGTCTACCTGGTCATCGATGCCGGTTGGGAGAACATCGACTTCAACCTGGCCGAGGGCGGCCTGACCCTCACCGGCTGGGCGGTCATCCCCGTGCTGCTGTCCGCGATCGCGCTGGTGGTGTCGTACTTCTCCGGCCCGATGCTGAACTACGGCGACTTCGCCCGGTACGGCAAGACTTTCGGCGCGGTCCGCAAGGGCAACTTCCTGGGCCTGCCGGTCAACTTCCTGGTGTTCTCCCTGCTGGTCGTTGTGACCGCGGCGGCCACCCGGCCGGTGTTCGGCGAGCTGATCATCGATCCGGTGCACACGGTGGCCAAGCTGGACAACGTGTACGCGGTCATCCTCGGCGCGCTGACCTTCATGATCGCCACCGTCGGCATCAACATCGTGGCCAACTTCGTCTCGCCTGCGTTCGACTTCTCCAACGTCAACCCGCAGAAGATCTCCTGGCGGATGGGCGGCATGATCGCCGCGGTCGGCTCGGTGCTGATCACCCCGTGGAACCTGTACAACTCGCCGGAGACCATCCACTACACACTGGACACCCTGGGCGCGTTCATCGGCCCGCTGTACGGCGTGCTGATCGCCGACTACTTCCTGATCAAGAGGCGCCGGGTGAACGTCGACGCGCTCTACACCCTGAGCCCGTCCGGCACCTATCACTACCGCAAGGGCTACAACCCGGTGGCCGTGGTGGTCACCGCCGTCGCCGCCCTGGCCGGAGTGCTGGTCGTCGTCTTCGGCTCGACCGAAGCGGCCACGTACACCTGGTTCATCGGCGCCGGGCTGGGCTTCGTGCTGTACCTGGTCGGCAGCAAGCTGTTCGCGGTGCGCGCCAACTACCCCACCCCCGAGCAGCAGGGCACGGCCGCCTGACCACGGTCCGTCACCTCGGGAGCGCGTTCGCCGTCGGCCGGGCCTCCCGGCCGACGGCGAGCCGATTCGCCGGGCACATCACATCGACACGCTCAACCACCTGCCACCGCGCCACCGCGCCACCGACGACCGAGGAACAGACCATGCTGATCAAGGTGATCAACCCCAATACCACAGCATCGATGACGGCGAAGATCGGCGCGTGTGCGGCCGCGGTGGCCGCCACCGGAACCGTCGTCCGGGCCGTGAACCCGACGATGGGACCGGCGTCGATCGAGAGCCACTACGACGAGGCACTGGCGGTGCCCGGTCTGCTCGAGCAGATCGCGCTCGGTGAGTCGGAAGGCGTCGACGGCTACGTGATCGCCTGCTTCGGCGACCCCGGCCTGGACGCGGCCCGTGAGCTCGCCCGCGGGCCGGTCGTGGGGATCGCCGAGGCCGCCATGCACACCGCGAGCTTCCTTGGCCGCGGGTTCAGCGTGGTTACCACGCTGGGTCGGACGACCGGACGAGCCTGGGAACTGGCCCACCGCTACGGCATGTCCGGCTTCTGCCGGAACGTCCGGGCGTGCGAGATCCCGGTGCTGGACCTGGAGATCCCCGGATCGACGGCCCTGCAGACCATCACGCAGGAGTGCAAGCGCGCCGTCGAGGACGACGCCGCCGACGCGATCGTGCTCGGTTGCGCGGGGATGGCCGACCTGTGCCTGCGCATCAGCGAGCAGGTCGGGGTACCGGTCGTCGACGGCGTCGCCGCCGCCACCAAGACGGTCGAGTCCCTCGTCACCCTTGGCCTGGCCACCAGCACCCGGTCCGAGTACGCCGCACCGCCCGCCAAGAACTACGTCGGCCTGCTCGACGGTTTCACCGTCGCCCGGTGAGCAGCCACCCTCCCGCCTCGATCATCGGCCGACCAGTCAGGCCCCTCGGCCCCTCGGGGGGCGGACAATGACCGGATGGCCCCAACCCCGGTGAGCGGTCCCGATCCGGCCCGGCGCGCCACCACATCGTCGCCGCTGATGGCGATCCTGCGGGCGGAACGCGCCGGCCTGTCCCAGCAGGCGATCCTCACCGAGCTGCGCCGGGCGATCCTGTCCGGGGACGTCGCCCCCGGCAGCCCGATCCCGGTGGACGAGGTCGCGGACCTGTTCGGGGTCAGCCGCATCCCGATCCGCGAATCGCTCAAGACCCTGATCGGTGAGGGCCTGGTCGACCACCAACCCCGCGCCGGATACACGGTTGCCCGGCTCACCCCGCAGGAGTTCCGTGAGCTGTACGTCGTACGGGGCGTGCTGGAGATCGCGGCGCTGTCCGCGGCGGTCGACTCGGCCGGGCCGGACGACGACCGGGCAGCCACCCAGGCGCTGGACGCCCTCGACCGGGCCATTCGCGACCAGGACTACCGCGCCTACCAGCGGGAGAGCCGCAACTTCCACCTCGCGCTCGCCGCGCCGTGCCGGATGCCTCGCCTGATGCACATGATCGAGCTGGTCTGGAACATCACCGAGCCGATCCAGCCGATGGCGCACATCGGGCAGCGGGACCGGGACGAACTGCACGGCGAGCACCGCGAGATGCTCGACGCGTTCGCCGCCCGGGACCGGACCCGGCTGCTCCGCACCACCCGGCAGCACCTGGACGAACTGGAGAGCACCGTGTCGGACCTGTCGGCCAGCGACCTGTTCGACCCGTCCGGCGGCTGACCGGTCGTGCCCGGTCAGCCGGTGCCGACCAGCTCCCCCGTTGACACGGCCCCTTCGTCGTCGGACTGACCCCACGGGTCGTCGTACTCCGGCTCCGGCGCGAACTCGTCGTGCCCGAGATCGGCCAGACCTGCCGGCTCCCCATTGAGCGAGCCCCCAGGCGACGCGCCGCCGGGCGGCTGCGCCTGGGTGCCGAACACGTCCGGCTGCTTGCGGGCGATCCGGTTGCCAACCCGGGCCACGTCGAGCCCGACCGTGTCCGCCTTGACCTCGGTGAAGTACTGGGTGGCGCCGTCCTTCTCGAAGCGGCGGGTGGCGATCCGGCCGACCACCAGCACCGGGTCGCCCTTGCGGATCGTCGCGACGACCGCGGACGCCAGCGAGCGCCAGCAGATCACCCGCACCCCGAACTCGTCCCCGTCCACCCACCCCTGGCCGTCGCGGTCGAACCGTCGCTCGGTCGCCACCACCCGGAAGGTGACCCGGTCGCCGGTCGCTCCCGACGACAGCAGCGGGTCCGTGCCGACCCGTCCGGTCAATGTGATCGATGCCGCATGACTCATGTGCTCGCCCCTGTCGCTGTCCGCGCCGGCCTCGTCCGGCGGCCTGCCGCAGACGGTGCCAGCCACGCGTCCCGCACACCATGGCCGTGTGCCGGATGTGGACGGAAATCGGACATGTGGACAACTTGCTGGGTCCGCCCGGACGAGCTGGTCGTCGCCGCCTGAAGTTTCCTACCACCGGCCGAACGGGGCGGCGTAGGCGAAGCGGCCGGACATCTGGGTCCCGGTGGCCAGGACGAGCGCCTGGAAGTGCACGCCCCAGGCCGGATCCGGCGCGGCGATGCCGGCCTCGGCGGCCGGGCGAAAGCCGAACCGTCCGTAGAACGCGGGGTCGCCCAGCAGCACCAGGGCGAGCTCGCCGGCCCGCCGCGCCCGGGCGATCAGCTCCGTCAGCATCGCCCCGCCCACCCCGGTCCCCTGGTCGGCCGGGCGGACCGCCACCGGGCCGACGCCGACCAGCCGAAGCGTCGGGCCACCCGCTGGACCGGTGAGCACGCCGTAGCTGCCGGTCAGCTGACCGATCAGCGTGCCGTCCCGGTCGGCGACCAGGCACAGCTCGGGAATCCGGTCCGGGTCGCGGCGCAGCTCGTCGTTCAGACCGACCTCGATCACCACGCCGCCCGTGGGCGCGAAGGCCGCCGCGATGATCTCCTGCACGGCCGAGCCATCCGCGGGCTCCTCCTGCCGCACGACCAGCCGTGATCCTCGCGTCACTGCCCGCCCTTGTCCCGCTCGGCGAGCTGCGCCAGCATCCGGTTGTAGGCGTCGAGTTCCTCGTCGGCCCCGCGGTCGCCCTTGCGGTCGGATCGGCGGGCCTCCCGCTCGTCGCTGCGCGCCCACTGCGACAGCAACGCGATCAGCACAATGATGATCGGGATCTCGGTCGCCCCCCACGCGATCGCGCCGCCCAGCCGCTGTTCCGCGACCAGGTCGGTCACCCACGGCAGGCCCAGCCCGGCGAAGTAGTCGGCGGCCATCGCGGTGTGCGAGTTCATCAGGGCCAGGCCGAAGAACGCGTGGAACGGCAGTGCGCCCAGCAGCATCGCCAGCTTGACGAACGGCGGCAACTGCCGCGGCGACGGATCCACGCCGATGATCACCCAGTAGTACAGGTAGCCGACGACGATGAAGTGGACGCTCATCCACACGTGCCCGACGTGCGAGGTGATCATCACCTCGAACAGCGAGGTGAAGTAGAGCGAGTAGAACGACACGACGAACAGCACGAACACGACGATCGGGTGGGTCACGAACCGGACGAACCGGCTGTGCATCACCGAGACGATGCCCTCCCGCAGCCCGGGCACGGCGTCCCGTCCCGCGGCCGGCAGCGCCCGCAGGGCGAGTGTGACGGGCCCGCCCAGCACCAGCAGGATCGGCGCGACCATGCCCAGCACCATGTGCTCGATCATGTGCATGGAGAACTGGGCCGCCCCGTATCGGGCGAGCCCGGACGACGTCGCGACGAGCAGCATCGCGCAGCCGACCAGCCACGCGGCGGTGCGCCCCGGTGGCCAGCGCACCCCGTTGCGGCGCAGCCGCCGCACGCCCAGCAGGTACAGGACGGCGGCGGCCATCGCGGCGGTGCCCAGCAGAGCGTCGAACCGCCAGCCGGTCAGCATGCTCCACACGGTCGGCGGCCCGTCCAACGAATAGCCCAGGGTGAGTTCGAGATTCCCCGGGGCCGCTCCGGTCGGCGGCGGGGTGGCCGTGCGGGCCAGCGCGGAGGCGACGCCGATGGTCGCCGCCATGATGGCCACCTCGACGACCGCGAGCCGGATCAGCGGTCGCCGCTCGCCCCGGGCGATCGCCGGCAGGGTGCGCCGGCGGTGCAGGTAGCCGATGACGCCGAGCACGGTGAGCAGCCCGGCCTTGAGCAACACCAGGCGGCCGTACGGGGTGGTCCACAGATCCGCCGGGTAGCTGATGCGCACCCAGGCGTTGCCCAGGCCGGACACGGCGACGGCGACGAAGGCGACGAGAGCGATCGACGAGTAACGCCGGGCGACCACCTCCAGGTGGTCGATCCGCTGCCGGGCCAGGCCCAGGAACACGACCAGGCCGCCGACCCACAGGCTGATGCCGACCAGGTGGTAGACCATGCTGTCCACTGCGATGTCGTGGTCGCCGGACGACGCCGCGTGCCCGGAGTCGGCCTGCGGGACCAGCGCGACCACCGCGAGCACCAGCAGGACGGCCGCCCATCCCGGGTGCAGAACGGCCCTGGCCAGGATGGCGATGAGCAGCGCGGCGATCCCGGCGATCAGCGCGGCCCGCACGCTGTTGAGCACCGAGATGCCGCTGATCACCCAGTCCGCCGACAACGACTGGTCGACCGGCCGGCCCAGGGTGTCCGACAGGATCAGCGGGATCAGCGCGAAGGACCCGATCGCCCAGACGATCGCGGACAGCGAGGCCGCCCTGATCGCCCGATAGCCGCCGACGTCGAGGAAGCCGTTGGGTTGGGGCGGCGCCAGCCACGCCGCGCCGAGCAGCCAGCCGACGGTCAGCGCGGCCGAGAAGTCGACGATGGCCTTCACCGCCGGCAGGGCGAACTCGGTGAACTCCCCCGCAGTCGGCAACCCGGGGATCTCGGTGCGCGCCGGGACGATCGCGGCCAGCGCGGCGGCCACGCATCCCGCGATGCAGGCGGCGGCGATGACGACGGCCGTCACCGACCACGGGTCACGTTGCTCTTCGAGGCTGCTCGGTGTCACGTCACCGGCGTCGGGCGACGTCCACTTCGGCACGACCTCACGATACGTCCCCGGTTGCCTCGGCCGGACCGGGAGCGCCGGCACCTGGAACAGGGCCGCACCGGTGCGTCGGCCGGGTCGATCCCGGCGACTTTTCGTTCCACGACCGGGCGCACGTTGCGCATCCACCGTCGGGAGTGGTCAGCGATCCGCCGCCGGGACGTAGTCGCGCGCCGTCGGGCCGACGTAGACCTGTCGCGGCCTGCCGATCTTGGTTGTCGGATCCGTGACCATCTCACGCCAGTGGGCGATCCAGCCCGGTAGCCGACCCAACGCGAACAGGACGGTGAACATGTTGGGCGGGAAGCCCATCGCCTGGTAGATCAACCCGGAATAGAAGTCGAGGTTGGGGTAGAGCCTGCGGGACAGGAAGTAGTCGTCCGACAGTGCTTCCTCCTCGAGCTGCTGGGCAAGCTCGAGCAGTTCGTCCCGAGCCCCCAGATCGTCGAGGACCTCGCGCGCGCTGGCCTTGACCAGGGCCGCCCGCGGGTCGTAGTTCTTGTAGACGCGGTGCCCGAAACCCATCAACCGTAGGCCCGGCTCCTTGCGCTTCACCCGCTCGACGAAGGCCCTGACATCGCCGCCCTCGCGGCGGATCCGTTCGAGCATCTCCAGAACGGCCCGCTCGGCCCCGCCGTGCATCGGCCCGAGCAACGCGTTGATACCGGCCGAGATGGACGCGTACAAGTTGGTGTGGGCCGAACCGACCAGCCGCACGGTGGCGGTGGAGCAGTTCTGCTCGTCGTCGGCATGCAGGATCAGCAGCCGCTCCAGCGCCCCGACCAGCGTGGGATTCACTTCGTACGGCTCGGCCGGCACACCGAAGCACATCCGCAGGAAGTTCTCGACCAGACCCAGGGAATTGTCCGGGTACAGCAGCGGCCTCCCGACCGATTTCCGGTACGCATAGGCGGCGATCGTCGGCACCTTCGCCAGCAACCGCACCGTGGAGAGCTCGACCTGCGCGGGGTCGAAGGGGTCCAGGGCGTCGCCATGGAACGTGGACAGCGCACTCACCGCGCTGGAGAGCACCGAGACCGGATCGGCGTTGCGGGGAAAGCCGTCGAAGAAGTGCTTCAGGTCTTCGTGCAGCATCGTGTGCCGGCTGATGCGTCGGGTGAAGCCGTCCAGTTCGGCCCGGGTGGGTAGCTCGCCGCGGATCAGCAGGTAGCTGGTCTCGACGAAGCTCGAGGACTCGGCGAGCCGCTCGATCGGGTACCCGCGATAACGCAGAATCCCGCGGTCGCCGTCGATGTAGGTCACCGCGGACGTGGTGGAACCCGTGTTGGCGTACCCCGGGTCGAGGGCGACGACACCCAAAGTGGCGAGCATCCCGGAGATCTCCAGCCCGGGCACCCCCAAGGTGGCGGGCACGACCTTTGACTCCAGCCGGGCGCCCGCGCACTCGAAGACCGCGTGACCACCGACATCCGCACGGGCATCGGCGGCGGTGGTGTGGTCCGGCGAACCGGACACGGTGAGCGACGACCCCCGGACCGCGGTGATCTCTCCCATCGGATACACCCCTCGCTCGAGTCAAGGCATGCCAGTCTCGCGTTCACGCATTCGGGGTCGGTCACCCCGGACGACCGAACACCCGCACTCATCCTGGCATGGCACGCAAGCCCCGCCTCGACCCGAGGATCCGATCTCGAGCGGCACACCCCCGCCCTCGACCGCAGGCGGTGTGTGTCGGATGGCCGTACATCAGCGAACCGGTGTGGTCAGGGGTGAGGTCTCTTGCGTCAACATCCACTTGCTATAGAATCGAGGGATGAAGGCCTCCGACGACCCGGTCGGCGCGGTCGCCACCCTCGACGAACCCACTCGGCGCCGTCTCTACGACTACGTCGCCGGTTCGCGGCACCCGGTCGGCCGCGACGAAGCCGCCCGCGCACTCGGAATCGCGCGGGTCACGGCCGCGTTCCACCTCGATCGACTCGCCGCTCAGGGCCTGCTCGACATCAGCCACCGTCGACTGACCGGACGCAGCGGCCCGGGCGCCGGGCGGCCGTCCAAGCTCTACCGGCGAGCGGCCGACGAGGTGGCCGTCACGCTGCCACCCCGGCAATACACCCTGGCCGGCACTCTGCTGGCCGAGGCCATCGAGTCGGCCGAAGCTCAGGGCATCGCCCCTCGGGAAGCGTTGGCGCGGTGCGCCCGCGAGCACGGCGTCGCGCTGGCCGGGTCGGCTGATGCGGATGATCCGCTCGAGATTCTCCAAGGCGCGGGCTATGAACCGTATCCCGACGGGTCCGGCGTGACCAGGCTGGCCAATTGCCCCTTCCATCAGCTTGCCCAGGTGCACACGGAACTCGTCTGCGGCATGAACCTGCACCTGGTCCAAGGTCTGCTGGATGCGCTGCCCGTGGCCACCCACGTCGCGGAACTCGACCCCGGACCGGATCGCTGCTGCGTGCGGCTCAACCGCCGCAGCACTCCCCCAGGAGGCGAACGGTAGCCATGGCGGCCGCCCGTCGCCTGACGAGCGGTTGAAGGGTTCGGCGTCCGCACCGGACGGTGGATCGGGACGCGCCGTCGACGGCTTGGGTATGAACGGATCAGAACCAGCCGGGTTGCATGTCGAGCGTCGTGGTGTCACACGTGCGCAGAAACCCCAGCTGCTGTTGAGCTTTCGGCAGCTCGTAGCGGAAGAAGTACCGTGCGGCGGTTCGCTTGCCGGCGTGGAACGCCTCCTGCCCCGGCGCCGCCAGCGACTGTTCCAACCACATCCAGGCGACCACCACGTGGCCTGCCGCCTCGAGGAACAGCGTCGAGTTGGCCAGCGTGACGTCGATGTCGCCCACCGCGTACAGATCGGCCACGGTGACCGCCAGCAGATCGGCCGCGGCCTGGAGATGCTCGGCGTGCTCGGCGGGTTCGCCGCCACGGGACCGTGCGGCCGTCGCCGTGCACCCGATCGCTTCCAGCAGCAGCCGAAGCGACCGTCCGCCGGCCCCGGGGACCTTGCGGCCGAGCAGATCCAGTCCCTGGATCCCGTGCGTGCCTTCATGGATGGGGTTGAGCCGGTTGTCCCGGTACAGCTGCTCGACGTCGTAATCGCGGGTGTACCCGTATCCGCCGTGGATCTGGATGGCCAGGTCGCAGGCCGTCAGACACCACTGCGACGGCCAGCTCTTGGCGATCGGTGTCAGCAGGTCCAGCAGCAGTTGCGCGTCGGCACGACGCCGCTCATCGGGCCCGGTGTTGACCTCGTCCACCAGCCGGGCGCAGTACAGCACAAGTGCGAGAGCGCCTTCGACGTACGACTTCTGGGCGAGCAGCATGCGCCGCACGTCGGCGTGCTCGATGATCGGCACCTGCGGCCCGGACCGGCTTCCCCGCGGGCGTCCCTGCGGGCGGGACCGGGCATAGTCCACCGAGGCCAGGTGGGCCCGGTAGCCCAGCGCGGTGGCGCCGGCGCCCACCCCGATGCGGGCCTCGTTCATCATGTGGAACATGTAGTCCAGACCACGGTGCGGCTCCCCGACCAGGTAGCCCACCGCACCGGCCCGTCCGCCGGGCCGGTGCGCGCCCTCACCGAAATTGAGCACCGTGTTGACGGTGCCGCGGTAACCCATCTTGTGGTTCAAACCGGCCAGGACCACATCGTTGTGTTCTCCCGCGGGCAGCACCTTGGGCACGATGAACAGCGAAATGCCCCGCACGCCGCCGGGCGCCCCGGCGATCCGGGCCAGCACCAGATGCACGATGTTCTCGGTCAGGTCATGCTCGCCGCCGGAGATCCACATCTTGGTACCGGTCAATCGGTACGCCCCGTCGGGCTCCGGGTCGGCCCGGGTGGTGATGTCGGCCAGGGACGACCCGGCCTGCGGCTCGGACAGGCACATCGTGCCGAGCCAGCGACCCTCGACCATCGGCGATACGAACGTCTCGACCTGCTCGGCCGTGCCATGGGCGCGCAGCAGGTTCGCGTTGGCCACAGTGAGGAAGGGATAGGCCGCGGTGCCGGCGTTCGCCGCCTGGAACCAGGCGAAGCAGGCGCTGGTCACAACCGCCGGCAGCTGAAACCCACCGACCTCGTGGTCCATGCCGGCGCCGATCAGGCCGGCCTTGCCGAAGGCGTCGATCGCCGCCCTCACCCCCGGGTGCATCCGCACCCGTCCGTCCTCGAGGACGGGCTCCGCGGCGTCCGACTGACGGTAGTGGGGCGCGAACTGTTCGGCGGCGAGCTGCGCGGACAGGTCGAGGACATCGGTAAACGTCGCGCGCGAGTGGTCCGCGAAGCGCGGCCGGTCGCACAGGGAGACGACATCAAGCCAGTCGAAGAGCAGGAAATCCAGGTCGCGGCGGGACAACAGCTCGGTCATCGGCCCAGTATCCCAACGGCGAATGGTGAATAGCGCCTGGACTCGTCCCGCGCGAAAGCCGGCACGATCATGGAGATCGATTCGGCCACCGGTGTTGTCAACGACTCCGAGCACGGCGACCAGTCCGTGACCATCGGCGTGCCGATGTGGGTGCTCGTCCACGTCGGCCTTCGCGTCGACCCGTCGGACCGGGATCGCCGCGCTGGCGCGGCGGCCGGCCACCGCCAACCTGGTCGGGGATCATTCGGCCCCGTCCGGTGAAGGATGACCGCCGCCCACCGAACACGATCCTTCGTTCGCGCCGGCTCTGCCGTGGCAGGAACTCGACGCCGCGTCCCAGCGGACGTTCAGGACGTCACCCGCGCCGGATCACGGTCAGTCACGATTCTATGACAGGCCAGACGGGTCGCAGCCCGGCCCGTCGCCCGCTGATTGTCAAGCCCGCGTCAAGCCCCGCTGCCCGCGATCGGCGCCCGGGCCGCGGCTCGCGTTGACCGGCCATTGACAGTGCCGGACAATATGGACAAGCGGTCGCAGCCGTCACTGGCTGCAGCCGATCGTCACGCGGCGTGGGTGGGTCCGGTGAACCGACGACATATGGTGTGCGGTTTGACTTCTGCATCACCGTGCCGCGCCGTGCCCGCGGCCGCCGATCCTGGTAGCGGGTGATCGACAGGCTCACCTTCTGCATCGCGGTCCCGTCCCGGAGCGTCCTGACAAGGAGTGTCATGACCAGCACGATCTCAACCGAATCCTTCACCACCGTCGCCGAACAGATCCGGGAGGCGACGGAGAAGTCCATGCATGCCTGGAAGCAGGGCACCACGACCTTCGCCGAACAGATCATCGGGATGATGGCGCTGCCGACGGTCGACCTGACCAAGCCGGTGGAGGTGTATCTCCAGAACGTCCAACGCACGATCGATCTGCAACGTGAGATGACCTACGTGTGGACCGACCTGCTGGCCCAGCTGTCCGGATCCTTGCGGCAGCAAGCCGATTCGATCCACCACGCCGCGCCCGACGACGTCGGCTAGCGGCCAACTGCTCCGCCCGGGCCTCGGTCAGCCGCTCACCGCCGACGATCACCTCGACCTCGTCCAGGTCGACGTTCTCGATGGTGACGTCCGCGGGGAAGCGGTCCGGGAAACGTCCGCTACTCATCGGTTCCTCCAATCGGTCGGCATCGCGTGATTGACGGTGAAAGCGTTCGGGTCGGGTCGTCGGGTGCAATGATCAGCTCAACCCGGGTGCATTACCCGACGATCTGACCGCCATCACAGTCGCCCTGGTCCCCGAGCTCCAGGCGCGCGGGGTGTTCCGCACCGAGTACGAGGCCGACACCATCCGCGGGCTGCTGGGCCTGACCCGACCGGTCAACCGTTACCTGCCCATGCGCGAGAAAGCCTGAGCACCACGACCATTCACTCAGACTGTTCGATATTCCTGGTGTCAGGAGGCCATGTGGACGCGGTCCCACGACGTTCCTCTCGGCCGGGCGAACCGTCCGACATATTCGCGCTCCCGTGAGACTCACTGCTTGAGTGAGCCGTCACGAACTGGCCCACCAAGAAGTCGATGCGACCTATTTCCAGGCCATGGCGCAGCCGGCCGTTTCGCCCAAGCATGGTCAGCCCGTGCAGGGCCGCCCAGAGCACCTCGGTGGCGGTATCCACATCCTCGTCTTCGAGGGCGTCGGTGACCGCGTCACGCAGTGCGCCGAATGCAGCCGCCATCGGTGCGGCACTGCCGCCTCCGAACCGTAGCGGGGAAGTGCGCGTGAACATCGCGTCGTAGAGCGCAGGATTCTCGGCGGCATACACGACATAAGAGTGGGCGACGTTGCGCAACACATCCAGCGGCTCAGCCGTGTTCCGGTGAGCCGCACGGAGCACTTCGGAGAGTTCGCGGAAGCCCTCCAGCGCGACCGCCGCGACGATGTCCTCCATCGAGCTGAAGTGCTTGTAGAGCACGGGCTGGCTGTACTCGATCTTGGTTGACAGCCGCCGCGTTGTGACCGCGTCCCAACCTTCGTTCTCGGCCAGTTCGCGTGCCGTCGCGACGATCAGTGCGCGCCGGGTCTCACGGTCACGGGCAACGCGGTCTTCGATCGTCATAGCAGAGGCTAGCACCGATAGGGCTGCTAGCGGCGCTATTGACATGGTGCATTCGCCGGGTTAGCGTTGCTAGCACCACTGTTCATCGACGTGCGCGCCGCACAAGTCAAGGAGTCGACATGGACGTCATTGCCCGCAACCTCGCAGACACCTACATCACGATGTTGAACACTCACAACCCAAACCTCGTGGACCAGATCGTGGCCGAGGACTACATCAACCACAATGCGTTCGTCGCGGACGGGCGCGAGGCCAACCGCGCGTTCTGGACCGCGTTCTTCGCCGCCTTGCCTGATCTGACTGTCACGATGGAGGACTTCGTCGCCTCCGGTGATCGCGTAGTGGGCCGCTTCATCTATCGCGGAACCCACGCTGGTGACCTGATGGGCGTGCCGGCCAGCAACAACAGGGTGGAGATGCGCACGATTGATATCTGGCGCGTCGAAGACGGCCTGTTCGTAGAGCACTGGGACGAGCTGAACGCGCTCGAAGTGTTCCAGCAGATTGGAGCGCTTCCGGCGCCGAGCGAAAGCCCAGCGGCAGGAGCCCAATGATCGCTCAGATCGCCGCGCTCATCGCTGTGCTGGGCGCCGGCGTGGTCTATGGAACGGACGTGTTCTGCGCGCTGGTCCTTCGACCCGCTCTCGCTCGCGTGGACGACGCCGCACTCACGGCGGTGGTTGGCAATGTGCACCGCTTCGGCGACCGGCGTATGCCGCTCCCCGGGATCCTCGGTCTCCTGGGTGCCTTGGTTGCATCCGTGTTCGCGGCGCTCGGTGGCCGCCCACCGGCCTCGATATGCGCCGGCGTCGCATTCGTACTTCTCATGGTCTGGCTTGTGCTCTACCTGCGCATCAGCGCCCCGATCAATCGCGCACTCACGGCCGCCGCCGACAGAAACCAGGCACTCCCCAACGCACGTGAGCTGCAGGATGCCTGGGACCAGGTCATCACTCCCAGAGCCGTCCTGCAGGGCCTGGCCGTCGTCGCTCTCTGCGCCAGCTTGATCAGCTGATCGACCGCCATATCGGTGCATGCATCCGGAAGGTCAATATGGCCGCCGACCCAAGGTTGCGCAGAATGATGTCATCGGTGCATCCGGGCGCCATTGACCACGCGGTCGACGGCGTTGCGAGGCGGCGCAGGAGCAAAACAGCGCCGCGCAGGCGGGGGCCGTCGCCGAGCGGATGGGCGTGACCAAGGGCCGAGTCTCGCAGATCGGGGCGAGGTGTCCACCATCGACGTCATTGCATGCTACGTGCAGGCTATTGGAGGGCAACTGCAGATCGCAGCGGTCTTTGGTGACGACCACTACGTACTGCGCGGCACCGGCACCGGCACCGGCACCGGGACCGACGCCGCCTGAGGCCTGTTGCTCGTCGCCTCACGCGCCATCGACACGCCTCGCCACTCTCCGTAGCTGGCTGGCAGTGGTGACCAATGCCTGATCGTCGTCGGCCAGATCGTGGCCGAGGAGATGTGACCGTCACGGCCGCGCCGATGCGGGCCATGGGGGCACCGCCCGGAGTTGTCTGGTTGCCTTCGAAGTGTTCAGTTTGCGATCTTGAACCGCGACACAAGATCACCAAACTACCGCTGACCTGCGACAAGCGCGCCCGGCAGGATTCGAACCTGCGACCGGAGGATTCTGGCCATATCGCCCATTCCCGTGGCTTCCGGTGAATGTGGATGACGTGAGATGCGATCAGCGTGCAGCGACCTGCGAATTCGCCGATTCCGGACGTTCATGATCGCTCACTCCTGATCCTGGATCTTCACCGGGAATGTGTTCAGTAAGTGTTCACCAAAGTTGATCAAGAAGCTGTCCCCTGGCGGAACCACCAAGCGAAAACCGGTCGACGAGTCGCTCACGAGCGCCCGTTCGGGACTCTGCCCCCATAGCTAACGCAACGTGACGCCAGCGGCTCCTCGGTCGCCGGACGCTCATCTGCGACCAGTCCGGTCTGCGGACTGCGTTCCTGGATCCTGCGACGACGCGCGGTCGGATCGTCATGCCGACACCCGCCAAGCCGTACCGTCTTCGGATGCCCCCCGCGCACCCGGCCGTCGTGCCAGTCGACCGGCGCACCGACGCGAGGATCATCACCGACCCCGCATCATCCGCATGCGCTGGAGTCCCTGGCAGCAAGCCGACGCCGGCCCGGGCGACATGAGCGGACACGTCTTCGTCGATGAGTCGAAGCGGCGGGACTACCTCCTCGTGGCTGTCGTCATCTCGCCGACCGCCCTCGACACCACACGTAAGGCGATCCGCGCCCTTGTCATGCCGGGCCAGCGCCGCGTCCACATGAAGAAGGAGGGATCCCCAAGACGCTCGGCCATCATCGAGACAATCATCGGCGCCGGAGTCCGCGCAACGATCTACAACGCCGGCCACCCGGGACGGCATGAACTCACTGCCCGGGCCGCTTGCATTCGGGCGGTCGTTGCCGACGCCGCCGCCCAAGGCCACCACCTGCTCGTACTGGAACAGGACGACAGCTTGATCCAACACGACCGACGCACCCTCTACGCCGCGGTCCACGCCGTTGGATGCCAGGGCGAGCTCCGCTACGAACACCGCCGCGCCGAGCACGAGCTCCTGCTGGCCATCCCCGACGCGATCGCCTGGTGCTGGGCCACGGGCGGCCATTGGCGCGATCGAGTTCACCCGATCATCGAGAACGTGCGCTCCGTCTGACCCCGGATAGCGCGAAGCCCGGCTCACCGACCGTCCGGACGGCTACCGGGCTCACTTCCATGCCGCTACTGCAGCAGGCATTGCCAAGTGTAAAGGACAACGACCGTCGGTGCACTCGCCCAACCGACCGTCGACCGGAGCCAGCAACCGAACGACAGCCGAGGGAGACGTCGTGACGGCATCGCCACCGCCCGGACCTTGTGTGGAACGGTGACTGTCGGCCGGCCGGTTCCAAATCTTCCTTACTGCTGGACCTGATCGATCCCAACCTGAGCGAGCACGTGCAACATCACTCCACATTGGCGGCTATCCAAGCCGGTCACCCATGACGACACCACCGTCGTGGACACCGTGGACGCCGGACTTCAGCGGACGTCGGAGGCGGTGGCCCGTCGGACAGCGACGTCCCACAATGTCCGATCGCCGTTCTCGTCAATGGCGTGCGGCGTCAGGCGCAGGCTGTCGCGGTCGGCCGCAGGCATCGAGTCCCACCGAACGTTGATCCTGCGGTGGGCGTCGGCCATCATCTGGCCTTCGGTGTCCGATAGCTTCCGAACTCCCGCCAGCACCAAGACCACACTGCCGTCAGCGAGGACGAAGCCGTCGATCGGCACCACACCAGGGACCGGTGCGATGCCCTGATCCGGCCGCATGAACGCAACGTGTATTCCCCAGGTCGCGCCGGGCTCTGCGTCCGGTAGCCATACGGTGTCAGCAGGACAGTCGACACTGATTGATCCCAACTCGTCATGCGGTACGAAGATCCCGATGCCCTTGGTGACCGCTCCGCCGTATTCGGTGCCGCGCTCCCACGCGTAATGCGGCGGTTGTTGAACGACGAGCTGGGTGACGACGGGCGCGGGGCGTTGCGACGTTGCCGGTGATGACGGGGTGCCGGGCCGGGTCCTGGGTGGCGGGTCGGTCGTGTGCGACGGCAGGGTGATCACGTCT
>Ga0164241_10003328_pt1 | contig 16339 bp, 14 predicted proteins | sample OricomyardsoilBY_FD_108780 | JGI IMG/M metagenome (GOLD analysis project Ga0164241, IMG submission 108780) | Backyard soil microbial communities from Emeryville, California, USA - Original compost - Back yard soil (BY) | ecosystem: Environmental > Terrestrial > Soil > Unclassified | place: USA... | reverse complement strand
TCGGTGGATATTCCGCTGCTTTAGTTCAGCGCGGCGGCGCTTTCGGCCAGGAAGGCGCCTTCTCGCGCATCAATTCACGCAGCGATTTCGGCTTGCGTCCGTTGAGCTGCTTCACCACATCCGTCACCGTTGAAAGATGACCCAGCCGTATCTCGCGGCCCAGCGAGACCATGCCGTCGCTGCACCAGGGCACCGGCGAGCGCGAGAAATCACCGGTGGCCTCGCGCGGCACGCCCAGCGAATCCCACATGGCATACATCTGTTCGTCGGTGAGATCGACCACTTCGATAGGCACGCCGCTGATCTCGGTGATCATCGCGGCCACCTGACGCCAGTTCACGGCTTCGGGTCCGGTGACGTCATAGGCCGTGTTGGGCATGCCGCGTCCCTGCAGCAGCGCGGCCGCGGTGGCGGCGACGTCATCGCGCGCGATGAAGGCCACGGTGCCCGCTCCGGTGTTGCCGATGCTCTTGCCGGTGGTGATGGCGATGGCGGCCTGATTCTCGGCCATGGCATCGCCATACTGGCTGTTGCGCATGAAATTCCACGCCAGGCCGCTGTCGAGAATGAGCTGCTCGGTGAAGCGGTGATCGGCGATCTCGAAGGAGTTGATCTGCGGATCGCCCGCGCCGAGAAAAGAGGTGTAGACGATGCGGCCGATCCTGGCGGCCTGCGCTGCTTCGACGGCGTTGCGATGCTGCGCCTGGCGCACTTTGCCCACCTGCATGGCCGAGACCATGAACACCGCATCCATGCCGCGCCAGGCCTCGGTGAGCGCGGCGGGATCGTCGTAATCCGCACGGATGGCGCGCACGCCTTTGGCGCGCCACTCGGCGAGCACTGCTTCGTTGCGGCTGGTGACCGTGACCTCGCGCGGCTGCACCGCCTCGAGCAGGCGTCGCGCGGTCTGCGCACCGACATAACCTCCGACACCGGTCACTGCATACACGTGGGCATTCCTTCAGGGTTCAAACCGCGTTCAGATCGAGGGGCTCGGCGATGAGCGGATGCGCGTCGCGATCGAAGCGCCGCCACAATTCGCCGATCGTGGCACCAGCCGTCGGATGCGGCAAATCCGGCCGCAGTTCGGCCAGCGGCCCCAGCATGAAGGCCCAGCGGATCAGATCCGGTCGCGGCAACTTCAGGCCGGGCACCACCTGCACCACATCGCCGAACAGCAGGATATCCAGATCCATGGCGCGCGGCGCCCACTTCGGCGCCTCGCGCGCGCGGCCGCATTGGGTTTCGATGCATTCCAGTTCGCCCTTCAACAAGGCAGGCGTGCCGGCCACCGGCACTTCGGCAACGAAATTGATGAAGTCCGGCCCTTCGAAGCCGATGGCGGTGTTGCGATAACAGCGCGAGAAGCGCGTGCCGGGATGACGCGCCTTCAGCGCGCGCGCGGCGACAACCAGATTGTGCCCGGCATCCAGATTGCTGCCGCCGGAAACATAGGCCAGCGTCACCGCAGACCCGCGCCTCAGCCCTTGCGCCGCTCGATGGTCACGCCCACATCGCGCGAGCCGCGGATGGCGCCGGGCTTGTTGATCGACATGCGGATCCACTCGATGCTGAATTCCTCGAGCAGCGTCGTGGCCAGCTTGTGCGCCAGTGTTTCCACCAGGTGAAACTGCGCCTCGCTCACGAAACCGATGGTGCGCTTGGCCATGCTCTTGTAGTCGACGGTGTCCTTCACCGAATCGCTGCCGGCCGCACGCGCGCAGTCCACCGGAAATTCCAGATCGATGACCACGGTCTGCTTGACGTGGCGCTCCCACTCGAAAAAACCGATCGTGGTTTCGATGGCCAGGCCGCGAAGAAAAACAATGTCTGACTGCTGCATCGAAGAGACCTTCATTGAACCCCTGGCGCGCGCAATGACATCAGCGGCCATTGCGCGCGTGCCTCGATCGCCAGATGTGTTGCCGCCCCACCCTGCTGCAGGCGCGCCATCCCCGCCACCGCGATCATCGCAGCATTATCCGTGCAGAACTCGAAGCGCGGAAAGTAAATCTCGGCGCCGCGGGCAGTGGCTGCCGCCTGCAATGCCTCGCGCAGCGCGCGATTGGCGCTGACTCCGCCGGCGACGACCAGGTGCAGGAGCCCCGTTTCATCCAGCGCGCGCGCCGTCTTGCCCACCAGCGTGTCGACGATGGCCTCCTGCACGCCACGCGCGATATTGGCGCGCAGCGGTTCGTTCATCGCGGCGCCGGCCTCGCGCACGGCCAGCATCACCGCGGTCTTGAGGCCTGAAAAGCTGAATTCGAAGCCCTCGCGATCGAGCATCGGGCGCGGAAATTCGAACACGCCGGCGCGGCCCTGCTCGGCCAGTCGCGCCAGCTCCGGCCCGCCCGGATACGGCAATCCCAGCAGTTTTGCGGATTTGTCGAAGGCTTCGCCGGCCGCATCGTCGCGCGTCTCGCCCAGCAATTGGTAATCGCCCAGCGCGCGCACGACGATGAGCATGGTGTGGCCACCGGACACCAGCAGCGCCAGATGCGGAAACGGCGGCGCGCGATCTTCCAGCAATGGCGCCAGCAGATGACCTTCGAGGTGGTGCACCGGCACGGCGGGCACCCCCAGCGCATAGGCCAGGCTGCGACCCAGCGCCGCGCCGGTCAGCAGCGCCCCCACCAGCCCCGGGCCAGCCGTGTAGGCCACGCCATCCAGCTGCGAAGCCGTGGTGCCTGCCTTTGCAAGTGCCTGACGGACAAGGGGAAGCAGCCGCTGCACATGGTCGCGCGAGGCCAGCTCGGGCACCACGCCGCCATACAGGCGGTGCAGGTCGACCTGGCTGAACAGCTCGTGCGCGAGCAGGCCGCGGGCGCAATCGAGCACCGCCACCGCACTCTCGTCACAGGATGATTCGATCCCCAGAATCCGCAATGGACACCCGCGCCTGAAGCCTTTAGAATCCCGCACCCGTTTTTGAACGCCCAAAGCGCATTCAAAAACAACGACTTAACCAACCCCTACCTCAGGAAGCTTTCGAGGTTTTATGCCGAGCGTGCGTGTTCGTGAGAATGAGTATTTCGACGTGGCCCTGCGGCGTTTCAAGCGCGCCTGTGAAAAGGCGGGCGTTCTCGCGGAGCTGCGCCGGCGCGAATTCTACGAGAAGCCCACGCAGGAGCGTAAGCGCAAGAAGGCCGCCGCCGTGAAGCGGCATGCCAAGCGGAGCAATCCGCGCGGCGCCGACGCCCGTCCCGCCCGCGCCTTCTAAGAGCGCCATGACTCTCAAAGAGCGCATCACCGAGGACATGAAGTCCGCGATGCGCTCCGGCGAAAAAGAGCGCCTCGCGACGATCCGCCTGATCACCGCGGCCATCAAGCAACGCGAAGTCGACGAGCGCATCACGCTCGACGATGTGCAGGTGCTGTCGGTCATCGAGAAGATGGTCAAGCAGCGCAAGGAATCCATCACGCAGTTTCAGGCCGGCGGCCGTGCCGACCTGGTCGCCAGGGAAACGGCCGAACTGGGCGTGCTCGCCGCGTACCAGCCCACGCAGCTTTCAGAAGCCGAGGTGGATGGGCTCATCGCCGCGGCGATTGCCGCCACCGGCGCCGCATCGATCAAGGACATGGGCAAGGTCGTGGCCCATGTGAAGAATGCCGCCGCCGGTCGCGCCGACATGGCCGCGGTCAGTGCACGCGTGAAAGCCAGGCTGGCCTCTTAAGCTCGACTTCATCGGAGCAATCACCATGGCCCGTGGATTGTTGTTTGCCATCATCCTCGTCGTAGTGATCGGTGTGATCCTGAGTCTCGTGAGAAGAAAAGGCGGCGACGACCGCTAGCTTGAGTTCATGGGAGCGGCGCCAACGTAGCCCCACTGCTCCCCTTACCGCCTCGCAGGATTTCCTCTCTCGAAAGAGGTAGCCCGCTCCCTCCCTCCCGAAGCCCTCCGCACCCACCGTCTGGTGAATGGGCGCGCGGCGTTCTGCCGCCCATGATTCTCCCCACGAGCTGACAGCTTGGATCCGCAACCGCAGGGAGATGCACATGACCGACCCCCGTCCCATTCCGACCCCTCGCCGCACCATCGCCATCCGCGCCGCGGTGCTTGCCGCGCTGGGCATTGCCATTGCCCTGCCGCTGGCCCTGGCCTCGCATGACGCCGATACCGCGGGCGCCGCGCAGCCGCAGGCTGCGCAGGGGCCGCAGGTGAGCGTGGCGCAGGTGATCGAACAGCAAGTCACCGACTTCCAGCAGTTCACTGGCCGCATCGAGGCCGTGGAGCGTGTCGAGCTGCGGCCGCGCGTTGCGGGCTACATCGAATCCGTGGCCTTCCGTGAGGGCGCGGAGGTGCGCAAAGGCGATGTGCTGTTCGTCATCGATCCGCGTCCGTACGAGGCCACGCTGAAGCATGCGCGCGCCGAACTGGCCCGCGCACAGAGCGCGCTGCGCCAGGCGCACACCGAACGCGAGCGCGCCGTGAAACTGCTGGCGCTGCGCGCGCTGTCGCAGGAAGAGTTCGATGCGCGCACCGCGGGCAGCGAGAAGGCCGACGCCGATGTGCAGGCCGCGCAGGCCGCGGTGGATGCCGCCGAGCTGGATCTGTCGTTCACCCGCGTGCGCGCGCCGATCAGCGGCGTGGTCGGCAAGGCCGAGATCACCGCCGGCAACTTCGTGAACAAGGGCGAGACGCTGCTGACGCGGCTGGTATCGATGGATCCGGTGTATGTGCGTTTCGAAGGCGACGAAGCCGCATACCTGCGGCAGGCCGAATACACCCGCCAGCAGCGCGCCGCCGGCAAGCGGCAGGCACCGTCCGTGTGGGTGGGGCTCGCCAACGAGGAAGGCTATCCGCATGAAGGCGTCATGGTGTTCACCGACAACGAACTGGACACCACGACGGGCACCATCCGCGCCCGCGCCAGGCTCAGCAACCGCGACCGGCTCTTTACCCCCGGCCTGTTCGCGCGCGTGAAGCTTGGCGAGGGCGCGAGTCATCCCGCCGTGCTGATCAAGGACAGCGCGGTGAGCACCGACCAGACGCGCCGCTTCGTCTACGTGGTGAAGGCCGACAACTCGGTGGAATACCGCCAGGTGCAGCTCGGTTCGCTGCATGACGGGCTGCGCGAAGTGCGCGACGGCCTGGCCACGGGCGAGCGCATCGTGGTCAACGGACTGCAGCGCGTGCGCCCGGGCGTCACCGTGACCCCGCAGCTGGTGGCCATGCGCGATGTCGGCAACGGCCAGACCATGCTGGCAAGCAGGCAGCCATGAACATCTCGAAATTCTTCATCGAACGGCCGGTGTTCGCGGCCGTTCTTTCCGGCTTCATCCTGATCGCCGGCCTGATCTCGATGTTCAAGCTGCCGATCAGCGAGTATCCGGAAGTGGTGCCACCCTCCATCGTGGTGCGCGCGTCCTATCCGGGCGCCAATCCGCAGGTGATCTCCGAGACCGTGGCCGCGCCGCTGGAGCAGGAAATCGTGGGCGTCGAGGACATGCTCTACATGTCCTCGCAGGCCACGCTCGATGGCAACATGAACCTGACCATCACCTTCCGCATCGGCACCGACATCGACCGCGCGCAGGTGCAGGTGCAGAACCGGGTTTCCTCGGCGCTGCCGCGCCTGCCCGATGAAGTGCGCGCGCTGGGGGTTTCCACCACCAAGACCTCGGCCGACCTGATGATGGCCGTGAACCTGGTGTCGAGCGATCATCGCTACGACGCGCTGTACCTGCGCAATTACGCGCTGCTGAATGTGAAGGATGAGCTGGCGCGCCTGCCCGGCATGGGCAGCGTGCAGGTGTTCGGCTCGGGCGACTACGCCATGCGCGTGTGGCTGGATCCGGAAAAGCTCGCGGTGCGCAACCTGACCACGGGCGATGTGATCCGTTCGATCCGCGAGCAGAATGTGCAGGTGGCCGCCGGCCAGATCGGCGCACCGCCCACGCCGGGCGTGGATTTCCAGATCGCGCTGGATGCCATGGGCCGCCTGTCGAGCGAGCAGCAGTTCCGCGACATCGTGCTCAAGACCGGCGGCGACGGCGAAGTGCTGCGGCTGGGCGATGTGGCGCGCGTGGAAATGGGCGCGAATACCTACGCGCTGCGCGGCCGCGTCGATCACGACGATACCGTCACCCTGCCCATCTTCCAGGCGCCGGGCTCGAACGCGCTGGAACTGGCCAGCCAGGTACGCGCCACCATGAACCGCCTGAAGGCCGGATTCCCGGACGGCATGGAGTACCGGATCATCTACGACCCCACGGTGTTCGTGCGCCAGTCCATCGACAGCGTCATCGTGACGTTGCTGGAAGCCATCGCGCTGGTGGTGCTGGTGGTCATCCTGTTCCTGCAGACCTGGCGCGCTTCCATCATTCCGCTGGCGGCCGTGCCGGTGTCGGTGGTGGGCAGCTTCGCGGTGCTGCATGCGCTGGGATTCTCGATCAACACGCTGTCGCTGTTCGGCCTGGTGCTGGCCATCGGCATCGTCGTCGATGACGCCATCGTGGTGGTGGAGAACGTCGAGCGGCACATCGCCAATGGACTGGCGCCGAAGGAGGCGACCCACAAGGCCATGCAGGAGGTCAGCCGTCCCATCATCGCCATCACGCTGGTGCTGTGCGCGGTGTTCGTGCCGGTGGCCTTCGTCGATGGACTCACCGGCCAGTTCTACCGCCAGTTCGCGCTGACGATTGCGATCTCCACGGTGATCTCGGCCTTCAACTCGCTGACGCTGTCGCCGGCGCTGGCCGCGCTGCTGCTCAAGCCGCATGCGGCGAAGAAGGATCGCGTATCGGCGCTGATGGAGCGCGTATTCGGCCGCTTCTTCCGGCGCTTCAACCGCGGCTTCGATAAAGCCGGTTCGGGCTATCAACGCGCACTGGGCCACACGCTGCGCCGTTCGGGCATTGCGGTGCTCATCTATGTGGGGCTGCTGGGCTTCACGGCGCTGGGACTCAACAAGGTGCCGCAGGGCTTCATCCCGTCGCAGGACAAACTGTACCTGGTGTCGGTGATCCAGCTGCCGCCCGGCTCGGCCATCGACCGCACCGAGGACGTGGTGCGGCGCGTGGCCGAGATTGGCCTGAAAGAGCCCGGCGTGGAAGGCGCGCTGCAGTTCGCGGGCATGTCGCCCAACAACTACAACACCCAGACCAACTCCGGCATCGTGTTCTTCACGCTGAAGCCGTTCAAGCAGCGCGAGGGCGCGGCGCAGTCGATCGATGCCATCGCGGCCTCGCTCACTGCAAAGGTATCGAGCATCCAGGAAGCCTACATCGGCGTGTTCCCGCCGCCGCCCGTGCAGGGCCTGGGCAGCCTGGGCGGCTTCAAGCTGAATGTGGAAGACCACGGCAACCAGGGCGCGGAAGCGCTGTACAAGGCGGTGCAGGAAGTGCTGGCCAAGGCATCCAGGCATCCCGCGCTCGCCGGCGTGTATTCCACCTACAACGTGAACGTGCCACAGGTGCGCGTGGATGTGGATCGCGTGAAGGTGAAGCAGCAGGACGTGCCGCTCACCGATGTGTTCCAGACCATGCAGGCCTACCTGGGCTCGGCCTATGTGAACGACTTCAACCGCTTCGGCCGCACCTATCGCGTGATGGTCCAGGCGGATGCGCAGTTCCGCGACGAGCCGAACGACATCCTGGCGCTCAAGACACGCAATGGCCGGGGCGAGATGGTGCCGCTGGGTTCGATGGTGAAGCTGCAGCAGACCTTCGGGCCGGACTTCGTCGAACGCTTCAATGCCTATCGTTCCGCCGACATCACCGGCGGCGCGGCGCCCGGCTACAGCTCCGGCGAAGCGGAGGCCGCCATCGCGCAGATCCTGCGCGACACGCTGCCCGCGGGCATGACCTTCGAGTGGACCGAACTGGCCTACCAGCAGCAGACGGCCAGCGGCACGGCGCTGCTGGTGTTCCCGCTGTGCGTGCTGTTCGTGTTCCTGGTGCTGGCCGCGCAGTACGAAAGCTTCCGCCTGCCGCTGGCCATCATCCTCATCGTGCCGCTGGCGCTGCTGGCGGGCCTGATCGGCGTGATGGTCCAGGGCGGCGACAGCAATGTATTCACGCAGGTGGGCTTCCTGGTGCTGGTGGCACTGGCCAGCAAGAACGCCATCCTCATCGTGGAATTCGCCAAGCATCTGCATGAGGACTCCGGCCTCACGCCGACGCAGGCCGTACTCGAAGCCGCAAGGCTGCGCCTGCGTCCCATCCTGATGACCTCCATCGCCTTCATCATGGGTGTGGTGCCGCTGGTGCTGGCCCACGGCGCTGGCGCCGAAGTGCGGCGCGCCATGGGCGCGGCGGTGTTCGCGGGCATGATCGGCGTGACGCTGTTCGGCCTGTTCCTCACACCGGTGTTCTATGTGCTGGTGCAGCGGCGTCGCGCCGCTGCCGCGCTGCCCGCTCCGGGCGCGCATTCCCTGCCGCCGGCCGCGGCACTGGAGAATCATCATGGTTAAGTCCGCAATGCGCGGCGCCATCGGCGTGCTGGTGGCGAGCATTCTCGCTGCCTGCGCGGTGGGCCCGAACTACCACGAACCGAAGGTGGATGTGCCCGCGCAGTTCACCGAGGTGACACCGCAATACGCAACCACCGACGACGCCGCGCAGTTCGACAAACTGTTCGGCGACGACACACTGGCTGGCCTGGTCAACGATGCGCTCACTGCCAATCATGACCTGCGCATCGCACTGTCGCGGCTCAACGAGGCGCGCGCGCTGCGCGGCGCGGCGCGACTGGATCTGGGCCCCACGCTGACGGCCGCCGCCGGCTATGCCGACCAGCGATTGTCGCAGTCCGAGGCTGGCGCCACCCCGCGCGATCGCGAAGGTTACGACGCCGGCTTCGACGCCTTCTGGGAGCTGGATTTCTTCGGCCGCAATCGCCGCGCACTGGAAGCCAGCAATGCGGACCTGCAGGCCGCGGAAGCCGGGTTGCTCGACGCGCGCATCTCCGTGGCCGCCGAAGTCGCGCGCAGCTATTTCGAACTGCGCGGCAATCAGCAGCGACTGGCCGTGGCCCGCCGCAATGTCGAAAACCAGGGTGAAACGCTGCAGCTCACGCGCGCCAGACTGGAAGGCGGCACGGGTACGGAACTCGACACCTCGCGCGCCACCGCACAGCTGGCCACGACGCGCGCCTCCATCGCTCCGCTGGAAGCCGCCGTGGCGCGCGCCATCCATCGCATCTCCGTACTCACGGGCCGCGAGCCCGGCGCGCTGCGCCCCCAGCTCGAACTGCCTACTGATCTGCCAGCCGTGCCGGAGATCGTTCCGGTTGGCGATCCCTCGCTGATGCTGCGCCGCCGTCCCGACATCCGTGTGTCGGAGCGGCAACTGGCCGCGAGCACCGCGCGCATCGGCGTGGCGGTGGCCGATCTGTTTCCACGCGTCACCTTCACAGGCAGCCTGGGTTATTCGGCCACCAGCTTCGATGCGCTGGGCGATGCCGGCAGCGGCACGCACCTGATCGCGCCGGGAATCTCCTGGGCCGCCTTCGACCTGGGGCATGTGCGCGCGCGCATCGCCGCCGCGCGGGCCCGCAACGAAGGCGCGCTGGCCACCTACGAACAGACCGTGCTGCGCGCGCTGCAGGAAACCGAGGATGCGCTGGTCACCCATTCGCGCTCGCGCGACCGCCTGCGGCAGCTCACCGAGGCCGCCACCGCCAGCCAGACCGCGGCGCAGCTGGCACGCCTGCGCTTCGAGAACGGCGCGGTGGATTTCCTGCAGGTGCTGGACGCCGAACGCAGCCTGCTCGAAATCGAGGACAACCTCGCCCAGAGCCGCGCCGAGACCGCGACCAGCCTGGTGGCCGTCTACAAGGCACTGGGCGGCGGCTGGCTTGCCCCATGACACCCGCACAACGCTCCCCTAGACTGGCACCCATGAGCGCCGCCCCGCCACTGGAGGCCCTGTGTCCCGACGCCGCGCACTGGCGTGAGCAGCTGCTGGCCGCCACGGCCCAGGCCAGCCGCCTGCTGCTCGAATCCTCCGATGTCATGTCGGGCATGCCCGAAGTGCTGCAGCTCATCGGCGAAGCGGCCGGCGTCGATCGCACCACGCTGGCGCTGGCCGAGGTGGATGCCGATGGCGAGCGCTGGCTCGAGATCAAGTCGCAATGGAATGCGCCGGGCATCGCGGTCAGCGAGAGCCGCAATGCGCAGGAAGTCTGGACCACGCGCCGCACCGATTGCTTCTGCACCGAACTGAAAGCCGGCCGCAGCGTCTACCTCTGCGGCAACGACTGGCCCGCCGACAGCAGCATCGCCAGCCTGGAAGCCAAGAGCTCCATCATCGTGCCCTTCGTGGTCGATGGCGAATACGGCGGCGTGGTGGGCCTGGATACTCTGCGCGCCGAGCGCCGCTACGACAGCGCCGTGGTGTCGGCGCTGGAGATCGCCGCCAGCGTCATCGGCGCGGCGCTGCAGCGCGAGCGGCTGCTCCACACCATGCGGCGCGAACGCGAAATCGCGGCCGAGCAGCGCGTCTCCGAACTGGCGCGCGCCAACGCCGCGCTGCGCACCAACCTGGAACGCCTGGCCAGCAATCCCACCGACTTCTTCAGCCATCTGCTGCTCGAAACCGTGCGGCACGCGGGCGCGGAGGCCGCCACGGCGGTGACCAGCGGTTACGACTCCGAAGACTGGGTGGTGGTGTGCCACACGCAGGATGGCCGCATCACCGAAGCCGATTTCGCCGCCAGCGTGCCCGCGCGCGATTCGGCCTTCGTGCAGCAGATGCAGACACTGCGCTCGCCCCTGCATCTGTCGCTGGATGAGGGCACGGCATTGCCCGAGTGGCCGGAACTGCTGAATTTCCATCGCGGCGCCGGACGCGGCAGCCTGTACCTGCTGCCGCTGCTGTTCGGCGAACGCAATCTCGGCGTGGTGGGACTGGGCTTTCGCCAGCACGAGCCGCTGCGCTCGGAACTGGCCGAGCTGCTGGTGGCACTGGGCCAACAAGTCACGCTGGCGCTGGCACTGAAGCGCCTGTTCTACAGCTCCAAGCAGGCCGCGGTGCTGGCCGAACGCAACCGCATCGGCCGCGAAATCCACGATGGTCTCGCGCAGGCGTTCACCGGCATCCTGATGCAACTCGGTGCCGCCGAAGAGCAGGCCGAAGGCTCGCCGCTGGCCACCGTGTTCAATCGCATCCGCGACATTGCGCGCGAAGGACTCACCGAGGCGCGCCGCTCGGTGCTGGCGCTGCGGCCCGATGAACAGGCGCGTCCCGGTGGACTGGAACTGGCACTGCGACAGCTCGCCGAACGTTCCACCGTATCCGGGCGCCTGCAGTCCAGCTTCCATGGCGGCGGCGCCACCGGCCTGCTGCCCGAACACGAGCACGCGCTGCTGCGCATCGCGCAGGAGGCGGTGATCAACGCCGTGCGCCACGCACAGCCGAGCAACATCGAGATCCATTTGAACAGCGAGGGCGATGACCTGCTGCTGTGCATCCGCGATGACGGCGTCGGCATGCAGCAGCTGCCCGAGCTGTATGCGAAGCAGGGATTCGGCCTCACCAACATGCGCGATCGCGCGGAGGGTCTCGGCGGCCGCTGGCAGATCGACAGCCAGCCGGGCACGGGCACGCAGGTCAGCGTGCGCATTCCACGCCGCGCCACGCGCACATGAGCCCCGAGGCGCAGATCCGCGTCATCCTCGTCGATGACCATCCGGTGGTGCGCGACGGCCTCGCCAACATCGTCAACCAGCAGAAAGACATGCGCGTCGTGGCCGAAGCCGATGATGGCGATGTGGCCATCGCCATGTTCGAAGAGCATCGGCCGGATGTGATGGTGCTCGATCTGCGCATGCCGCGCCGCGATGGCGTGTCGGTGGTCGAAGAGGTGCTCGACCGCCATCCCAAGGCGCGCCTGCTGATCATGACCACCTACGACGGCGACGAGGACATCTTCAAGAGCCTGTCTCGCGGCGCGAAGGGCTATCTGCTGAAGGATGCGCCGCGTCAGGAAATCCTCACCGCCATCCGCGCGGTGGCCGCGGATCAGCCCTACACCTCGGGCGGCATTGCCGCCAAGGCACTGCAGCGCCTGGCGCGTCCCAGCCTCACACAGCGCGAACTGGATGTGCTGCAACAGCTCGCCCAGGGGCGCAGCAACAAGGACATCGGCCGGCGCCTCGCCATCACCGAGGGAACGGCCAAGACCCATGTGAAGGCCATTCTCACCAAGCTCGATGCCATCAGCCGCACCGAGGCCGTGGCCGTGGCCCACAAGCGCGGATTGATCAGGCTGTAGCGAGCCCGCGGCTCAGTCCTCGCGCAGCAGTGCCGCGCGACGCAGCCACAAGGTTCCCACGGCCGCGAGCACCAGCAGTGCCGACAGGAACAGCAGTCCGCCGGTGAATCCACCCGTTGCCTGCCGCACATAGCCCACCATCGTGGGCCCGACGAAACCGCCCAGCGCCGCCATGGTGTTGATCAAGGCAATGCCCGCGGCCAGCGCGCTGCCCGAAAGAAAGCGTGACGGCAGCGCCCAGAACGGGCCGCGCGTGCACAGGTCGCCCATTGCCGCGATCGACAGCGCGATCATGCCGGGCACCGGTGAGCGCAGGAACGCGCTGGCGGCGAAGCCCGCCGCCCCGATCAGGCTGGGCACCGCCACGTGCAGGAAACGCTCGCCGCTGCGGTCGGAACTGCGGCCACACCACAGCATGGCCAGCGCCGCGGCGACGTAGGGGATCGCGGAGATGAATCCCACCATCAGGTTGCTCTGCGAAGACAGCCCCTTGACGATCTGCGGTATCCACAGATTCAGCCCATAGCTGCCGGTCTGGCAGCAGAACATCACCAGCGCGAGCAGCCACACGGTGGGATGCAGCAGCGCCGTGCGCAGGCTGTGGCTGGAGGGATGCCGCGCGCGCGTGGCGGCGTCCTCCTCGGCCACACGGCGCGCGACGTACTCGCGTTCCGCCGCATCGAGCCAGCGCACATCACGCGGCGCATCGGGCAGCCACAGCCAGGTGAGGATTCCGAACACTACCGCCGGAGCGCCTTCGAGCAGGAACAGCCACTGCCAGCCGGACAGGCCGTTGACGCCATGCAGGCCCAGCAGCGCGCCGGCCAGCGGACCACCGAACACCGTGCCCAGCGGAATGCCCAGCATGAACCAGGAAATGGCCCTGGCCCGTTCGGCCTTGGGGAACCAGGCGCCCAGGTAATAAATGATGCCCGGCAGAAACCCCGCTTCGGCCACCCCCAGCGCGAATCGCAGCGCGTAGAAGCTGAGCTCGCCGCGCGCGAACATCATCGCCATGGAGATCAGCCCCCAGGTCAGCATGATGCGCGCGATCCAGCGCCGCGCGCCCACGCGCGCCAGCACCAGGTTGCTGGGCACTTCGAACAGCGCATAGCCCAGGAAGAAAATACCCGCGCCGAAGCCATAGGCCGCCGCGCTGATGCCCAGCTCCGCGTTCATCGTCAGCGCGGCGAACCCCACGTTCACGCGGTCGAACCAGGCGATCACGTACAGCAGCAGCAGGTAGGGGATCAGGCGCCAGCGCAGGCGGCGGTACAGCGCTTCCTCGTCGATCACCCATCCCCCTTCGGCCGTTCCGGCGACTTTTGCGGATGGTATCAGTACGCTTGAGGCCCATGTCCGGCCGCATCCCCAGAGCATTCATCGACGATCTCATCGGCAAGGCCGACATCGTGGAAGTCATCAACGCGCGCGTGCCGCTGAAGCGCGCCGGCCGGGAATACCGCGCCTGCTGCCCGTTTCACCAGGAAAAAACGCCGTCGTTCTGGGTGAACCCGACCAAGCAGTTCTATTACTGCTTCGGCTGCCAGGCCAGCGGCACGGTGCTGTCGTTCCTGATGAACTACGACCGGCTGCCCTTCGTCGAGGCCGTCGAAGACCTGGCACAGCGCATGGGCATCGAGGTGCCGCGCGAGGAAGGCGCGGCGCCGGCCGCGCCCACGGTCAGCGACGACCTGTACACATTGATGGCCAAGGTGGCGACGTTCTACCAGGAACAGCTCGGCGCCAGCGAACGCGCGCGCGACTATGCGAAGCAGCGCGGCCTGACGCGTGACATCGCCGCGGCGTTCGGCATCGGCTATGCGCCGGACAGCTGGAACGAAGTGCTGAAACGCTTCGGCGCCAGCGATGCCTCGCGACAGAAGCTGCTGGAAACCGGCCTCATCATCGCGCGCGACAGTGGCGAGGGGCATTACGACCGTTTTCGCGACCGGCTGATGTTTCCCATCCGCGACGCGCGCGGCCGCGTCATCGCCTTCGGTGGCCGCATCATCGATGCGGGTGAGCCGAAATACCTGAACTCTCCCGAAACGCCGCTGTTCCACAAGGGCCGCGAGCTTTACGGCCTGTATGAAGTGCGGCAGAACCGCGCGCCACTGAACCGGCTGATCGTGGTCGAGGGCTACATGGATGTGGTGCGGCTGCACCAGAGCGGCATCGGCTATGCCGTGGCCACGCTTGGCACGTCCACCACGCCGGAGCATCTGAAGCGCGCCTTTCGCCTGGTGCGCGAAGTGATCTTCTGCTTCGACGGCGACAAGGCCGGCCGCGCCGCCGCGTGGCGCGCGCTCAATAACGCGCTGCCCGAAGCCACCGCGGGCCGTGAGCTGAAATTCCTGTTCCTGCCCGATGGCGAAGATCCGGACACGCTGGTGGGCAAGGAAGGCCAGGCCGCCTTCGAGGCGCGCTATGCCACCGCGCTGCCGCTGTCGGAATATCTGGTGGCGCATCTGGCCGAGGCCATCGATATCTCGCACGCGGACGGCAAGGCGCGCTTCGTGGCCGAAGCCCGCCCCTTGCTCGAACGCGTGCCCGAAGGCGCCTACCGCGAACTGCTGCTCGACCGGCTGGCCGAGGCCATCGGCGTCTCGGCCGAGCGCTTCCTGAAGATCGTCGGGCCGATGGCGGCGCCCGAAACGCCCGCGCCGGGCACCGCTGCCGACCGCCAGGCGCCGCGGCCGCGCACCGCGCGCAGCGCCGGCCGCGGGCCACTGGTGCGCCAGGCGGTACAGAATCTGCTGCATTTTCCGGTCATTGCCGCGCGCGTTAGCGCCTCCGAGCGCCAGGCGCTGGAGGGCGTGGATGAGCCTGGGGTGGACATTCTGCGGGGGTTGCTCGACAGCCTGCGCGAGCAGCCGGCCAGCAACGCCGCGCAGTTGCTGGAGCGCTGGCGCGACCATCCGGCAGCCGAGCGGCTGAGCCGCCTGGCCGCCGAGCATTCCATCGTTCCGGATGAAAAAGCGGCTGGCGACGAACTGCGCACGGCCATGCAAAAACTGGCCCAAAGCACCGCTACGGCTGAGCTGGACGCGCTGATCGACAAGGAACAGCGCGCGGGCCTCGATACAGCCGAACGCGAGCGGCTGCGGGAGCTGCTGCGGCGCGGTCGCGACTGACGGCAACAGCCTTTTTCCCTTGTAATCTGTCGTGCCGTGCGGGGACTTGCAGGGAACGCAATCCGCCCCGACATAGTCCTCCGTATCATCAGTTCACAGTCCGCCCGCACTGCACTAGAATCGCCGGTTCGCTAGCGCCGGGTGCCCCACGGGCCCCGCGCGTACCGCCGACAAGCTGGAGATCTCATGGCGTCGACCCGCAAGCCGCAGAAACCCGTCGCCCGCAAACCCGCCAAGCCGGTTGCCAAACCGCTCGCCAAGCCCGTCGCGAAAGCGGCGAGCCCTGCCGCGAAGGCCACCAAGCCTGTCGTGACCAAACCCGCCGCGGCTGGCAAAGCCGCGAAGACCCCTGCGCCCGCACACAAGGCGGCCGCAGCGGCAAAGGTTGCGCTCAAAGCAGCCCCCGCCGCGCCGGCGCCAGGTAAATCGGCCAAGGGCGGCAAGCCCGGCGCCGACGTGGCCGCGCTGGCCAAAGCCGTGGCGGCTCAGCCCGCTGCCGCGCCCGGCAAGCCGGGACGCAAGCGCCGTGGCGAGAGCGGCGCCGATGCCGAAGCGCTGTCCACCATCGAGCGCCGCGCGCCGGTGATGCCCGAAGAGCGGCAGTCGCAGCTGAAGCTGCTCATCGCGCTGGGCAAGGAACAGAGCTTCCTCACTTATTCGCAGGTGAACGATCACCTGCCGAGCGAGATCGTCGATCCCGAGCAGATCGAAGACATCGTCAACATGATCAACGACATGGGAATTCCGGTGTATGAAAAAGCACCGGACTCCGAGCCGTTGCTGGCCACGGAGAACTCCCAGCCGGCCGACGACGAGGCCATCGAAGAGGCCGCCGCCGCGCTGGCCGCGCTCGACGCCGAGCTGGGCCGCACCACCGATCCGGTGCGCATGTACATGCGCGAGATGGGCACGGTCGAACTGCTCACGCGCGAGGGCGAGATCAGCATCGCCAAGCGCATCGAAGAGGGTCTGGATGCCGTGCGC
>Ga0164241_10003327_pt1 | contig 16340 bp, 12 predicted proteins | sample OricomyardsoilBY_FD_108780 | JGI IMG/M metagenome (GOLD analysis project Ga0164241, IMG submission 108780) | Backyard soil microbial communities from Emeryville, California, USA - Original compost - Back yard soil (BY) | ecosystem: Environmental > Terrestrial > Soil > Unclassified | place: USA... | reverse complement strand
TCGACTGAACGGCCTGGCCGGCCAGGGCGCCGCCGGGCCGACGGGCTGGATACGCCGGAGCCGTCAGCATGGGTGGGTAGGCCGGAGCTGTGGTCGCGGGTAGCATGGACCGGTTGCCTCGGCGAGGGCGACCCGGATGCAAACCCGGGTCAGCCGTGATCGACGCGGTGGGTGTGAATCCCGCGCGTCCATGCGCGGTCGATTCCCCGCCGCGGTGGCACCCTGTTCCGTCATGTCAGAGGAGTACTGCTGTGTCCGAGGTCCGCCTCATCGCCGAGTCCCGCACCGAGTTCGGCAAGGGGTTTGCCCGCCGCATCCGCCGCGCCGGCAAGGTGCCCGCCGTGCTGTACGGCCACGGCACCGACCCCCGCCACCTTTCGCTGAACGCGCGGGAGTTCGCCCACGCCCTCAAGGGCGGGGCCAACACCGTGCTGACCCTGCAGCTTGAGGGCGGCGACGAACTCGCCCTGCCCAAGTCGGTGGTGCGGCACCCGCTGCGCGACTACTTCGAACACGTCGACCTGCTGCTGGTCCGCCGGGGCGAGAAGGTCACCGTGGACATCCCGGTGGTCATCGAGGGCGACGCCGCCTCCGGCACCCTGGTGCTCAACGACCTGACCACCCTGTCCGTCGAGGTCGAGGCGCTGAGTATCCCCGACACCCTCACCGTCGACCTGACCGGCGCCGAGGCCGGCACCCAGATCCTCGCCCGCGACGTCGTCCTGCCGGCCGGCGCCGCGCTGGTCACCGACGCGGAGGCCCTGGTGGTGTCCGTCCAGGTCGCGCCGACCGCCGAGGAGCTCGAGGGCGAGGGCGCCGAAGCCGAGGCCGTTGCAGGTGCAGGTGAGGAACAGGCCGAGACCGAGTCCTGAGCGTGGCGGCCGAGACGTTTCTCGTCGTCGGCCTGGGCAACCCGGGCAAGCAGTACGCCGGCAACCGGCACAACGTCGGCGCGATGGTCGCCGATGTGCTGGCCGGTCGGTTCGGCTCGGGTTTCAAGTCACACAAGGCGGGCGCCGACGTCGTCGAAGGACGGCTCGGCGCCCGCCGCATCATCGTGGCCAAGCCCCGGTCGTACATGAACCTCTCCGGCGGCGCGACCGCCGGAGTTGCCAAGTTCTTCTCCCTCGCGCCGGGCAACGTGATCGCCGTGCACGACGAACTCGACCTGCCACCGTCGACGATCCGGGTCAAGCGCGGGGGCGGCGAGGGCGGGCACAACGGGCTGCGGTCGATCACCGCGAGCCTGGGCACCAAGGACTACCTGCGCGTCCGGTTCGGCATCGGGCGCCCGCCCGGCCGGATGGATGCGGCCGACTTCGTGCTGCGCGACTTCTCCGCCGCCGAACGCAAGGACCTCGGCGTCGACCTGGAGCACGCCGCCGACGCGGTGGAACTGCTCATCGAGCAAGGCCTGGAAGCGACCCAGAACCAGTTGCACGGACCCTGACCCGGCCGGCGACGGCGATCGTCCCGGGCCCCGAGCAATCTTGGAGCTACCGCGGTCGCCGCCACACCCGTTGCTCACCGTCGCCGGCCCGATCGGGTCAGCCCGGCAGCGCCACCTGCTCCGGGGCGGACGGCTGGGTCGGCAGGCTCGGCTCGGGAGCGACGATCAGCTTTGCCGCCGCGGACCGGCGTAGCTTGCCCGACGGCGTCTTGGGCAGCCTGCCGACCGGCAGGACGGCCACCGCCGCCGGCCGCGCGCCGATCTCGGCGGTCACCGCGGACCGCACCTCGTGCCGGATCCGTTCCGCCGCATCGATGTTCGCGGCATCCCTGGACTCGACGGCCACCGCGAACGACTCCCGGCCGCTGGGCGTCGTCCAGCGCACCGCGACCGCGTTGCCGGCCCGCACCCCGTCCACCGCCTGCGCGGCCCGCTCGATGTCCGTCGGGTAGATGTTCCGGCCACCCATGATGATCACGTCCTTGACCCGGCCGCACACCACCACGTCACCGTCGATCAGATAACCGAGATCGCCGGTGTCCAACCACCCGTCGAGGTCCTGGGTCACGACCGGTCCGTCCATGGTCAGGTACTGCGAGGTGACGCAGTCACCTCGCAGGTGCAGCACCCCGACTTCCCGGTCGCCCAGGGTGGCGCCGTCGGCGTCCCGCACGCAGACCTCGATACCCGCCAGCGGCGGGCCCAGCACCGGGAAACTGCGGCCGCGCACCGCTGGGACGGCGCGCCGATCCGATTCGAGCGCATCGGCCTCGACGGTGTCCACCCTCAGCGGCGTCCCCCACGGATGGAACGACACCGCCAGCGAGGCCTCGGCCATCCCGTAGGCGCACACCACCGACGTCTGCGGCAGCGCGAACGGCGCCCCCGCGGCCAGGAACGCACGGACCGCGTCGACGTCGATCGGCTCGGCCCCGTTCAGCGCGAACCGCATCGTCGACAGGTCCAGGTCCAGCTCGCGGTTCGCCGGACGGGCCAGCACCCGCGCGGTCAAGGCGAACGCGAAATTGGGTGCGGCGGTGATGGTGCCGCGGTACTTGCTGATCAGCGTCGGCCAGATCATCGGACTGGCCAGGAAATCCGTCGGCGTGACGGTGACCAGCTCGATCCCCCGGCACATCGGCAGGGTCAGGAAGCCGACCATGCCCATGTCGTGGAACAGCGGCAGCCAGGAGACCATCACCTCGCCCGGCCGGATCTGGGCGGCATCGCACATCGACTCGATGTTGGCCCACAGGTTCCGGTGCGTGATTCGCACGGCCTTGGGCGTCGACGTCGATCCCGAGGTGAGCTGCAGCAGCGCGGGCAGGTCCTCGCCGATCTCGACGTCAGGGGCCGGCCCGCCCGGCTCGGCGACGAGCTGGTCGACGGTGAATGCGCGGACGCCGGAGCCGTCCAGCAGTTCGACGAAATCGGTGAACGGATCGCCCAGCACGGCCGCCTTGGCTCCGACGAGGGACAGCACCGCGGCCGTGTCCTCGGCATAGGTCATCAAATTGGTGCGGGCGGTCGGCTGGTGCAGCATCGTCACCGATGCGCCGGCCAGCCACGCGGCTTGGGCGATCGGCGCGACCTCGAACGGTTTGGCGGCCAGCACCGCCACCGCGTCGCCGGGGCCGACGCCGTGCGCGGCCAGCACCCGCGCGCCGGCACGGGCCTTGGCGTGGACCTCTGCCCAGGGTGTGCGGACGGGCTCGTGCGGCTCGCCCGTGGTCATGCCGGTGGGGCCCTGCGCAGCTGTGCGCAGGGCGTCGGAGAACGCGCTCATGCCCTTCACGGTAGGCCACACCGCCGCGAGGGCCGGTGAAGTGACGGCTATCGTCGGCACATTCGACACTGATCCAGGCTTGCCGAACGAACAGTCGACACTGGCGGCGGCTCTTTCGGGCGACCGAGGCGGCGATGCGCCCGGAAAGGCGGCAACGTGGGCAGCAGGGATCGGTGGTCGGCCTCGGATCCGGCGCCGGCGATCACGGTCGTCGGCAGCCTGAACATGGATCTGATCGTGCGTGCGCCGCGGCTGCCGAACCGCGGGGAAACCCTGACCGGGTCGGGCTTCTCGACCGCTCCCGGCGGCAAGGGCGCCAACCAGGCACTGGCCGCGGCCCGGGCCGGTGGCCGGGTGCGGATGATCGGCGCGGTCGGCCGCGACGACTTCGGTACCACGCTGATGGGCACCTTGGCGGACGGCGGGGTGGACATCGAGCGCGTGCGGCGGGACGACCGGCCGAGCGGGGTCGCCCTGATCACCGTCGCCGACGACGCCGAGAACACCATCGTGGTGGTCCCCGGCGCCAATGCCGCGCTGACCGCCCTCGACGCGGCCGACGAGGCCGCGATAGCCGCCGCGGACCTGGTGATACTGCAGCTCGAGGTGCCGCCGGCCACGGTGACCCGGGCGGCCCAGGTGGCCGCCGCCGCCGGGGTACCCGTGCTGCTGAACCCCTCCCCCATCCGGCCGCTGCCCGCGGACCTGCTGGCCGCGGTCGACATTCTGCTGGTCAACGAGACCGAGGCCGCGGAATTGGGCGCGGACGTCCTGCCCGGCGGAGGCCACCTGGTGACGACCCTCGGCGCGGCGGGGGCCCGGTACCGCGGGCCGGGCGGCGCCGTCGCGACGGCAATCCCGCCGCCGGTCGAGCCGGTGGACACCACCGGCGCCGGTGACGCCTTCGCGGGCGCGCTGGCCGTCGCCTGGTGTCGCGGCGACGATCCGGCCGCCGCGCTGCGCTGGGCCTGCGGGGCCGGGGCGCTGGCGACCACCGTCCCGGGGGCCGGTGTGGCCGCGCCGTTCGCCGCCGAGATCGCCCGCGCGGTCGGCGCCGATCCCGGCGCGACGGCGCCGTCGAGTTGAGCGAGAGCGCGAGGCGGCGGAGACTACGCGATCGCAACCCAGACGCCAGTGAGGTGCTGCGCGACGGGCTGCGCCTCCTGGAGCACCGGGAGTCGGAGGATGCGGCCAGGATCGCCGCCCTGCGCGAGGCTGCCGACAAGGGGTGGGCGGATCTCGCCTCGGGCCGTTACGACGACATCGCCGATGAGAACCTCGACGACTTCATCGGCCAGTTGGGCGTCCACGCGGCAGAACAGCCGCAGTCGGCAGGCTGATGGCGGGATACCGCCTCGCCGACACGTCGACCCGCGGCGGACGTGGGACCAGGACGACCATCCCAGTTGAGGATCCCCAGTCGGGCGGCGACCCGCGCCGGCGGCCTCTGGCCCGCGACGGGTCGCCGCCCGACCGTCCTGCAGGATCACGAACCCGACTTCGTTCCGCGACGACGCCGACCCCCTCAAGGGATGCGGCTCATCCGAGCTCAGGCCTCCTCGAGTTCCTCCGCGGCCGCCATCCACTCGACCTCGACGTCACCGATGGCCGAACGCACCTGGTCGAGTTCACGGGCCAGGTCGGCCGCGGCGGCGAAGTCGGCCGCGGCGTCAGCCATCCGGTTGTGCAGCGCAGATTCCTTGCGGTGCAGGGTATCCAGCTGACGTTCCAGCCGTTGCAGGTCTTTGCGCAGCTCCCGCCGGCGCGCCGAGTCGGCGCCGCCACCGGGTCCGGCGGGGGTCGCCGCAGGGGCCGGGACGTCCGCGGGCAGCGCGGCCCTGCGCTCCAGGTACTGCGCGATACCACCCGGCAGGTGGGTGAGCGAGCCGTCGCCGAACAACGCCAACACCGAGTCGGCGACCCGTTCCACCAGGTAACGGTCGTGGCTGACCACGAGCATGGTGCCCGGCCAGGAGTCGAGCAGGTCCTCGAGCGCGGCCAGGGTGTCCACGTCCAGGTCGTTGGTGGGCTCGTCCAGGACCAGCACGTTCGGCTCGGCCATCAGGATCCGCAGCAGCTGCAGCCGACGCCGTTCCCCGCCGGACAGGTCGGCCACCGGCGTCCACTGCTGCGCGCTGGTGAAGCCGAACCGCTCGGCGAGTTGGCCCGCGGTCAGCGTCTTGCCGCCCAGGTCGACCGACCCGGCCACCTCGCTCACCGCCTCGATCAGCCGCAGCTGCCCTGGCAGCTCGGCCACCTCCTGGGACAGGTACCCCAGCCGTACCGTCGACCCGGTTCGTACCTCGCCGGCGTCCGGGGCCCGGGTACCGGTCAGCAGCCGCAGCAGGGTCGTCTTGCCCGACCCGTTCGCGCCCACGACACCGATCCGGTCGCCGGGACCCACGATCCAGTCCACCCGATCCAGCAACACCCGTTCGCCGACCGGGGACGAGACCGAGGCCGAGACGGACTTGAACTCCAACACGTCCCGGCCCAGCCGGCGGCGGGCGAAGGAGTGCAGCTGCACGGTGTTTCGCGGCTCGGGCTCGTCGGCGATGAGTGCCTCGGCCGCCTCGATCCGGTACCGCGGCTTGGCCGTGCGGGCGGGCGGCCCGCGACGCAGCCAGGCCAGCTCCTTGCGGGCCAGGTTCCGGCGACGTTCCTCGGCGGCCCGATCCAGCCGGAGCCGCTCGGCCCTCGCGAACACCCAATCCGAATAGCCGCCCTCCCGGGACAGCACGTCGCCGTCGACGACCTCCCAGGTGCGGGTGGCGAACGCGTCCAGAAACCAGCGGTCGTGGGTGACCGCGACCACGGCCCCGCGCCGCCGCCGCAGGTGCTCGACCAGCCAGGCGATCGCGTCGATGTCCAGGTGGTTGGTCGGCTCGTCGAGCAGCAGCAGGTCGGCGTCGGCGACCAGCGCCGCGGCGAGCACCACCCGCCGCTGCTCACCACCGGACAGCTCGTCGACGAGCGAATCCAGGCCGAGCCCGTGCAGGCCGAGCCCGTCCAGCACGGCCCGCACCGCGCTGTCGGAGGCCCAGGCGTGCTCGGCGTCGCCGAAGGCGGCGAGAACGGTGGACCGCACGGTGGCGCCCGCCGGCAGATCGACCGTCTGTGACACCAGGCCGACCGTGCTGCCGCGCGGCGAGGCGATGCGGCCGCTGTCCGGCGTGTCCAGCCCGGCCAGCAGTCGCAGCAGGCTGGTCTTGCCCGATCCGTTGAGGCCGAGCACGCCGATCCGCTCGCCCTCCTGAACCCCGAGCGAGACCCCGTCGAAGAGCGCCCGGACGCCCCGCACGAGGCGGACGTTCTCGGCGTTGATCACGTTCGCCATCAGCCGCGCCCGCCGGTCGGCAGCACGCGCGCCCCAGGGGCCGGGCCCGCGGCGACCCGGACGGACCGGCAGGTGCCCGACCCGGCCAGTTCGGCCGCGACCGAGCCGGCCGATTCCGCGTCAGCGCAGAGCAGGGCCACCGTCGGTCCCGATCCGGAGACCACCCCGCCGAGCGCACCCGCCTGCTCGCCGGCGCGCAGGGTTCGGCGCAGTTCGGGGGCCAGGGAGATCGCGGCAGCCTGCAGGTCGTTGCCCAGCGCCGCGGCGATCTTCGCCGGCTCGCCGCTGGTCAGCGCGGCCAGCATGGTGTCGACGGGCTTGACCCGGGGTGGGCTGCCCTGCGCCCGCAGCCGGTCCAGTTCGCCGAATACTGCCGGTGTCGACAGCCCGTGATCAGAGATCGCCAGCACCCAGTGCAGTCGGGCTCGGGTCATCACCGGGGACAGCAGATCCCCCCGGCCGGTGCCCAGCGCGGTGCCGCCGGCCAGCGCGAACGGCACATCGGCGCCGATTTCCCGGGCGATGTCCGTCAGCTCCCGCCGGCCCAGGTCGAGGTCCCAGAGCGCGGCGCAGCCGACCAGTGCGGCGGCGGCGTCGGCGCTACCGCCGGCCATGCCGCCGGCCACCGGGATCTGCTTGTCGATGTCGATGGCGACCGGGCCGCCGGCCCTGGCCCGAGTGGCCAGCATCCGGGCCGCGACGCCGGCCAGGTTCTTCGCGCCGGGTGGTACCCCATCGGGCGGGCTCGTGCGCACCGCGGTCCGGCGGGCGGGACGAACCGTCAGTTCGTCGGCCAGGTCGACGGCGTGGAAGACGGTCACCAGGTCGTGGTAGCCGTCGTCCCGCAGGTCGCCGACCGCGAGGTACAGGTTGACCTTGGCCGGGGCGCGGACCCGCACGGACGGTCCCGCGGTGGGGGTTACGGCCGGGCCCGCCATCACTTCGTCACTCGTGGGCCGTCGCGTCGATCGTCGCCCGGGCCGCGGCGATCCGGGCGAACCCGGCGACACCCAGCACCTCGCCCCGGTCGGTCGGGTCGATGCCGGCCCGGGTCAGGATCTGCTCGGCGAAGGCGGGGCTGCCGGCCCAGTCGGCCAGCGCGGCCCGCAGTGTCTTGCGGCGCTGCGCGAATGCGGCGTCGATCACGGCGAACACCGCGGACCGGTCGCCCGACCGCGCGACGGGGGCCCGGTCGAACGCGACCAGCGCCGAGTCGACCCCGGGGACCGGCCAGAAGACGGTCCGGCTGATCGATCCGGCCCGGCTCGCCCGCCCGTACCAGGCGAGCTTGGCGCTCGGCGCGCCATAGGTCTTGGATCCCGGGTCGGCGGCCAACCGGTCGGCGACCTCGGCCTGCACCATCACCAGCGCGCGGCGCAGCGTCGGCACCTCGGCGAGCAGGTGCAGGATCACCGGCACGGCCACGTTGTAGGGCAGGTTGGCCACCAACGCGGTCGGGTCCGCTGGGGCGATGCGCTCGGGGTCGGTCAGCGCGAGCCGATCCGCGGTGATCGTCAACGCATCCGCGGTGATGACGTTCAGCGCGGAGTAGCGGGCGGGGGCATGCGCGCGCACGGTGGTGGGCAGCAGGGCCGCCAACCGCGGGTCGATCTCCACCGCGGTGACGGCGGCGACGGCGTCCACCAGCCCGAGGGTCAGCGAGCCCAGGCCGGGCCCGATCTCCAGCACATGGTCGGTCGAGCGCAGGTCGGCGGCGGCCACGATCCGGCGCACGGTGTTGCCGTCGTGCACGAAGTTCTGCCCGAGCGTCTTGGTCGGGTACAGCTCGAGCACCTCGGCGAGCCGCCGCACCTCGACCGGGCCGAGCAGGGTCACCGGCTGATGTTCGGTCGCGCTCACGTCGATCATCCTCACACGGCCCCGGGCTCGCCCGCGCCGGGCACGCACTCGACACCCACCGGCAACACCGGGGAAACGCCGCAGGGCCCGACCGCGGGTGCGGTCGGGCCCTGTGGCCGCAGTTGCGAGGGTGGGTCAGCCGGCGGGCGGGCCGCTGGCGGCGTAGGCGCACAGCCACGGCTCCAGGCCGCGGGACTGGTACAGCAACTTGGCCCGCACCAGCTGCTCCTCCGGGGAGGCATCGCCCGGGTTGCCGGAGCCGCCGACGGAGGCCCAGGTCGGCAGGTCGAACTGGAACAGCCCGTAGGTGGACAGGTAACCGGCCGGGTTGTTGACGGCGTTCGGGTTGTTGGTGGACTCGCAGTACGCCAGCCCGTCCCAGTTCACGCCGAACTCGGTGTCGTGGAAGAACACCCGGCTGCCCTGCCGGTCCAGGGTCGACTTGGTGCCGACGTGGACCTGGTTGGCGGTGGCCTCGACCTGGGTGGTGCGGGACAACTCCTGACGGCCGGTCTCGACGCCATTCGTGGTGGTCACCTGCGTGACGACCTGCTGCTGGCCCGGGGTGCCGGCGGCCACGACCTGGGTGGTGCCCCTGTCCAGGTTGGGGTCCTCGGTCGTCTGGTCGACCGGCGCGACCACGACGGTGTCGGTGGTCGTGGTGACGGCGACCCGGGTCACGGTGATCGCGGTGCCGTCGGTGACCGGGGTGGTGCCGGCCGGGTCGACGGTGTCGGTGGCGGACAGGGTGATGCCCTGGGCGGCCAGCACGTCGGCGACGGTGAGCCCACCGGACTGCACCGTGGTGGCGGGCGCCCCGCCCACGGCCAGGCTGACGGTGTGCAGGGTGGTGGCGGTCAGGTCCATGCCGTCCAGGGGGATCTCCCGGGAGCGGTCGGCCGACAGCTGGTAGGCCCCTGGGTCCTGGCCGAGTTCGAGCAGGGCCTGCTCGACCGTGTCGGCCGTGGTCCACAGCTGCTGGGTGGTCCCGTTGACGGTCAGGGTCAGCTGACGGGCCCGCTCGAGCGCGATGTGCGAGCCATCGGCGATCGGTGCGTCGGCGGCGGGCGCCAGCACGTCGTGCTCGCCGGCGGTCAGCCCGGCGGCCGACAGCGCGCCGGCCACGGATCCGGCCAGGGTGGTCACCTGCTGGTCCTGCCCGTCCACCGTGATGACGACGTGCTTGGACATGGCGGCGGCGCTCGCTCCGCCGACGGCCACCACGCCGAGCGCGGCGGCCACGCCCACCAGGAGCAGCTTGCGGCGCAGCCCTGAGCGGCCGCGCGGGCCATTGGTAGCCGGCTGGACGTCAACGTTGTCTATTTGTAAGGTCACAGGTCTTCCGATGTGTGCGCGTGTCCCGGGCAGGGCAAAAGGGGCAACCGCAGCGATGTGGTTCCCCAGAACCCTCAACACATCGAACAGGCGAATCCTGATCGCACCGTCACCATCTGGACTACTGATGGCCGAACGCGGTGCCGCCTTGTCCTGCGACGTCCCCGGGGGGTATGGCGTCCCATCCCGGCTTCTATCACGAAACTGTAACGTTGTCGTCCGTGGTCCGCAAGACCCGTGCGTGGTCTATCAAGCATGGCATATCTCACACTATCTTCGGAATGCACGAAAATGCCTCCACCCGATGGGTGGAGGCATTTTCGATTTCTTTACTTCGCCGCGCGGGGCAGCGGTCAGCCGGCGTGTCCGCAGGCCCACGGCGACTTGCCGCGGCTGGCCGCGACGTTCTCGGCGACGGCGATCTGCTGCTCCTTGGTGGCCAGGTCGGCGCGCGGGGCATAGGCGGTGCCGCCACCGCTGGCCCAGGTCGAGTTGTCGAACTGCAGCCCACCGTAGTAGCCGTTGCCGGTGTTGATCGACCAGTTGCCGGTCGACTCGCACTGGGCGATGCCTTCCCAGTTGATGCCGCTGGAACCGGAGGACACCGGGGCGGAGCTGGCGCTGCTGGAGCGGGAGCTGGAGCTACCCGAGGACGAGCTGCTGGAGGACGAGGGAGTGTAGGTCTGCTTGGTGCCGACCGTGATGATCGTGGCCTGGGCCGGGGTCACGGACGTCCGGGACACCTCGGCCTTGCCGGTCTCGGCGCCGTTGGTGGTGGTGACCTCGTAGGTCACCGAGTCCTTGCCGGCCGTGCCCTGCTGGGTCACGGTGCTGACGCCCTCCTCCACCGAGCTGTCCTCGACGGTCTGGTCGGCGGGCTGCGCGACGTCGACGTCCTCGGTGACGGTGGTCTTGGCGACCCGGGTCACCGCGACGACCAGGCCGTTGCTCAGCGGGGTGGTCGCGTCGGGGCTGACGGTGTCCAGCGCGCCCAGCACGATGCCCTGCTCGGTGAGCAGGTCGCCGACCGTCTTGGCGGCCGAGGTGAACGGCGTCGCGGCGGCGGCACCATCGGAAATGGTGGCGCTGTAGAGGGTGTCGGCAGAAACGGCCAGGCCGTCCAGCGGGATCTCGCGGGACCGGTCGGCGGACAGCTTGTACGCGGACGGATCCTGACCCAGTTCGGACAGGGCCTCCTCGACGGTGGTCGCGGTGGTCCAGATCTCGCGGGTCTGGCCGTCGATCGTCAGGGTGAGCAGGCGACCGTGCTCGACGACGATCTGCGAACCGTCGGAGATCGCGGTGTCCAGGGCCGGGGCGACGGTGTCGTGCTCGCCGACGGTCACGCCGGCGGCCCCGAGGGCGCCCTCCACCGAACCGGAGAAGGTGCCCAACTCCTGCACCTGACCGTCGACGGTCACCGTGACGTCCTTGTGGGCGGCCAGGGCGATGCCGCCACCGGCGACCAGGGCCACGACCAGCGCGGCGGCACCGGCGAGGACGGGCTTGCGCAGGCTGCGCCCGGTCTTGACCGGGGCGGTCTCGGTCTCGTAGGTCTCGTCGATCGGCTCGAAGATGTCGGTCGAGTTATCAGTGGCAGTCAATGTAGTAGTCCATCTGTTCGAAGTATCAAGGCAGGGCCAAAGCCGGGGCCGAATGATCACTTGTAAGCGGCGTGATAACATTCCGGAGATTCGGTCCGCGCAGATCCGCGTCAAATCGCTTTGATCCACGACGCTTGCTGACCGAAGTAGTCCGTTGCGCCCGGTTTGGGTTCTTTCCCATCCCAGCTGCTATCACGAAACGATAAACGAACGATCACGGTTACGATACCCCTGTGCGCAAACTGTGGTGTAGCCGACACTCTTCTCTGAATAGAGAAGTGACCGCAGTCACATCTCGATGTGCCGATTTTGCATTGCTTTTACCTTGCCCTTTACCGAGACAAAGTGAATCGATCAAGTACGAGTCTCATCCCCGGATTCGACCGACTGCTCACAGGGTCGGATTCGTACACCCGTTCCGGGCGGGTCCAAAGTAAAGCCGAGCGGTCCGACGACAAATTACCAGAAGGTGGCCGCAATTCGGCCCTCTTTCCGCTTCCCGGAAATGGGGGCTTCGGCAGGTCAGCCCGCCGTGGAGCCACACGCCCACGGCGAAAGGCCGCGGGCGGCATAGACCCGCTCGGCGATCGCGATCTGCTGGTCCTTGGTGGCCAGGTCGGCGCGGGGCGCGTACTGGCCGCCGCCGTTGCCCAGCCAGGTCCCGATGTCGAACTGGAGTCCGCCGTAGTAGCCGTTGCCCGTGTTGATCGACCAGTTGTTGCCCGACTCGCACCGGGCGATCGCGTCCCAGTTGACGCTCCAGCCACCGGTCGGCGCGGCCACGGCGGCTGCCGTGGTCGGCGTGGGCTCGGGACGGGTCTGCCCGGCCGCGGCGGGCGCGGCCGGTTCGGGTGTCGGTGCCGCGGCCGGCTTGGTGCCGACCGTGATGATCTTGGCCTGGGGTTCGATGACGACCGTGCGGGCCGTCTCCTCCCGCGCGCCGTTCACCCCGTTTGTCCGGGTGATGCGGTAGGTCACCTCGGCGATCCCGGGACGACCGAGGCGGCTCACCGTGGTCACTCCGGCGGCGAGGGAGTCGTCCTCGATCCGCCGGTCGGCCGACTGGTCGATGCGCTCGGTGACCGTCTCGCTGAGGTAGGCGTACCGGGTGACGGTCACTTGCAGCCCGTCGGCGACCGCCGTCCCCGGGGTGGGGGTGACGGTGTCGTCGGCACCGAGGCCGACCCCGGCGGCCGCCAGCAGGTCACCCACGGTGGCCCGGTCGGTGACGACGGCGGTGGCCGCATCGGCCCCCACCGCGAGCATGACGGTGGGCAGCGTGGTGATGCTGACGGTGCCGCCGTCGATCACCGGGTCCGTGACCGGGGGGCTGACCCGCTGGTTCGGCGCCGGCCCGATGCCGGCCTCGGCGAGCAGGTCGCCGACGGTCGTGGCGGTGCTGCTGACCTGCCGTGACGATCCGTCGACCGTGATGGTCGCGGTGCGCAGGGTGTCCGCGGAGACGCTCAGCCCGGTCAGCGGGATCGGCCGGTCGCGGTCGGCGGAGAGCCGGTAGCGCGCCGGGTCCTGGCCGAGCTGCTGCAGGGCCTGTTGGACGGTGTCTGCGGTGGTCCAGACCTGGCGGGTCTGCCCGTCGATCGTCAGCGAGAGCGGCCGGCCGCGCTGGATGATGATCTGCTGGCCGTCGTCGACCGGCGCGTCCAGCCCGGGCGCGACGGTGTCGTGCTCGCCGACCGCGACCCGGGCGTCCGCCAACGCGTCGCCAACCGTGCCGGCCATGGTGTCGACTTCCTGGGTGGTCCCGTCGGCGACGATCCTCACCGTCTTGTGCAGCAGGAGCGCCAGGCCGACGGCGGCGGCCAGCGCGACCACGACCACAGCACCGGCGAGCGCCGCGACCCGTCCCCAGCGCCGTCCGCCCGGTGTGACCCGACCGGAGGTGGACCCGCCGCCCGTCGACGGCACACCGCGGTCGGTGCCGGAGTCGGGAGCTGATGTCACGTCGCGTCCAAGGTCGTCGGGATCGGGTCGGGGACGGCCGCATCGAGTTGTGCCCGCCGTGCAGCGCGCACAAAAAAACAGGGCCTGCCCCCGACCGATCGGCCGTTGTCCCCAGGCCGATCAATGCCGCCGACAGGTCCTGCCCCTGACGCAGCCGAGCTTCCCCGTCCCGGCGTTGTCACGAAAGGGTAACGGTATGGGCACGGTAGAGCAACTGGTCGACGCGGGACGCGTCACCGCGACAGCGGGGTCAGGTGGCGATCCCGTACACGGCCTCCGCGTTGCGGCTGAGCCGGTGGCACAGCTCCGTCAGGTCTTGGTCGCGCAGCCCGGCCAGCGCCCGCACGGTGTACGGCAGGGCGTAGGGCTCGTTCCGCTTACCGCGATGCGGGTGGGGGGTGAGGAAGGGGGCGTCGGTCTCGACCAGCAGACGGTCGTCCGGCACGGCGCGGGCAGCGTCGGCCAGGTCGCGGGCGTTGCGGAAGCTGACCGGACCGGCGAAGGACAGGTACCAGCCCGCGTCGGCGCACAGGCGGGCCATCGCGGCGTCGCCGGAGAAGCAGTGGAAGATCACCTTCTCCGGGGCTCCCTCCCGACGCAGAACGGCCAGGACGTCGTCGTGCGCGTCGCGGTCGTGGATCATCACCGGCTTGCCGAGCCGCTTGGCCAGGTCGATGTGCCAGGCGAACGCCTCCGCCTGCACGTCGTGCCGGGCGGCGTCCCAGTAGTGGTCCAGGCCGGTCTCGCCGATCGCCACCACGCGGGGGTCGGCGGCCAGGGTCTCGATCTCCCGGCGGGCATGCTCGTCCAGGGTGTCCGCCCGGGTCGGGTGCAGCGCGACCGCGGCGTACAGGTCGGGATGCCAGTGCGCGGCCTGCGTGACCCAGCGGGCCGATGCCAGGTCGTCGGCCACGGTGACCACTCTGGTGACCCCCACCGCGGCCGCCCGGGCCATCGTTCGCGCGACGTCCTGTCGGTCGCGGCATCCGCAGGCATCCAGATGGGTGTGCGAGTCGGTGACGGGAGCCGGCAGCGGCTCGGGCGGTGGTGCGGGCGGCTTCGCGGCGACCGCCGGATGCGGCTCCCCGGTCACCGGCGCCCCCGACCGATGTTGATCATGAGCCCCCGACCGGTGTTGATCATGAAGAACACGCCCTCAAACCGGCCGGATAAGGGCGTGTTCTTCATGATCAACTGGAGAAAGGGCGGTGCGCGGCGTCACGCGATCGGCGCCCAGTCAGGTCCGGTTTCCCCCAGCTTGGTGTCGAGCTTGGCGAACAGCGGCGTCGGCTTGCTCAGCGGGCGGCCGACCTCGATGTCCCGACGCGCCCAGGTGGCCTGCTGGCTCGCGTAATCGCCGGTGAGCACGGGATAGTCGACCACGTCCGGCACACCGACCCCCTCGACGTCGTCGTCGAAGTCGGTGACGGTGCGGATCTCCGGCTGCGCGGCCCAGACCCCTTGCCCGCCCAGTGCTTCGAACACCTGCTGGGACGAGTGCGGAAGGAACGGCGTCAGCAGGGTCTTCGCGTCGTCGACGATCTGCAGCGCAGTGTGCAGCACGGTGCCCTGGCGCTCGGGGTCGTCCCCCAGCTTCCACGGCTCGGACTCCGAGATGTACTTGTTGGCCAGTCCGACCACTCGCATCGCCTCGGTCGCTGCCTGCTTGAACCGGCTGCGGGCCAACAGGTCTCCCACCGTGCCGAACGAAGCCTCGGAGGCCTTGAGCAGCTCGACGTCGGCGTCGGTGGGCACCGTCGACGCCGGAACGGCGCCGAAGTTCTTGTGCGCCATCGACACCGTTCGGTTGACCAGGTTGCCCCATTCGTTGGCCAGCTCGAAGTTGTTGCGCCGCACGAACTCTTCCCAAGTGAAGTCGGCGTCCTGGTTCTCCGGACCGGCCACCGCGATGAAGTACCGCAGCGAATCGGGCCCGAACTCACGCAGGAAATCGCCGACGTAGATGACCGTGCGGCGAGAGGTGGAGAACTTCGACCCGCTCATCGTCAGGAACTCGCTGGAGACCACCTCGGTGGGCAGGTTCAGCGCGCCGAAGGTGCCCGCAGTGCCGCCGTGCGCGCCCCGGCCGTCGTAGGCCAGCAACTCGGCCGGCCAGATCTGGGAGTGGAAGGTGATGTTGTCCTTGCCCATGAAGTAGTACTGGCGGGCTGCTCCGGCCCCATCCTCGCCAGTGCCGTGCCACCAACGTTGCCAGGCCTCGGGGTCCGGCTTGCCGCCGGCGCCGAACCGGCGCGCCCACTCGATCGACGCGGACAGGTAGCCGATGACGGCGTCGAACCAGACGTACAGCTTCTTGTCCGGCCGGTCGCGCCAGCCGTCGAGCGGAACCGGGATACCCCAGTCGATGTCGCGGGTCATCGCCCGGGGGCGCAGGTCGTCGAGCAGGTTCAGCGAGAACCGCAGGACATTGGGGCGCCAGTCGGTGCGCGTGCGCAGCCATCCACCCAGGGCGTCGGCCAGCGCCGGCAGGTCCAGGAAGTAGTGCTCGGACTCGGTGAAGATCGGTGTCTCGCCGTTGATCCGGGATCGCGGGTTGATCAGATCGATGGGATCGAGCTGGTTGCCGCAGTTGTCGCACTGGTCGCCGCGGGCGCCGTCGTAGCCGCAGATGGGGCAGGTGCCCTCGATGTACCGGTCCGGCAGGGTGCGTCCGGTCGACGGTGAGATCGCCGACATCGTGGTCTGCGGGACGAAGTAGCCGTTGCGGTGCACGGTCCGGAACAGCTCCTGTACCACCGCGTAGTGGTTGCGGGTGGACGTTCGGGTGAACAGGTCATAGCTCAGGCCAAGACCGTGCAGGTCCTGCACGATGACCCGGTTGTACCGGTCGGCCAGCTCCCGGGCGCTGACTCCCTCCTGATCGGCCTGGACCAGGATCGGGGTGCCGTGCTCGTCGGTGCCGGAGACCATCAGCACGTCGTTGCCGGCCATCCGCTGGTACCGGGAGAAGACGTCGGCGGGAACCCCGAAGCCGGAAACGTGGCC
>Ga0164241_10003326_pt1 | contig 16341 bp, 10 predicted proteins | sample OricomyardsoilBY_FD_108780 | JGI IMG/M metagenome (GOLD analysis project Ga0164241, IMG submission 108780) | Backyard soil microbial communities from Emeryville, California, USA - Original compost - Back yard soil (BY) | ecosystem: Environmental > Terrestrial > Soil > Unclassified | place: USA... | reverse complement strand
TAATTCCACTTCGAGTTTCCACGCGTCGGGAGACGTCGCCAGGCCGACCGTGCGCGCGAAGTGCAAGGCATCGATCACTTCTCCGTACACATCGAGTTGGAACTGTTCGGCGGCCGCATTGCCAATGCGTACCGGGCGCGAATCTTCGTAGCCGCGGAGATGAGGAAGCGTGTATTCTTTGAGCCGCCGTTCTCCGCCGATGCCATACATGATTTGGAGCTGGGTGGCGTCGCCCGCCGCGGCGCGCAGCAACCAATCGATCCACGCGCGGGCTTCTTCGGTGTAGCCCGTGTCCATAAACGAGAGCAGCGTGAACGTCGCATCGCGAAGCCAGCAGTAACGATAATCCCAATTGCGCACGCCGCCGATCCATTCGGGAAGTGAGGTGGTCGGCGCGGCGACGATCGCCCCGGTCGCTTGAAAGGTGAGCGCTTTCAAGGTGAGCAGTGAACGCACGACCTGTTCGCGCCAGGGTCCGCGGTACGTGCAGCGCGCGGCCCAGTTTTCCCAAAAAGCGACCGTGCGTTCGAGCGCCAATTCGGGCTCGCATTCCGGGACGCCGCGCTCGTGCGACGCCGTCCAGACGAGTGAGAAAGTGTGGCGTGAACCCGGCGAGGTGGTGAAGTGGCTGACGATGTTTCGCTCGCTGATCTCCAGCGCGCAGGCGCTTCGCAAAAGCCAGGAGTCGGGGCCCGCAATCGACGCGATGTTTCCATCGCTTCTTTTCCGAAGCCACGGGCTGCACCGGCCGTAGTCGGTGCGGAGCGAGACAACGACATCCATGGAAACGTTGCCTTCGATTCCCTCCACGATCCGCAGGACTTCGTGCGAGCCGTCGACCGGAAGACAATCGGTGAGGAGCACGCGGCCTCCCTCGACGACAAACTCTGTTTCGAGGATTAAGGTCTGGCCCCGGTAGCGTTGCTGCGTCTCGCGGATTTTGCCGGACGGAGCGATCTGCCAGAAGCCGTTTTCCTTTCCGCCCAGAATCGCGCAACACACGGCGTCGGAATCGAAACGCGGAAGACAAAGCCAGTCGATCGAGCCGTTTTCGCCCACCAGCGCGGCGCCACGCATGTCACCGATAAATCCATACGCTTCGAGTTTCATGAGGCGGCGTTTTGTTCTGATGTTGTGTGCAGGACCGCGATCGGGAAATCCGAGAACACCTTCGCAAGGTGAAGCTCGCGGTCATCGTTATGACGCGCGTCCGTCAGGATGTTTCGCCAACGACACGGCCGATCGACCACCGCCCGCGTATCGTCCCAGATGAGGCCCAAGGGTGGGCAGCCGAGTTTCGCGGAAATGCGCGGGACGATCACGAGCAGGCGATCGGCGCCTTCTTCGCGGATGAAAGCGACGGCGTGTTCGGCGAAACGCCCCGTGACGGGAACCGGCGTGTAGTTGCCGCGTTGAAAGAGCCCCACGTGATCGGCGCGGAAACGAAGCAGATCGCGCGTCAGGCGTTGCTTCACGGCGCCGTCGCGCCAATGCGTGAGGAGCTCGCCCCATCCGCGTCCGTCGAGATGTTGAGCCAGCTCGCGATGCGCGGAAAAATCCACGGGACGACGGTTGTCGGGATCGACCAGACTGAAGTCCCACGTTTCGTTGCCCTGATAAAAATCCGGGATTCCGGGCGTGGTGATTTTGAGCGCGGTCTGGATGAGTGAATTCACCATGCCCAAGCGCGCGACGCGGCCGGCAACCGCGGAAAAGCTGGCGAGAAATTCCGCGCTGCGGGTGGGATCGAGGATGCGATCGACGAACCGATCGCACGCGCTGAGCCAAGGTTCGTTGGGAATTATCCATGATGTGTTTCGCTTCGCCTCGGAGATGGATTTTCGAAGGTTTTCCCGCACGCGTCCTCGGAAACCATCGTCGATCTCTCCGCTCAACGGCCACGCGGCGAGAAGCGTTTGATACAACCGATATTCCTCATTCGCGTCGGGCGCCGCGCGCGAATCGACCTCGGTTTTAGACGACGCGTTGAGGTCGCGCCATTCGGCCAGCCAGGTTTCCCACTCTTCGGGTAATTCCGACAACGTCAGGACCCGGGCGCGGGCGTCTTCGCTGAGTTTGGTGTCGTGGGTGGACGTCGTGAGTTGCGCGAGCGGCGTGTCCAGGCTGCGCGCGAGACAGGCGTCGTGAAACGCTTTCGCTCCGCCTCCAAATGACGCCGGGTTGCCGCCGACCTCGTTGAGGCCGATCAAGCGATTGTGAACGTAGAACGCGGTGTCTTCGACCGACTTCGCCATCACCGCGCCGGTGTATTGTTGAAACGTCATCACCCAGCTCAGCGCCCGGGAAAGGTATTCGTCGGGAGCGTCCGCGGCAGGATAGCGGCCGGTTAAAAGACTCTCGACGAAACGAAACGCGTCGGGATCGAGTCGCGGATTGGCGGCGATCGCGCCCGCGCACGCTTTCTCAATCTGCGCCACATCTTCCGCCGTGGCGGCCGCGCCGGGCCGGCGGTACGTGCGGTAAACGCCGAGGTGAATCAGGATCTCTCGAATCGCGACGGCGAGTTCATGACGCGTCAGATCGCGCCAGCGGCGGTCTTGGTGAAGGAGCTCGTTGAGCTGTTGCGCGAGATTGTTCACGGCGTTGGCAAACATCTCGTCGAGGATGAGGCGCTTGGAGGCCACGATCACTTGTTCGGTGGAAGAAAAGTCGCCGACGAATTCGCCGTAGATCCGATCGAAGCGCGCGGCGCTGCGCCGATCCGTGAGCAATTGCGCGACATCCGCGGCGAACTCGTAGCCGGTCGTCCCGTGAGTGAGCCATGGCGCGGGAAGTCGCTCAGCGCCTTCGAGGATTTTTTCGACGAGGACGAACAACGGCAGTTCCCCGGGCTGCGAGCGCGCGAGCTCCTGGAGCTGGCCGAGATAACGTTCGGGATCCCAGAGTCCGTCGATGTGATCGATGCGCAGACCGGACACCGCGCCGTCGCGAATCAATTCCGCGATGCGCTGATGACTCTCGCGAAAGACGTCGTCGTTTTCCATGCGCAAGCCGACGAGCGTATCGATCGCGAAAAAGCGCCGGTAGTTGACCTCGTGCGCGCCCGTTTTCCACCGGGCGAGCCGATAGTGTTGCTGCCCGAGCAAGCGGTCCAATGCGTCGAAACTCGCGCGGTCTTGCGGATGGCCGTTGAACGTCGCGACCTGATCATCGATCGCGGTGCGCACGGCGGCGTCGTTCGCGATGAGGGTTTCCAACTGCTTTTTGATTTCGAGGACCGTGGCCCGGCGTTCCTTTTTGCGCTCGATCGGGTCCTCGGGCTCCAACCGCGGAAGGCGGGAAAATGCTGCGGAGATTTCCGTGAGTGCGTCGCGCGCGGATTGGTCGGTGAGTTGCGCGGCGGCTTTTTCGAGCAGCGTCGTGTAGCTCTCCGGGCTGAGTGGAAATCGCGATTCCCCATAGGCAAAATAGAAAGTGCCGCCGTCCCGGTGAAGCACGATGCCGCCTTTTTCAAGGACGACGCCGTAGTGATCTTCAAGGATCGGAACGAGCACGCGGGCGGTACTTCCGCCGTTCCAATGAATATCGAAAAACGGCGCATGCGGGGAATTGCGGCCGCATTCGAGGACGTCGTTCCACCACGGATTGAACGGTCCGCTGATGCCCATGTGGTTTGGGACGAAATCGAGCAACAAGCCCATGCCGTGCTGCTTCAACGCGGCGGTCAGCGCGCGAAACCCGTCTTCTCCACCCAGCTCCGGATTTATGCTGCGGTAGCTGCCGACATCGTAGCCGTGCGTGCTCCCCGGAGCCGCGGCGAAGAGCGGCGAGCAATAGACATCGCTGATTCCCAAGCCGCGCAGATACGGCAGTTGTTCGATCAAGTGCGCGAAGCCAAAGTCGCGATGAAGTTGAACGCGATACGTGGCGGTCGGGATGTGTCGCGCAGTTTTAAGAGGCATGGCTGGCGTGGAGGATCACGGTGACAGGGGCCAGGAGCGCCAGGGTTTCGTCCCGGAAATAGCGCGGGTTCACGAGCGTGTCGCTGCTTCCGCCGAAGCGACTTTCGAGCGTATGAAACGCGGTCTGCCAGCTCCCGTCCGCAGGTGGCGCGAGCTCGTGCGCGAAGATGACCGGCGCGCCGCTCTTGAGGGCGACGATCAAAAGCCATTGCGGCTGGTCAGGCGGAAAAAACCGGATCGCCACGCCCCCGGGCAGCGCGATGACTTTCCAAAGCGAACGGTCGCTCGCGGTGAGAAGATGCGCCCGGCGCCAGCGCAGACATTCTTGATAGAGAAGAAAAACGCGTTCGTGGCCGGGCTCGGTGAGTTCGGACCAGATCAGGCGCGAGGCGGAGAACGTCGCCGGGGATTGAGGCTCGGGCATCGTCGCGAGCAGACGCTCGTCCGTGTTGAGTCCGGTTTTTTTAAACTCCGCGATCCGGCCGGCGCGCACCTTGCGTCCGATCTCGTCGCTCAGATCCGAGAAGAATAAAAAGGGCGTCGTCGCCGCCCATTCCTGCCCCATGAAAAACATCGGCGTATAAGGTGAGAGGCAAAGCAGCGCAGAGGCGGCGCGATACGCGTCGGGCGCGATGAGATGAGCGAGTCGTTCCCCGTGCGCGCGGTTGCCCGTCTGATCGTGATTTTCAATACAGAGGACGAAACTCGACGGCGGCAGATGCGTGCACGCGCTGCCGCGGTTGCGACCCTGCCAGTACGGGAACGGCTGGCCGCAGTAGGTCCAGCCGCATTCCAGCGTGCGCGCGAGTTCCGGGGCCGAGCCCTCGTACGAGGCGAAATACGCCTCGCGGGTTCCTGTGAGCGCGACGCGCATCGAATGATGAAAATCGTCCGACCAGACCGCATCGAAGCCGTGGCCGCTGCCATCGCTCGCATGGAGAAGCTCGATCGGATTGCGCTCGTCCTCCGCGATGACGAAGGCGCCCCTCGCGTGGACCACATGAGAAATGTCCGCGAGGATGTGACGCTCGGATTGATCCGCGATGGCGTGCGTCGCATCCACGCGAAGCCCGTCCGCGCGAAATTCGTCGAGCCAGTAGGCGGCATTTTGCAGAATGAATTCACGGACCGCCTCGTTGCCGGCCTCATCGAAATTAAAACCAGTGCCCCATGTGTTCTTGTTTCCCTCGTGAAAATAGTGGGAGGCGAAGTGGGTGAGGTAACAGCCTTCGGGCCCCACGTGATTGTAAACGACGTCGAGGATGACTGCGATGCCGCGACTGTGAGCCGCATCGACGAGCGCGCGCAGATCGTCCGGCCGGCCGTAGTTGTGAGACGGCGCGAACAGACTCACGCCATCGTAGCCCCAATTAAAACGACCGGGAAAATCGGCCACCGGCATGAGCTGAATCGCGCCAATGCCGAACGTGACGAGATGATCGAGTTTCTCGATCGCGCCCCGGAACGTGCCCTCCGCGGTAAACGTGCCGACATGGATTTCGTAGATGCTCAGATCGCTCAAGGCCGGACGGTGCCAGTAGGGCGTGCTCCAGGAATAAGCCAGCGGATCGATCACCTCCGAAGGACCGTTCACGCCTTGCGGTTGGAAACGCGAAGCGACGTCAGGCACACGCGCGCCATCGGGCAGCTCGAACCAGTAGTTGTCTCCCGCGACGCCGCGTTCATCGAGTCCCTCAAAAAATTCTCCGGCGCGGGTCAACGCCACACGATGCTCAGTGTTGTCCGCGGCGCGGACGACGACCTGCAACCGGGCGTGTTCGGGTGCCCAAGCCCGATAGTGGACGCCGGCCGTGGAAGGATTTGCGCCGACTGCTTTGATGCTCGTGGTTGGAGAATCGGAGCTGGTTGCCATGGCCGACGCTAACATCTGCACGCGTTGCGCGAAATCCGGGCGCCTCTGCTTATCCGGGTAGGGAAACTTTCCGGATGGAGCGTGGAGTTTTAAGTGCGGCCTTCCTGCCGCCATCGCCTGCGGGTGACGAGAAAACCCGTCAGGGTAGGGCCGGACGTTCGCGTAGGGGGAACGCAGCGGGCGGACGACGTTCTATCGGACTCTTATGGCTACTAAAAAACCCACCCCGAGTGACCGGCGTCGCGTTTCCTCTCAACCGCACGAGATCGCCTACGCGGCCAAAACGCTCGGCAAACAGGGAAAGAAAGGCAGCGCAACGGCGGCGGTCCGTTCGGCCAAGGAGGCGCTCGGGAGAACGACCTCTCGGAAAAAAGTCATGAGCAGCGCTCGCGCCATTGCTCGATCCAAGTGATCGACCGCTGCCTCGCGAGGTGAGCTGACGCCCATTCAATACGCCGGCCTCCAATGAAACGAGTGCCCGATGGTTGCTCTACCTGAAGCCGTTCCCGATCCCGGCAAAAACGTGGTCCAGCGTGGATTAAATTTCCCCCAGGATCTGCAAATCACGACGTGGTCTTTAAGATTGCAGATAAAGCGGGTGGAAGAAACCTAGCCGGTCGCGAGCCCGGTCGTATAAAGCCCAAGAAGAAGAATTCACCGTGCTAAAAAATAATCTCATGTCATCCACACGCGAAAAATCGTTAGTATATGCGGTAGGCGAAAAGCAGTATATTGGATTGTTTCTTACGGCTGCGGACCGGCGAACTCAGGCGATGGTCGTTCTGCTACCGGATTGGAGAGGCCAGAGCGGACTCGCGCGAGATCATGCGGGATATCTTGTTCAGCTCGGCTACGATGTCGTGATCGCCGATCTGTACGGCGATGGGTTTACTCCGACGGATCCAGCTCAAGTCGGACCTTTGGTTAAGCGGCTTTTAGAAAATCGCGGCGAGGGCGTGAAAGCGCTGCAAGGCTGTATAGAGGAAATCAAAATACAGCTTGGCTTTAGTGGTCCGATTTTTTGTCTGGGCTACAGTGCCGGCGGCATGGTCGCACTCGATTATGGGCGGACAGGAGCAACTCTGGCGGGAATAATTGTATGCTCGGGCCTCCTCAAGACGGCTGCTCCGGGTATGCCGGCAGGAATCAAAGCGCCCGTGCTATTCCTGCAGGGGACTCAAGACGAGGTGTCTACTATGGACGTGGTAAACGCGGTCATCAAAGAGATGGATGAAGCCGGGAATAATTTCCGGTTCGAGCTTTTCGGGCAGACGCACCACGCATTCGATAATCCCGAGGCCGGCACCGATCCGACCGCGCGCTTGGTTTATTCGCCCCGTTCTGCCGCGCGTGCGCGGCTGGCGATTGCGGACTTTCTCGGGGCCGCGAACAAATCGTCGGTTTGAAAGTGCCGGCCGATTTCCTTCGGCCGCTGCGCATTCAATGAATGTCCGAGGCGGGATGGCGTCCCATTTTGCGCCCGTGAATCCGCTCCGTTTCCAGGGATGAACTGGCCCTGGCGGCTTGGCATGGGCGCGCGTGGCAATGGACTGTTTTGAGCCGTGCCCCCTGCGGTTATCCAACGCTATGCATCCAACAAAGAGATCATTCGCTGACCGCTGGTTTCCCCAAAAGCCTGCGGCATCCTCTGTTTCGCCAGGCTTGCGGGCGGATGGAGTCGTTTGCGTTTCACACGACGGGCGGAGCAAGCGGGGCAGTGACCAGCCTGACCCGCTTCGCGCGCACGCGCACTCAGTTCAGTGAGACGCCCTTGGCCTTGGCGGCGCGGAGGAGGGCGTCGGCCATGTCCGAGGGTGTCACCGCAACTTCGATACCGCACTCTTTGAAGACCGCGATTTTGGCCTCCGCAGTGTCTTCTGCGCCGCCAACAATCGCGCCGGCGTGGCCCATGCGGCGGCCGGCGGGAGCGGTGGCTCCGGCGATAAAACCGGCGACGGGTTTCTTGCAGTTATCTTTGATCCAGCGGGCGGCTTCGACCTCGGCGTTGCCGCCGATTTCGCCGATCAGGATGATGCCCTTCGTGTCAGGATCTTCGTTGAAGAGCTTGATGACATCGAGGTGGCTCGTGCCGTTGACCGGATCGCCGCCGATGCCGACGGAGGTGGACTGGCCGAGACCTTTCGAGGTGATCTGATAAACGGCTTCGTAGGTGAGCGTGCCGGAGCGCGAGACGACGCCGACGTGGCCTTTTTTGTGAATGTAGCCGGGAGCGATGCCGATGCGGCAGCCGCCTTGGGAGCCTTCGCCGGTGCCGGGCGTGACGAGGCCGGGGCAGTTGGGGCCGATGAGGCGGGTCTTCTTGCCGGCGATGGCGCGCTTCACGCGGATCATGTCTTTGATGGGAATGCCCTCGGTGATGCAGACGGCGAGATCGAGGCCGGCGTCAACGCATTCGAGGATGGCGTCGCCCGCGAACGGTGGCGGTACGAAGATAACGGATACGGTCGCGCCCGTGGCGGCGGCGGCTTCGTGGACGGAGTTGAAGATGGGGACCTTGTGGCCGGCGTGTTCGAAAAACTGGCCGCCTTTTCCGGGAGTGACGCCGGCGACGAGCTGCGTGCCGTAATCGAGGGAGAGTTGCGCGTGTTTGGCACCGAAGGCGCCGGTGATGCCTTGGACGAGGATCTTGGTCTGAGGCGTGATGAGAATAGACATGTTTTGAAAAGTAGTGAGTAGCGGGTGGCGAGTAGTGAGTAGGTGGCTGAGCGAAGAGCGGGAGTTTTTACGGTTTGCGGCTTGGATGCTCGCTACTCGCTACTCACTACTCGCTACTTCGCTCGTGGCGCTTACGCCACGAGCTTCACGATCTTCTGGGCGGCGTCGGCCATGGTGTCGCCGGAGACGAGCGCGAGGCCGGAGGCGTCGAGCGTGGCTTTGCCTTTGGCGACGTTGTTGCCTTCGAGGCGGACGACGAGCGGAAGCTTGAGACCGACTTCCTTCACGGCGTCCACGATGCCTTCGGCGATGACGTTACAGTCCATGATGCCGCCGAAGATATTCACGAAGATCCCCTTCACGTTGGCATCGCCGAGGATGATCTTGAAGGCCGCGACGACTTTTTCTTTCGAGGCGCCGCCGCCGACGTCGAGGAAGTTGGCGGGGTTGCCGCCGTAGTGTTTGATGATGTCCATCGTGGACATCGCAAGGCCGGCGCCGTTGACGAGGCAGGCGATGTTTCCGTCGAGGGCGATGTAGGCGAGGTCGTATTTGGACGCCTCGATTTCTTTCGGGTCTTCCTCGTTGAGATCGCGGAGAGCGACGATCTCGGGATGGCGGTAGAGGGCGTTGCTGTCGAAGGAGACCTTGGCGTCGAGCGCGAGGACCTCGCCGGCCGGCGTGGTGATGAGCGGGTTGACCTCGACCATGGCGGCGTCGGTTTCCCAGAACATGCGGTAGAGATTGGCGATGAGCTTGGCGGCGTTCTTGGCTTCGGCACCGGTAAGGCCGAGCGAGGAAATGATCTGGCGTAGTTGGAAATCGGCGACGCCGTAGGCGGGATCGATGAGGACCTTGGTGATCTTCTCGGGTGTGTCGTGGGCAACCTTTTCGATTTCCACGCCGCCTTCGGTGGAGGCGACGATGACGGGCCGCGAGGTGGCGCGGTCAAGGAGGATCGCGAGGTAGTACTCTTTCTTGATGTCGCTCGCGACGGTGAAGTACACGGTCTGGACCTTGCGGCCGGCGGGCCCGGTCTGGATCGTGACGAGCGTGTTGTTGAGCATCTTGCCGGCGACCTCTTTGGCGTCGGCCTTGGTTTTGTTGAACTTGACGCCGCCCTTGTAGCCGTCGGTGAACGTGCCCTTGCCGCGACCGCCCGCGTGGATTTGCGACTTCACCATGGTCGGTCCTTCCGGGAGTTGGGCGAGGGCGGAGTCGAACTCCGCCGCGGATTTGGCCGGCACGCCTTTAGGGACAGCGATGCCGAACTTCTCGAAGAGAGTTTTGGCCTGGTATTCGTGAATGTTCATGGCTGTCGAGGGGTTTGCCACAAGGCTCCACGGATAGGCACGACAAAAAACCGGCGCGCGCGCTGACGGTAAAACGCCTGATGCGGGATTGCGTTCAACTTATGCGCCGCCCAGCCTCCCGCTCCATGCAATCGCACGAGTTGCTCAAGGAAGTTTTAAAGAAAACGAGCGCCAAACAAATCGCGGCCGACATGGGACTGTCGCTGTCTTTGATTTATAAATGGGCCGAGCCTCCCGCCGACGACAGCGGCAGCGGGGCGAATAATCCGCTCGATCGCATCGAGCAGTTGCTGCGCACCACGCATGATCACCGCGTCGCTCAATGGGTTTGCGAGCGAGCCGGCGGGTTTTTCATCACGAACCCCGATGCGAAGCCGCATCCGTTTTCGTTGATCCCGGCGACCAACGACATCGTCCAGGAGTTTGCCGACATGCTGCAGGTGATCGCGCTCGCGGCGGCCGACCAGAAGGTGACGATGGATGAGGCGAAAAACATCCGTGCGCGCTGGGAGGAATTGAAGAGCGTGACGGAAGGATTTGTGCGCTCGGCAGAGCAGGGGAATTTCGCGGCGTTGGAGAAAAACCTTTCCGGTAAGAGCGGCCAATAGTCGCAAGGGCGGGGTGGGCACGCGTGTGCGGCCGCGTGCGCGCAAGCGAATTAACCGGGTGCGGAAAGACGCGCGCAGTGGTTCGCGGCGGATGGATGACGTTGTCATCTGACGTCGCGAAGAGAAGTGCGCGCGAGCGGGCAAACTCTCGCGAAGTGAGCGCGCGCGACGCCGCCGGACGTTTTTGATCACCCGCGCGCATCGGTATTTTGAGAGGAGAAATACCCGCGCGAGATGGATTGTGGGGAAATTTTTAAGCCGGAGGAGTGCTGGCAAGGGACCTGCTAAATGAAGCCGCTTCATACCTGAACGGTTAAATCCTGAAGGGCGTGATAGCGGTCCCACACCAACAACAACACACACACCTATGACAAAACATGTCATCAATCTGGGCGCGGCAGCTGCCTCGCTGCTCGTCCTGGCTTCCTCCGCATCCGCCGATATCAAAGTAAACGAGAACTTCTCCATCGGCGGTTACGCCGCGGGATCGTATCGATACTATGACCAGGCGAAGACGGATAAATTCGATCTCGATGCCGCGAAGATCAATTTTCTCACGAACTTCTCTCCGGTCTCGGCCGTGGCGAGTATCTACTACACAGGCGGCGCCGCTCCCGGCGACGACCTCACGCTGCTCGACGCGTATGTGAATTACGATGCGGGTAGTGGCGTCACGGTTACAGCGGGAAAATTTCTGAGCTATCTTGGGTATGAAGCGTTCGACATCCCGAACATGGCGCAGCTCACCTATGCCAACGGCGATTTCCTCGGCGCGATCCCCGCTTACCACTCTGGCGTGAAGGTCAGCTATGCCGAAGGCGATTGGGCGGCGAGCGTGTCGCTGCTGGATTCCGTTTACGGCGGCCTGAAGGGCGACGGCGAACTGCGCGGCAACGCCGGTTTCGAGGGCATGGTTTCCTACAGCGGTCTCAAGAACCTCACCATTTTCGCGGGCATCGGTTATCAAAGCGAGGGCACGACCACCGCGGGTATTCCCGACGATGGCTCACAGGAAGAGGCCGCCGTGTATAATCTCTGGGCGAGCTACAATCTGACCGAGAAGATCACGGTCGCCGCTGAATACACGATCAAGGAAAGCTATTTCGCCGATGGCCACAACTGGCTCGGTTTCGTGAACTTCGTGACGAGCGACAAGACCTCGATCGCCGTTCGCGTGAGCGGTGAAGATATCGACGGCGGTCCGAGCTTCGTTCGTGGAACGTTCGCGCCGTCCTGCAAAGTCACCGAAAACCTCACGGTTCGCGGCGAAGTCTCGTTCACCGACTACGACGATTTCAGCCTGACGAAGGACACGTTCTTCGGTGTCCAAGGCGTCTTTAAGTTCTAGGCCGTCTCGCATCTTTCCGAGGCCGGTCTGCTTCCCCAGGCCGGCCCTCGATTCCCGCGTGCGTGATTTCACGGCGCGTTCCTCGCTCCTCATTTCTTCGGGTCGCACCCCTCCATGCGTCCCGTCTGTCCCCATCCGTCATTCAGTCTGAATATGATTAACAACGCTTCGAAATTCCTCGCCGCTGGCGCGCTCGCAGTCGGCGCGTCCGTCGCATCCCTCCACGCCGCCGATACCGTCAAGGTCGGCGTTCTCCACTCGCTCTCCGGCACGATGGCGATCTCCGAGACCTCCCTTCGTGATGTCCTTTTGTTCACCTTCGATGAGATCAACGCGCACGGCGGCGTGCTCGGAAAACAGATCGAGCCCGTGGTCGTTGACGGCGCCTCGAACTGGCCGCTTTTCGCCGAAAAAGCCAAGCAGCTCCTCGAGCAAGACAAGGTTGCCGTGACCTTCGGCTGCTGGACTTCCGTGAGCCGCAAGTCGGTGCTTCCGGTCTTCGAAAAGGACAACGGTCTTCTCTTCTACCCCGTTCAGTACGAGGGCGAAGAGCTTTCGAAAAACATCTTCTACACCGCCGAGGCTGTCGGTCAGCAGGCCACACCAGGCGTCGATTATCTCCTGAACGAACTCGAAAAGAAAAAATTCTACCTCCTCGGTTCCGATTACGTGTATCCGCGCACGACCAATCTCGTGTTGAAGGAATACCTCGAGTCCAAGGGCATCCCGGCTTCGAACATCATCGAGAAGTACACGCCGTTCGGACACACCGACTACCAGCAGATCGTGTCCGAGATTAAGCAGTTCTCCGCGTCCGGTGACGCCTGCGTGGTCTCGACGCTCAACGGCGACACGAACGTCCCGTTCTTCCGCGAACTCGCCAACGCCGGCATCAAATCCGAGGACTGCCCGGTCATGTCGTTCTCCGTTTCGGAGGATGAATTCCGCGGCCTGCCCACGAAGGATCTTGTCGGTCACCTCGGCGCATGGAGCTACTTCATGTCGATCGACACACCGGCGAACGATAAATTCAAAAAGGACTTCTTCGCCTGGCTCGAAACGAGCGACGTCACCGGCATCGAGAAAAAAGGCCGCGTGACCAACAGCCCGATGGTGCTCTCCTACGTCGGTGTGTATCTTTGGAAAGCCGCCGTCGAAAAGGCCGGCACGTTCGATGTCGATGCCGTCCGCGAGGCCCTCGAGTCCGGCGTCTCCTTCGATGGTCCCGGCGGCAAGGTCACCATGCAGAAGAACCACCACATGACGAAGAACGTGTACATCGGCGAGACCCTCGCCGACGGCCAGTTCAAGATTCTCAAGTCCTATGAGGGCGTCTATGGCGAACCCTTCCTGAAGGGCACCTTCAACAAGAAGAAATAAGCCGCGTAGTTCGATATTCGATACGCAAAACCCGGCGCGCCGTCCGAGACCGGCTGGCGCGCCGTCCGTCCTTTCCCCACGGTGCCGGAGTCGGGCGACCGGGTCGGCTCATCCGCTAATTCTCCAGCCCGTGAGGCGAATCTTCACGGACCCGCCGCGGTTCCTTAATCGGCCCGCTCCCCACCAAAACCCGCGCGAAACGTCATGCTTCGATTCCTCGCCACCTTCTTCCTCGCGCTCGCGGTGAACGCGCCTGCCAGTCGCGCAGCCGATGCCGCACCGATCGAGACCGCTTCATCGCAGGAACGCGCGCAATTGATCGCCGCCGTCCTCGCTCCGCCCCCCAAACAATCCGCGGCCGTCCGCGCGCTGGTCGGTCTTGAAGATGCCGCCATCGTGCCGGTCCTCACGGCGTGGCGCGCGGGCGAACTGTACGTCGTGCCCCTCGCCGACGGCACGCGCGTGCCTGCGACGCTGGCGCCCGCGCCGGCCAGTCGGGAGCAATTTATCGCCCTTCAAATCGCGGACGGAAAACCCGTCGTGGACCCCGCCTCCACCGCGACTCCGCGCGCGCCGCTCCTCATCGCCGCGAAAGCGTTGAAGCCGCTCGACACCAGCGCGGCGCTCCGTCGCGCGATGCGCGATGTGCTCGAAGTCGCCGGGGTTTCCGACCCTTCGGCCGAAACCCGGAGTGCGTCGATCGAGCGGCTGGGCCAGTCGCGCAAAGTCGAACACCTTCCTCTGCTCCAGGCCCGCCTGGCCGTGGAGAAAAACAATCAAGTCCGCCGGTCGCTGGTCGAGGCGATCGCGTTTATCCAGCTTGCGGATACGGCGGTCGATGTGCGGATTGCCGCAATCAAAACGCTGGGCGACGCCAACTCCCTCGCCGCCGCTTCGCGTTTCAAAGAGATGCTCGCGGCCGCCGGCGGTCGGTCGGCACCCGCGTTCGCTCCTGCTGAAAAGGCGGCGTTGGACGCAGCGTTGAATCAAATCGAGGGGCACTGGGAGGTCGTGAATTTTTTTGGGAATCTCTTCCGCGGTCTTAGCTCGGGCTCGGTGCTTTTGCTGATCTCACTCGGGCTCGCGATCACGTTTGGTCTCATGGGCGTGATCAACATGGCGCATGGCGAACTCATGGTCGTCGGCGCATATGCGACCTACGTGGTTCAAAACATCTTCGCATCGGTGTTCGGCGCGGGCTCCACGGGTTTTAATTTCTACTTCATCGCCGCGCTGCCCGTCGCGTTCGCGGCCGCGGCTTTGGTCGGTCTCGTGATCGAGCGGGGTGTCATCCAATTTCTCTACAAGCGGCCACTGGAGAGCTTGCTCGCGACCTGGGGCGTTTCGCTCGCGCTGCAACAAACCTTCCGTCTCGTTTTCGGCCCGGCCAACGTGCAGATCAACGCGCCCGCCTGGCTCCAGGGCGGGACCGCGCTGGCCGATGTCGCCTTCGCCTACAATCGCCTGTTCGTGATCGGCTTCGCGGCGCTCGTCGTTTTCGGTGTGTGGCTGGTGCTGAATCGCACGCCGCTCGGCCTGCTCGTGCGCGCAGTGATGCAAAACCGGCAGATGGCGTCGTGTATCGGCGTTCGCACGACGCGGGTGAACATGATGACATTCGCCTTCGGCTCCGGCCTCGCGGGACTCGCCGGCGCATGCCTCTCGCAGTTGGGGAATGTCGGTCCGGGCATGGGGCAACTCCACATCATCGACTCGTTCATGGTCGTCGTTTCCGGCGGAGTGGGGAACGTCCTCGGCTCCGTTCTCGCCGCGTTCGGCATCGGGACCGTTGACCAGGTTCTCCAACCGGTCCTCGGCGCGGTGATGGGCAAGATCATCGTCCTCTTCGCGATCATTCTCTTCCTGCAATGGCGTCCGGGCGGCCTCTTCCCGACACGCAGCCGCAGCCTCGATTAACCCGTCCACCGCGTTCCGCCGCATCCTCGTTCGCGCCATGTCATTGTCCAAAAATCTTCCGCCTCCGTCGATGCCCGTGGTCGCGCCCGAGCCGCGCTTCTTCACGAGCAAACAATGGATTTCGTTTCTGGTGCCCACCGTGATTCTCGCGGTGCTGCTCCCGTTGTTGAACGCGTTCATGCCGGCCGATTCGTTCCTGCATCCGAGCAATTTCACGCTGAACCTTTACGGCAAATACGCGACCTACGCCGTGGCCGCGCTCGGCGTGGATTTGCTCTGGGGCTACCTTGGCATCCTCTCTCTCGGCCAGTCGTTGTTCTTCGCGCTCGGCGGCTATGCGTTCGGCATGCACCTGCTGCTGATGATTGGAAAAGACGGGCAGTATAAATCGAATCTGCCCGACTACATGGTGTTTCTTGGATACAACGCGCTACCTGCCCACTGGCAGCCGTTTTATTCGTTCACCTTCGCGGCTTTCGCCGTGCTGGCCGTGCCCGCGATCGTCGCCTTCATCTTCGGGTGGCTCGCGTTCCGCTCCCGCATCAAAGGCGTCTATCTTTCGATCCTCACGCAGGCGTTGACCTATGCCGCCGCGCTGCTGTTTTTCCGCAACGACTTCGGCTTCGGTGGGAACAACGGCTTCACGGATTTCAAACGTGTGCTCGGCGCCGACCTTAACTCCGCGGAAACACGCCGCATGCTCTACGTGGCGTCGGTCGCGCTGCTCGCCGGTGTTTTTCTGCTCTATCGCTGGCTCACGCGCGCGAAGTTTGGCCACATCATCCAGGCGGTCCGCGACGGCGAAAACCGCGTACTGTTTTCCGGATACGCGACGTCGCACTACAAGCTCTTCGTTTTCGTGCTGGTCGCCGCCATCACCGGCATCGCGGGCGCGCTCTATGTGCCGCAGGTCGGCATCATTAATCCCTCCGAGATGACCGCGGAGAAATCGATCGAGGTCGTCGTGTGGGTCGCGGTCGGCGGGCGCGGCACCTTGCTTGGCCCGATCCTCGGCGCCTTGTTTGTCAATGCGCTCAAGAGTTGGGCGACGCGCGCCGCGCCCGAGTTGTGGCTCTACATCCTCGGCGGGCTGTTCATCACGGTCGTTCTCTTTCTTCCCGGCGGCCTCATCAGCATTCCCGGCAAAATCAAAACCGGCGTCACTCGTCTGCGCCGTTCCCCCGCGGTCGGCGAAGCAGCCGGCGACGCCGTCATCTCCGCATCGCATTAATCCGCGACCGTCGCACTTCACTCATGGCTCATCCGATTCTCCAGGCCGAGGACGTCACCAAAACCTACGACG
>Ga0164241_10003325_pt1 | contig 16343 bp, 13 predicted proteins | sample OricomyardsoilBY_FD_108780 | JGI IMG/M metagenome (GOLD analysis project Ga0164241, IMG submission 108780) | Backyard soil microbial communities from Emeryville, California, USA - Original compost - Back yard soil (BY) | ecosystem: Environmental > Terrestrial > Soil > Unclassified | place: USA... | reverse complement strand
GCGGGCGGTCGCCGAGGTCCTTCGCGAGCGCGACCAGGTTCTGCACACCGAACGCGTTCACTTCCAGGGCTTCGTCGAGCGGAGGATCGAAATCCACGACGCCCGCGGCGTTCACGACGGCGTCGACCGAGCCGCGTAGCTCGTCTCGCAGCGAGGCGCCGATGCCGCAGAACGGCCGCACGACGTCGCCCGCGATGGGCGTGACTTTTTCCCGCAAAAATTGCTCGAACTTCGGCCCGTGCGCCGTGCGCAGCGGATCGAACACGGGCGTCGCCACCACTTCCCGCCAGAAGCGCTCCTCGGCGGTCATGCCGCTCTTCTCGCGGACGAGCAGGTAGAGATGGCCGACCTGCGGCCAGTGCGCGAGCAGGAACGACCACCAGGTTTTACCGAGGTAACCGGTGCCGCCCACGATCACGAGGCGCTTACCCGCGAAGAGCCGTTCGAGGTCGAGCGACTGAGCGGCTCCGTTCGGCGCCGGCGCTCCGTGCGGCGCCGGCGCTCCGTTCGGTGCCGGCGCTCCGTTCGGCGTGTGGAACCCGTTCGAGCCGTTCGCGTGCGTCACCCGCTGGCTCCTCCGGCGAGGGTCACGTCACCCATGATCACGGGCGGCACGTGCAGCGCCGTGATGTCGAGCGAGCGATTTTCACCGCCCTTGGCTCGATAGAGCGCCTCCTCCATGCTGGGCGCCGTTTCCCAGCCGAAGAGCTTGGGAATGTATTCGTTGTCGGCGCCGACCACGATCACCCGTCCCAGGTGCTGGCGGCCATTTTCGCCCCAATACCACATGAAAAAGGGGTGCGAGGGATGGTAAGCGTGGCCCGTCCGGTACATCTGAATCAGCGCCGGGTCGCGGGCGTACTTCTCCTCGTAGCGCTCGCGGAGCACCACGGCGTCGCGCGTCTCGGGCAGCAGGCGGTGCACGAAATCGACGTAGGGGGCGTGCTGCTCGTGATCGAACTTGTCCGTGCACGGGTGCAGGAGGATGAGCGTGCCGCCCTTCTTCACGAGCGGCGCGCCGCGGTACATGTTGAAGAGGTAACCCTGCGCGAGCACTTGCACGAGCAGCGGATTCAAGAACGCGTGCACGTTGTACGGACTGATGTACGGCACGCCGTACACGAGGACGTCGGCCTGTCCCTGGATCGGGACCAGGTACTGCTCGAAATTCCTTTCGATCGAACGCGCGTGCACGGCCTGCACGTCACCCGCCCAGACGCCCGTCATGCCGTACGGCGCCGGGAACCTGTCGAAGATGGCGTGCCGCGCCGGCTGCGGCAGCTTCGCGGTCGATACGACGAGCGCCTTCAACAGGGCGCGCTCGCGGCCCGTGAGCTCGTCCTCGTTCTTGACGAGAAAATCGAGCGAACGGTCGAACATGCGGTTGTTGATCGTGGTCTCGATCGTGAAAATATTGAGCTTTTCGTGCGCGAGCCGGCCGAGCGTCTCGATGTCGGTCGCGAGCTGCGAGCGCGCGGGGTCCATGTAGCTGTCGGACGCCCGGATCGAGTGCGGATTGTGGTGGGCGCGCAGGCTCTGGTAGTCGCAGAGCCCGACGGCGACGGACTTGTAGCCGCCGTTCATCGGCACGTAGTTCAAGTTCGCGTAAATGAGCAGATCACTCTCGACGGCGCGCCGGTTCAAGACGAGCGGGTGACCGTGCGGGGTGCGCGCGACCTCGACCAGGTTGGCGGTGTCCTCGGCGTCATGGTTGTACAGGCGGTCCGGCCAGTACGCGTCGAAGATGCGGTCGCCCAGCATGTGCCGGATTTCGTGCGCCTTCATGCGGCGGTGCACGCCGGTCGCGACGATGATCTCGATGTCCTCGACGCCGTAGTCGGCGAGCTCCTCGAGCAAGATCGTCACGACGCGCTCGCGCACGTCGGGCCGGCGCATCGGCGGCAGCGGCAGCGAGATGTCGTCGACCGCGATCGTCACCTTCATGCCGGGGCGCAAGCGCGCGCGCAACGGCTCCGAACCGAGCGGGTGGCTCAGCGCGTAGCGGATGGCGGCATCCGGATCGCGCAACGGCTCGAGCGGGGCCTTCGGATAGAGGACGCGTGTTCCCGCGGGCAGATCGACCTCCACCAGGCGGTCGCCGCAAAAAAGGGTGCGGGGCGCGCTATCGCGCTCGAGCGTAACGAGGGACGGATGATTCATGGGTGTGGCGGCTAGGCCGTCTGGGTGAGGTCGAAGCGCGGCCAGGAGTAGGCCTTCGCCATCAGCGCGAGGCGCCGATCGGGGTTCACGGCCGCCGGATGACCGACGACGCTGAGCATCGGAACGTCGGAGTAGCTATCGCTGAACGCGAAACATTCGTCGAGGTCGTAGCCCTTGGTCCGGGCGTGATCGCGGACGATGCGCGCTTTCTCGGGGCCGGCGATCACGGGCTTCAGCAGCTTGCCGGTCGCGATGCCGGCTTTCATCTCGAGGCGATTCGCGATGACGCTGCCTCCCCCGAGGTGGTGCGCGAGGCGCTCGGCGATCCAGTCGAGCGCCCCCGAAACGAACACGACCTCGTGCCCAGCCGCTCGGCTCTTCTCGACGAGCCCCCGTGCCGCGGGATAGAGCGCCGGCCGCAAGACGGCGTCGAACACGTCGTCGGCGAGCACCGCGAGGCGATCTTCGCTCATCCCCGCGTAAGCACTATACAAAAGCTCGTTGAACGTACGCCGGTCGAGGAGCTCGGCGTACGCCATGCGCGGCGCCTTCAAGAGGGCCCGACCCATTCGCAGCGTGGTCTGCACGGGGGTGCCCTGGTTGAGCAGGTAATAGAGGGTCGGTTGGACGAGGTTCGTCCGGACCAAAGTGCCGTCGACGTCGAAGTAACAGGCCGCCAAGGGACCGAATACCGGCCTCAGCTCGCGGGTGCTGTCAAGGCAGGTGGCCGAACCTGCGTCGGAATTGCACTTTTCGTTCACTCGGTCAGGCCGGCCGGCTGATTCCCCCGCGGCGATGCGGAGCCCCTCGGCCACAAAACGACCGCGCGCCCGATCGGAAGAGATCGAGCGCGCGGGGTGCCTCGCTGCCGCGAGGGATTCGGGAGCTCAGCCGCCGATGCCGAGCGAATCGAGGAACGCGTTGTACTCGTCGACCTGGTCCGCGCGCACGACGTCGATGCCGGCGTTGAAGCGACTCTCGTCGACCATTTCGGGCGCGAGGATGTCGAGCGTGCGTGCCGGACCGAGCACCTTCAGCGAGTACAGAACGTACGGCACCATGTAGCCGAAGTAATACTGGCGCTGCGCGTGAGTCGCCTTGATCAGGCCCGACTGCATGTAGGTGAGCGTCTCGGGCTCGAAGTCGAAGCCCACGATCGTCACGTCGTCGCCGGTGAGGCCGGCCGCTTCCGCCGCGCGCGCGCAGCGAAACGTCGGTGAGAACATGCTGAGCATGCCGACCACCGGCGGATCGAGCGTCGTCAGCGCGTCCGTCATGTAGTCGACGTCCTGCGCTTCGCCTTCGGTCGCCCAGTTGGTCTTGCGCACGGTCACCGTGTAACCGGCCGCTTCGAGCACGTCTTTCGCGCCCTGCGTGCGGTTGTAGCCGTCGGGCCAGGTGGGCTCGTCGTCGTGACCCAGGATGATCACGCCGCCCGCGCCCGTACCGAGCATGTTCGAGAGCGTCTGACCGGCGGTGTGGCCGGCTTCGTAGTTGATCGTGCCGACGTAGAGCGTGCGCTTCGAGCCGGGCAAGTCGCTGTCGATGGTGACGACGGGCGTGCCGGCGTCGGCGAAGTTGTCGATTTCCGGCGAGAGGATGTCGGCGAGCGGAGCGAGCCCGAGGCCGTCGTAGCCGGCGCCCTCGCGCTCCTGCAGGATTTCCACCTGGCGGTTGCGGGAAGCTTCCTCCGTCTCCTCGCTCGGCGCGAGCACGACACCCGACACGCCGAGCTCGCCGAACGCGCGGTTCGCGCCCACCTTCACGGGCTCCCAGTAACCGGTGAGCTCCTTCAACACGACACCGAGCTGGAGCGGCTGCGGATCGGTCTTGCCGATTTCGTGCACCAGGGTGTCGACCGTGCTCTCGAGCTCGACGGGCTTGAAGTCGCTGTCCGGGATCTCGACGCGAGTGATCGTCTTCTTCGGCGCGGCGTCGTCGGTCGAGCTGCAGGCGAGCCCCGCGAGCCCGAGACCCAGGCTGACCAAGTGCATGCAATGTACGAGCTTTCGAGACATCGTGATATCGGTCCTTTCGTGTGAAGTGGCATCCCTCTTCGGGTGATCAAAAAGTGTGCGGGCACACGGCTTCGAAGGTGCCCGTGCCGACGAAACCGTCGTTGTGCACCTCCCAGTGATCGAACACCGAGTGGTGCGCCGCCCCGTAGCGATCGAACTCGTACTCGGTCGCGGCGCCCACGTAGCGCAGGGGCGTGCCGAGTCGAATCTCGGTGAGCGGTTCGCGCAAGTTGTTCCAGCGCACCGGCTGCGCGTCCGCGTCGCCGAACGTACGAATGTCGTCGTGGAGCTCCTGCACGCTCGGGAGCTCGCCTTGCTCGGCCAAGCCCTTGTTGAGGCCGAGCGCGAGCAGCACGAGCGCGTCGTAGTAGTAGGCGGCCGCGTTGAACGGACGGTCACCCTGCCAGTGGTCGGCGAAGTGCGCGGCGAAGGCGTGGGCGTTGCTGTTCGTGCAATGGAGCTCGTCGCCGTCCGCGGGCGTGCACTCGCTCTCGAGGTTGGATGACGGCGACAGACCGTGCGCGCCGTTCAAGGTCCCGAACGGTATGTTCGCGAGGAACACCTCGGCGCGGAGCAGCGGGCTCAGGTACCAGGCACCGCGCCGGCCGTCGATCGTCCATTCGGTCGCGATGATCGACGCCGATTCCGGCGGCGCCATCAGCAGCGTCACGTCGGCGCCGTAGCCGATCACCTGGTTGACCTGCTTCGCGTAGGAGGTCGCGCCGCTCGGCGCCGACACGGTCGGCAGCGAAATGCCGCCGGCGCTGCCGAATTGGCTGATGAAGTCGCTCGTGAGAGACGAGTTGTAGTCGTCGATGGTCGTGAGCACGTTCACCGTATGCGCGCCCTCCAGCACGACCTGCTTCGCCATGGCGCAAGACAGGGCGTCGGTCGACGGCGCCAGGCGCAGCCAGGCCCCGCGGTTACCGGGGTGCTCGATGGCCGGCGCCGCGTAGGCCGGCAGGATGTCGAGGATGTTCAGCGCCTTCACGTCGGGAACGATGGCGTTCGCGAGATCCGTCTCCTCCGGGCCGATCAGGTACTGAACCTTATCGGCGTAGAGGAGCTGGAGTAACTGGTCGAGCCCGCGCTGGGAGCCCGAGTTGCTGTCCCGCGTGACGAGCCGGAGCTTCTGTCCACCCACGCCACCCGCGTCGTTCACGTCCTTGACCGCGAGCAGCAATGCCTGCTCGAGGTTGCGTCCGAGCGCGGCCTCCGTGCCGGTGAACGGCAGGAGCACCCCGACTGGAATGCCGTCTTCAGCGTCGGCTTCCGCCGGTCCGCACGCTCCCATGAGGAGTGCGCAGGCAGCCGATGCCCACATGACGCTGGCGCGAGCGAAGAACCGCACGTCTTTCTTCAACGGCTCGATCTGGGATGCGCTTAAGACCATGAGTAAATCAGTAAGAGTGCTCGAGCTCGAGGAAGAGCTCCGCGGGCGCGAGCGGGTACTCGAAGCCCGCGAAGCCGGGGTCGGGACCGCGCGTCAAAAGCAGGTTTCGCGAGCGCAGCGCGACGCGCGACGTGTGCCCGGGCGCGAGGTAAATTTCGCGGGTGGAGAGCGACAGGTCGAGCATGAAATAGCTCGGGAGCGTGAACGGCTCGCCGCGCTCGACGATGCTGGCGTCGGATGCGCGCCGCGGCCCCACCCACATGCCCTCCGCGCCGAGCTGGAGCGGAACGCGAGGTGGTGAAGGCACCGCGAACGTCACACCTCCGCGCCCGATCCACGGCGGGTAGGCGACGTTGCGGCGGCCGACCAGATTCGCGACGTAGCCCTCTTGGCCGAGCTCGCGCTCGGAGGCGACGACGTCGGCGGCGGCATAAATGGCGTAGTCGTTGTAGTGCGTGAGATCGGCCCGCGTCTCCCAGGAGAGCGAGTTTTGGCTCGCGACGTTGCGCGCCGTTTGATTGCTGCCTTCCGGCGTGAACTCGGCCTTTTGGAGCAGCCAGCTGTAAGCAACCGAGGACGTGACGCCGAAGAAGACGCTCGGCTTCCACGACATTTGGTATTCGAGCGTGCGAATCAGCTGCGGCTTGAGCTGAGGGTTGCCGATGACGTCGCCGAGGCGCAGCGGCTCGGCGCGCAGGAGATAGGGCGACGGCGCCTTGAAGGCCGTGCCGTAGAGGAGCTTCGAGACGAGCGTGCGCGTCAAGCGCGAGATCGCGCCCACGCGTCCCGTGAGCTGACCGCCGTATTCGCTATGATGGTCGTAGCGGACGCCGCCGTTCAGCTTGAGCCAGGGATCGAAGAGCTTGTAGCTCGCGTTCACGTAGGCGCCCACGTCGACCAGGCTCATCGTGGGCTGGTCGGGCCGCGTTTCGGGAACGGGGGCCCCCGTCGCGCGATCGATGCGGAGCGGGCTGTCGAGGTCCTCGCGGTCGTACACGGTCTCGACGCCCGTCACGATGTTCGCGCCCGCAAAAGGCCGGTACCGAGCCTCGAGCGTGCCGTCGATACCGTAGTAAGCGGAGCGTCGCTCGACGTAGAAGAGGTCGTTGGCGACCTCGACGCGGTCCGCGGGCAGGACGCCGCCCTGAAAGTACGTCGTCGAGAGCGCGAGGTCGAGGTTCGACGACGCGTGGACGAGGCCGTCCACGTTGAGGCGATACTGGCCGAGCGAAACGACGGTGCCTCGCGGACGACCCGCAGCGTCGACGCCGTTCGTGAGCTGCGCCCAGGTCGCGAAATCGCCGCCGCGTTTGATGCCCGACGCGTACCCGCTCACGACGACCTCGCCCACGTCTGCGACGCGGTAGCCGACGCGACCCTGGAGCACGAGCGAGCGGCGCTCGAGGTTCAGCGTGTAGCGGCGCGTGCCGATGTCGTCCGGGAGGCGCGGGTTGGGCGACTCGGGCGGCAGCACGAGACCCGTGCGGTCGGTCGCTTCGCCGGCGGCGCCGAGCATGATGTCGAAATTGCCGAGGCGCGACCCGCCGGAGACGTCGAAGCGCCCGCCGGGGTTCGTCTCGGTCATGCCCAGCGTGATTTTGCCGCGGAAGGGCCGTACGTCCTCCGGCTTGAGTGTGATGATATTGACTACGCCGAGGAAGGCGTCGGCGCCGTACAGCGCCGAGACGGGCCCGCGGATGATCTCGATTTGAGCGACCGACTGGAGCGGGATGAGCTCCGTGCCCAGCCAGTTGCCCGACGTCGTGCGATACGCGACGGAGCGGCCGTCGATCATCACCTTGACCATCCCGCTCTCGGCGCCGAGCCCGCCCGTCATGCCACGAACACCCACGTTGGGCAGGATGTGATCGTCGGTGAGATAGAAGCCCACCGTGTGCTGCAGCACCTCCGCGACCGTCTGATAGCCCCAACGTGCGATGTCGGCGCGGGTCACGACCGTGATCACGGCCGGCGCCTCGTCGATGCTCTCGGCCGTCTTGGTGGCGGTCGAGACCTCGACGTTCAGGAGCTTCACGAGGTCGAGGTCCTCGACGCCGTCTTGCGGCTTGGGGGCCTGTGCGCTCGCGCGGCCCGTCCAGGCGACGGCCGCGAGCAGGCAGCAGGCGAAGCGCGGTAGGTGCTTCATCGGGTCGACGAGGTGTGCGGGGTCAGGGCAGCCGCGAGGACTCGTCGTGACGGATTCGACGCATTCATCCGAACCAACCTACGGATCACTCCGCGAGAACTTCACCCCTAATGACGTAAGTATTTCGGCCGTTCGACAGTTTGCGGTCCCCGCGACCTTTGTCACTTCTCGAGCAGCGCTAGCCGCAGCAAACCTCGCACGCTCATGAGCCTACCTCCCCGTACTCGCCTCACAGCTCAAGCACTCGCCGTGCTGGCAGCCGGCGAGCTTCTCGCGCGGCGCGCCGAAGCGCGCTCGGGCAAGCTCCTCGTGTTCCTGCACGTGGCCCTCAAGCAGCGCGCACTCGAGAGCGAGTTGCAGGCGGCGCTACCGGGACTCGAGGTGCGCGCCGTGGGCCGCCTCGGCGATTTCGAGCGTGGGCTCGCGGAGGGACAAGACGCCGTTTTGAGCCTACCCGCCGTACTTTCCGCGCACGGCCTCGTCGCACGCCTGCAAGGCACGCGCGGGCTTGCGACGGAGGAAAAGTATTCACTCGTGGGGGCCGGCACCGCGCCCGACCCGGCGCGCGTGACGGCGGTCGGTGCGCTCGATCTCTTGGGACGCGAGGGCACGAACGCGTTCGTGTACGACCTGCTCGCGTCCAAGCCAAAAGTGGAGCGCGTTACTAAATTCGAGGATCTGTTGCCACTCATTCAAATGCAGAAAGTCGAAGGCATCCTCTTGCCCACGCGTCTCGTTCCGGACGTGCAGGCCGCGAGCCGACTGGCCCTGAGCCAGCGCGAGCTCACGAAGCTCGTCAAGTTACCCGCGCTCGCGAGCGTCGGAGCCGCCGGACCCGACGTGCTCGGGGCCGTGGCGCACTTGCCGGTCAAGGTGTCGCACACGCTGGGAGTCGACGAATGGCGCTGACGCGGAGGGAGCTCCTCATCGGCATTCCGCTGCTCGGGCTCGCGTCGTGTTCGTCGAACACGGGCGGAGGGCTCACGCGTGCGACGGCGCCCCAAGAGCTCGGCAGCTCGATCGCCGCCGGTAAGCCGACCGTGCTGGTCGCGATGCCGGATACCAAGCAGACGCGCGAGGTCTGGACGGGGCTCAAGGACGAGCTCAGCGGGCACTTCTCGCTCTTCGCCGTCAAGGTCGGCGGCGAAGGCGGCGGCGACACGCTCGCGGCCGCGATCGCAGCGCACCGTCCCGCGTGCATCGTGCTGATGAACAACCCGACGGTCTTCGCGTACGCGCGTTACCAGGCGACGACCCGTCTCGCGAGCTATCCGCCCGCCATCGTCGTCATGACCTCCTTCCTCGATCGGCGCCCCGCGGCCATCTCGGACGCGATCGGCATCAGCTACGAGGTCCCGCTCATCACCGTCGTCACCAACCTGCGCCGGCTGATGTCGTCGCCCGTGGAGCGCGTCGGCGTGATCCGGCGCATGCCGCTGCATTCCTTCGTCGAACGTCAGGCGACCCTCGCGCGTCGCGAGCAGATCGGCGTCGTCGAACAGGCCGTGAGCCTCGAGCCGAACGCGGCCGAGCTCAAGTATGCGCTCCGCGAGCTCAAGCAACGCTGCGACGCCATCTGGGTGCTGAACGACGACCGGCTGCTCTCGGAGCGGCTGATCGCGGAAGGCTGGTTGCCCGGCCTCAACGAGCGCCCCTACAAACCGGCCATCGTCGGCGCCGCGTCGCTCGTCTCGGCGGGCCAGCCTTTCGGCACGTTCGCCGTCTTGCCGGATCACACCGCGCTCGGCGTGCAGACCGCTAATCGCGTGTTCGACTTGGCGGACGCCGGCTTCCGCCTGAGTGACGACGACGAGGTCGATCTGCCGCTCTCCACCACCACCACCGTCGATCTTGCTCAAGTACGCGAGCGCTTCGCCCTGCGGCGAGACGCTCTCGAGCAAGTCGATCACATCGTCGAATAAGGCATGCGCCCCGCCCCCACCGCCCAGACGCTCGAGCGCGGCCCGATCCGGAGCCTGCGCAACAAGTTCATTCGCACCTTGTTGCTCGTGGCTGGAATCATCGGCGTCTCCACGCTGGCCATCGTGGGCGTGATGAGCGCACAGGCGTCCGCCGAGCACCTGCGCTCGGTCCAGGAGTACATCGAGGAGGGCATCGCGAGCAAAGGCCAGGTGCTCACGCAAAACCACGCGCTCGCGCTGCGCGGGCTCACGCTCGACAACGCCTTCCTCGACATGCAGCGGCTCGTCGAGCGCGCCATCAACGACGATCGCGACCTCGTGTACGGCGTCTACGTGAGCTCCGAACGCGAGACGCTCGCTCTCGCGCGACGCCCCGCGACGGCGAGTGACGCGACGCCCGAGCGCGACGCGTGGAAGCAGCTCGGCCTCGAGGAGGGCGACGTGCTCGTGAAGACGGCGCGCGTCGAACGTAAACACCGCCTCGGTCAAGACGTGCTCGAGGTCGCCGCGCCCGTCGTGGGCGAAGAGGGCGAGCTGCTCGGCACCGTGCGCTACGGACTTTCGACCAAGCGCATGCAGGTCGCGCTCGACGCCGCGCAGGCCGAGTCGTCGGCGCGCCTCAAACGCTCCATCGTGCTCATCGGCGCGCTCGTGGGGCTCGCCATGCTCGTGGGCGTCCTCCTGAGCCGGCTGCAAGCCGTGCGCATCACGCGGCCGATCGGCGATCTGACGAAGGCCGCCGAGCTGCTCGCGGGCGGCAACCACGACGTGCAGGTCGCCATCGAGTCGCACGACGAGCTCGAGGTGCTGGGCGCCTCGTTCAACCGCATGGCGCGTGACCTCGGCGCCTCCTACCGCAACCTCGAGGAGATGAACCGCACCCTCGAGCAGAAGGTGGCGGCGCGCACCGTCGAGCTGGCCGACAAAAACCGCGACATGCGGCTCGTGCTCGACAACGTCGACCAGGGCTTCGTCACGCTGTCACCGGAAGGGGTGATGGCCCTCGAGCGCTCGCGGCAGGTGAGCACCTGGTTCGGAGAGTCGGACGGCCTCGCGACGTTCTGGGAATTCGTGGGCCGCACGAACGCGAGCTTCGCCGCGTCTTTCGAGCTCGCCTGGTCGCAAATCGCCGACGATTTTCTGCCGCTCTCCGTCTGCCTCGCGCAGCTGCCGGAACGGCTGACGCACGAAGAGCGCACCTGGAGCTTCCGCTACCAGCCGTTTTTCCGCGCGGACAAGCTCGAGGGCGTGCTGGTCGCGATCGCCGACATCAGTGAGCGCCTCGCGCGCGAACGTGACGACGCCGAGCACGCCGAGCTCATGCAGGCCTTCAAGCGCGTCGTCCAGGATCGCGTCGGGTTCGAGGTCTTCCTCACGGAGTCGTCCGAGCTCGTTAGCTCGATCTGCGGGCGCAAGCTCGAGCACGACCTCGTGCTCTTGAAGCGCGCGCTCCACACGCTGAAGGGCACGGCGGGCTCGATGGGTCTCACGACCATCGCGCAGCTCTGCCACGCGCTCGAGTCGGAGCTCGCCGAGGACGGCTCTCTTTCACGGGAGCTCGTCGACGTGCTCGGCGCACGCTGGGCCACGCTGAACGAGCAGCTCGAGAGCGCGGGCATGCGCAATCACCGCATGGTCGAAATTCCGGAGAAAGAGTACGGCGAGTTCGTGCGGCTCGTCAGCGAAGGCGTCGTCGGGCGCCGCGAGCTCTTGACGCGCCTCGCGGCCTGGCAGGCCGAGCCCGTCGAGCGGGCCTTCCGCCGTCTCGGTGACCAGGCGGTCGCGCTCGCGCGCCGTTTCGGCAAACCCGACCTCCGCGTCGTCGTCGACGCCGACGGCTTGCGGCTCGCGCGCGCGCGTTTTGCGCCTTTCTTCGGCGAGCTCGTGCACGTCATTCGCAACGCGCTCGACCACGGCATCGAAGCCCCCGACGAGCGCGTCCGCGCGGGCAAGCCGGCGGCGGGCACCCTCACGCTACGCGCGTCGTCGACGGACGGCGGTCTGTGCATCGAGATCGGCGACGACGGCGCCGGCATCGATTGGGACGAGATCGCGCGCGCCGCCAAGGCCCGCGCCTTGCCGCATCGCACGCAGGCGGAGCTCCTGGATGCGCTCTGCGCCGACGGCGTCACGACTCGCAACGAGGTGACGGCGCTGTCGGGTCGTGGCGTCGGCATGGCGGCGTTCCGCGAGCGAGTGACGCGCATGCAGGGCACGCTCGAGGTGAAGAGCACGCGCGGGCGTGGCACGACCTGGGTCGCGCGCTTCCCGCCGGCCGCGGCGGAAGCCCAACCGTGGCAGAGCGGGATCTTCTCGGCCCGCGTCGCGCGGTCGGCCGGCGCCCCATCCCAGACGGAGCGGCTCTGATGGGCCCGCAAGACGGCCGCACCCTGCTCGAGACGATGATCCAGAGCGCCACGGTGGATCTCTTCCACGCGGCGGGGATCGCGGTGGCACCGCTCGCTGCCAACCGCGTCGATTGCGAGGCCGTTTCGAGTCAGGCCTTGATGGCGATGATCAACTTCAGCGGCCCCGGCGCGAGCGGCACGCTCGGCCTGCTCGTGCCGACGGGCGTTTTCGACCTCGTGAAACAGGACCCCGCGCGCCCCTTCTCGGGCATGGCGTGGGTTCAGGACAGCGTCAATCAGCTGCTCGGGCGCATCAAAGCGCGCCTTTTGCAGTTTCAGATGCCGCTGCAAATGGGTCTGCCCATGTCGATGGACGAGAAGGGGCTCATGCACCTCTCGAAGCAAGGCATCCTGGCGGCGTATCGCTTCCGCACGCTGCGCGGCGAGATCAGCGTGACCCTGAGCGGTCGCATCGAGTACGCGAAGCTCAACTATTCGAGCACGGTGACGCACGTCTCCGAAGGCGACATCGTCATTTTCTAGGAACGAACGCGCCGCCCGGCGAGCGCAGCAAAGGATCAGCTAGATGGGCCTGAAGAAAATCTTGGTCGTGGACGACTCGGAAACCATCCGCCAGCGTGTTTCCGGCGCGCTCGAGAGCGCCGGCTTCGCCACCGTCACCGCGAAGGACGGCATCGAGGGGCTCGTGAGCGTGCAGCAAGAGGCGCCCGCGATGGTGATCCTCGACGTGAACATGCCGCGCATGAACGGCCTCGACATGCTCGAGAACCTGGACCTCAAGACGAGCGGACTGCCCGTGCTGCTGCTCACGACGGAGGTGCAGCCCTCGCTCATGGCCCGCGCGAAGAAGGCCGGCGCCCGGGGCTGGATGGTCAAACCCGTGAACCTCGAGCAGCTCGTCGAGACCGTCCGCAAAGTCATCGCGTAGCGCCCAGGCGACGCGGACGCGCGAGCCGCCCATCGGCGCCTCCGCCTCAGGCCCACCGGCCGGTCTGTTGCCCTCACCTGCGACCGGGGATGCGGACGGAACACGGTCGCGCAATAGTGGCCGACGTGTCGATTTCCGAAGCGGTCACACGCCACGTTCGGGTCAAGGTCGATTGTCGTTTTTCCCCGGAACGCTCCGAACCTGCGCGTCGCGAATATTTCTTCCTCTACACCGTTCGCATCACGAACGAAGGCCGGGAGCCCGTGCAGCTGCTGAACCGGCATTGGATCATCACGAACGCGCACGGACGCGTCGAGGAAGTGCGCGGGCCCGGCGTGATCGGGCAGCAACCCGAGCTCGCGCCCGGCGAGAGCTTCGAATACACGTCGGGCTGCCCCCTCGATACGGCGTTTGGCTCCATGCGTGGCAGCTACGAGCTCGTCGCCTCCGACCGTAGCGAGCACTTCGACGTCGAGATCGCGCCGTTCGCCCTGCGCCAAGACGGCGTCTTTCACTGACTCGCCATGCCCGCGGGGGCATTTGTTGGGTCGCGCTCAGGCGCTGCGGGTGCCTGTGGTAGCCTCGAAGGCGGTACGTTCGGGGGCCCCGCCAATGTCCGATCGTTTCTCGAGCAACCCGAGCCCGCATTCGCTGAGCGGCACCGTCATCCGCTCCGACGTGCAACCCGGTGTCAGCTACCGGCTCGAACGTCAAATCGGCGAAGGCGGCATGGGGACCGCGTTCCTCGCGCTGCGGCACGCCGCCGACGGGGTCGCGCCCGTCGTCATCAAGATGGTGCGGAGCGGCTTCGGCAGCGGCCCCTCGGACGCCGCCGCCGGCATGGTCGTTTTGAAGGAAGCCGTCGCCCTCGGGCGCTTGAACGAACGGGTGCCGCCCACGCCGTTCGTCGTGCGACTGGTCGACACCGGCTCCGCCGAGCTGCACGGCCCGAACCACCCCGCGACGCCGTGGCTCGCCGTCGAGTACGTGCACGGCGGCATCGAAGGGACGACGCTCGAGAATCGCGTCGCCTACGGCATCGAGCGCACGGGCTTCGCGTTCGACGCGGCGCGCGCGGCGCACCTCGTGCGCTGCCTCGCGGCGGGGATGCTGGCCATTCACGGCGTCGGCGTGATCCATCGCGATCTGACGCCGGGTAACATCCTCTGCTGCGGTTTCGGCGAAGCGGAGATCTTCAAGATCTCCGATTTCGGCATCGCGCGGCCGCAAGGGCTCGCCGCGACGTTCGGCGGTGTGCCCGTCGGCACCGTGGGCTACGCGGCGCCCGAGCAGGTCATGCCCGACGCCGTCGGCGTGGGCACGTACACCGACGTGTTCAGCCTGGCGTGCGTCATCTACTTCGCGCTCACGGGGCAGCACTATTTCGAGGCCAACACGCCCATTCAGGCCATGACGCTGATGCGGCAGAAGACCAGGAAGAGCCTGCTCGAAGGCAAGCACCTGGCCCCCGAAATTCGCCAGCGCGCGGACGCGTGCCGCGCCATCGACCAGCTGCTTGCGCGCGCGACGACGGTGGAGTCGGACCGCCGTCCGCAGGAAGGCCAAGAGCTGGCGGCGAGCCTCGTCCCCTGGCTCAGCGACAGCCCGACACCGCCGCGACCCGCGCGCCGGCTCATGAATAGTCTGCTCAACCTGGCGCCTCCAGGCGACCTATCGAGTTGGGTCTGGACGGTGCGCCATCCGCCGGGCAGCGAGCGCACCGTGCTCTCGGCCGCCTGGGACACCGACGGTCGCTGTCTCTCTCTCACTCCCCAGGGTCCGGTGTTCTGGGACGGACACTCCTGGGTGGAGGCGCGGGACATCACGGCGAGCGTCAACGGCAAGATGAGCTTCGTCCGGCGCTACGAAGCAGGCGGCTGGCTCGTCGGCGGCCCCGGCACGCTCACCGTGTTCAACACGGAGGGGGTGCGCGAGGTGCATCGCGCGCCCGACCCGCAGCTCACCTTCACCCACGCGAGTGGTCGCACCGACGACCTGCTCGCCGCCGTCGCGGAGCGCCACGGGGCCCCTCCGCTTCTCTTGGCGATGGCGGCGCGGCGTTGGGTACGGCCGTTGCAGCTCGACGGCGTCTCTTACGTTGCGTCACTGCTGCGCCTGGAAGACACGCGCTGGCTCGTGTGTGGCAGGCTCGCACAAGGTGGCGGATTTGCCGCGGTGTACACGCCCCTGCAGATGGAGCTCGAGTACCTGCCGACGCCGCGCACGCGCGCGTTCGTCGGCGGCGCGAGCGAACCGGAGCGAAACCTCGGGCTTTTGGTGGGAAGTCACGGCGTGGCGCTGCGCGTCGAAGGCAAGACGCCCACGAGCTCGATCGCCGAGGGCGAGCCCGATCTGACGGCGGGCGCCATGGACGTGCTCGATCGCGAATGGGTCGCTAGCCTCGGACGGCTGTGGGTGCGCGATCCGGAACGCGACACGAAATGGCGGGCCGTCTGGAGCGACTCCTCGTGGACGGCGCCGCTCATCAGCATCATGGCCGACGCCGGCATGGTCGTCGCCTTGAGCGCCGACGGCGGCATCGTCGAAGGTCGCGCCGGCTGGCAGCGCCGCCACAAGTGACGCTGCCGGACACTCTCGCGCGTCGATCGTGAAAAGCTCACGTGAAGAACGCGCGCCGCGTTGCGCCGTATAAAAAGCTCATGCGCCGAGCTTGCGGGAGCACCGAAAGTAGTTAAGGTGAATCAGATGAGGCGTGTTCTCGTCACCCTAGGTTTGGTCGGTCTCGTCGCCGGCGCCACGGGGTGCGGGAGCGGCGCCGTGCAGGAGCCGGAGACGCCGGCGAAGGGCTTCACGCAGACGCAGGCGCCTCGGCGGCAAGAACGCCAGCAGCAGCCGCGGCTCATCGCGCCGCCACCCGCCTACGGCAACAAAGTCGTGATGGCGCGCGGGACGAGCTCGACGGCGCTCAACTGAGCTTTTGCTCGCGCATGGCGCTGCGCGTCGGCCGACTCGGCAATGGCGCCGTGCGTCGCCCGAAACGTCAGCGCACGACGAGCGTGATACCCGCCCACGCGACGCCGCCGCGGTTGTCGTGGACGGCCGCCCAAACTTGCACGGGGCCCGCGCTGTCCGGCGCGTAAAACTCCGTACCGTAGCCGGCGTTCCAACCTGCCGTCGCGTCCTGCAGGAGCTTCGTGGGGGACTTCATCGCGCCGCGGGTCGAGTAGTAGTCGATCCACATCTGCTCGACGTAGCTGTGCCCGTAGTTCTCGTTCGTGATCTGATCGGGCTCCGAGTTGGCTTGCCGATCCACGCTCGGGTGCAGGTCGTACCCGGGGCACGTCAACGGATCGCCGTCGTCGGCGCAGGTCGGGACGCAGTACGTCGGATGCTTCGTGCAGTACGCGTTCACGACGTCCGGATCGTTCCAATCCACGTCCGGCGGC